>Ga0065704_10070444_pt1 | contig 24589 bp, 22 predicted proteins | sample SwiRhicommuniRL2_FD_59091 | JGI IMG/M metagenome (GOLD analysis project Ga0065704, IMG submission 59091) | Switchgrass rhizosphere bacterial communities from Rose Lake, Michigan, USA - RL2 v2 (version 2) | ecosystem: Host-associated > Plants > Roots > Rhizosphere > Soil | place: East Lansing, MI | reverse complement strand
CTGGCGTTAAAGACATCCTGATGGAAGCCGCGCTGACCACCATCATGGACTGCGAAGACTCGGTCGCCGCCGTCGATGCCGATGACAAAGTGGTGATCTACCGCAACTGGCTCGGCCTGATGAAAGGCGACCTGGCTGAAGAAGTCGCCAAAGGTGGCCAGACGTTCACCCGCACCATGAACCCCGACCGTGTCTACACCGCCGTCGACGGTTCGAGCGTGACCCTGCACGGCCGCTCGCTGTTGTTCGTGCGTAACGTCGGCCACCTGATGACCATCGATGCGATCCTGGACAAGCATGGCAACGAAGTGCCGGAAGGCATTCTCGACGGCCTGATCACCAGCCTGGCAGCGATCCACAGCCTCAACGGCAACACCAGCCGTCGCAACAGCCGCACCGGCTCGGTGTACATCGTCAAGCCGAAGATGCACGGCCCGGAAGAAGCCGCGTTCACCAACGAGCTGTTCGGTCGCGTCGAGGACGTGCTGAACCTGCCGCGCAACACCCTCAAGGTCGGGATCATGGACGAGGAGCGCCGTACCACGGTCAACCTCAAGGCCTGCATCAAGGCCGCCAGCGAGCGCGTGGTGTTCATCAACACCGGCTTCCTCGACCGTACGGGCGATGAAATCCACACCTCCATGGAAGCCGGCCCGATGGTGCGCAAGGCCGACATGAAAGCCGAGAAGTGGATCGGCGCCTATGAAAACTGGAACGTCGACATCGGCTTGAGCACTGGCCTGCAAGGTCGCGCACAAATCGGCAAGGGCATGTGGGCGATGCCGGACCTGATGGCGGCGATGCTCGAACAGAAAATCGCCCATCCAATGGCCGGCGCCAACACCGCCTGGGTTCCCTCGCCGACCGCCGCTGCCCTGCACGCGCTGCATTACCACAAGGTCGACGTGTTCGCCCGCCAGGCCGAACTGGCCAAGCGCACGCGTGCATCGGTGGACGACATCCTGACCATCCCGCTGGCCGTCAATCCGAACTGGACACCGGAGCAGATCAAGAACGAACTGGACAACAATGCCCAGGGCATCCTTGGCTACGTGGTGCGCTGGATCGACCAGGGCGTGGGTTGTTCCAAGGTGCCGGACATCAACGACATCGGCCTGATGGAAGACCGTGCGACGCTGCGTATCTCCAGCCAGCACATCGCCAACTGGCTGCGCCACGGCATCGTCACCCAAGACCAGGTGATGGAAAGCCTCAAGCGCATGGCGCCGGTGGTCGACCGCCAGAACGCCAGCGACCCGCTGTACCGTCCGCTGGCACCAGACTTCGACCGCAACATCGCCTTCCAGGCGGCGGTCGAGCTGGTGATCGAAGGCACGAAGCAGCCCAACGGCTACACCGAGCCGGTGCTACACCGTCGTCGTCGCGAGTTCAAGGCAGCCAATGGGTTGTGATTGAGCGGTAGACGCGGCACAAAAAAGCCCTGATCGAAAGATCAGGGCTTTTTCATTGCAAAATCACCAGGCCCTGGCTGATGCTTGAGTCATTGCGGCAAGGGGATTTATCTGTGGGAGCAAGGCTTGCCCGCGATGAAGACAGCGCGGTCCTTGGTGAACCGAGGCGCCTGCATCGCGGGCAAGCCTTGCTCCCACAGACGATTTTAAAGATCCATCCCCAACTCATGCTTGACCAACCCCAGCAGCTTGTCGGTATCAATCGGCTTGAGCAGAAAGTCCACCACGCTCAGGTGCATGGCTTCGATGGCGTCTTTCACGTCGGCATCGCCCGACACGATGATGATCGGCAGCGCCGCCCGCGGCGACTCGCGCACCAGGCGAATCAGTTCCAGGCCATCGACATTGCCCATCCGCAGGTCGGTAATCAACAGGCCGATCGATGGCTTGGTTTCCAGCATCTTGAGTGCCGTTTCACCACTGGCGGCGGTCATGCAGTGAATCCCGTCCAACGCCAGGATCTCCGACAGCAGCTCACGAGCGTCCTTGTCGTCATCGACGATCAAGACGCGCTGCGGCGGCAGGTCAGGTTCCAGCATGACGGCACTCAGCGCCTCGCGCTCGGCGTCACTCAAAATATCGTGGTCGGACATGGTGCTCTCTACGTTCTTTAAATCGATCCCCTGGCACAGTGGTCAGACATCGTTCTGCGGCGCTTCAATGTGCACTTCGTCGGATTTTTTTCCAAGAACATTTAATGAAGATTTTTCTGACGCTTGGCGTAGGATTTTTCCGTAAGCCTAGCCCTAGGCTGCGACCTAGACTTACGTCCAATGGGCACCCCGCGCTGAGGGGCCGACCATGGGAGAACAGATCGACCACAACAATTCAAAAAAGACTGCGTAATGGTTATGAAAAAAGCGGACGCCTTCACCCAGGCAGGGAAAACCGCGGTGTTGCAAAACATCCAGGGGACACTGCAGTTTCTCCAGCGTTTCCCACCGTTCAACCAGATGGAAAACGCCCACCTGGCCTATCTGGTGGAGCAATGCCTGCTGCGTTTTTATGCGCCGGGCGAAACCATCATCAAACCAGCCGACGGCCCGGTGGAGCACTTCTACATCGTCAAGCAAGGCCGGGTGGTGGGTGAACGTCCGCATACGGCCAAGGGTGGCACCGAGACCACCTTCGAAATAACCACCGGCGAATGTTTCCCCCTCGCCGCGCTGCTGGGCGAACGGGCCACGCGCACCGAGCACCGGGCCGGCGAAGACACGTTCTGCCTGCAGTTGAACAAACTGGCCTTCATCAAGCTCTTCGCCCTGTCCGGCCCGTTTCGCGACTTCGCCCTGCGTGGGGTCAGCAGCCTGCTCGACCAGGTCAACCAACAGGTCCAGCAAAAGTCCGCACAAACCCTGGGCACCCAGTACTCCCTCAACACGCGGCTGGGCGAATTGGCGATGCGCCATCCGGTCAGTTGCAGCCCGGACACGCCGCTGCGCGAAGCCGTGAAGCTGATGCACGACCAGCAGGTCGGCAGCATCGTGGTGGTGAACGAACAGAAAGCCCCGGTGGGGATTTTCACCTTGCGCGACCTGCGGCAGGTGGTGGCCGATGGGTCCGGGGATTTTTCCCAGGCCATCGTAGGACACATGACTCAGGCACCGTTTTTCCTCTCGCCGGACCACAGCGCCTTCGACGCCGCCATCGCCATGACCGAACGGCACATCGCCCACGTCTGCCTGGTCAAGGACCAACGCCTGTGTGGCGTGGTGTCGGAGCGCGATCTGTTTTCCTTGCAGCGCGTCGACCTGGTGCACCTGGCCCGGACCATCCGCAACGCGCCCAGGGTGGAAAACCTCGTGGCCCTGCGCGGCGAAATCGGCCAACTGGTGGAGCGCATGCTGGCCCACGGCGCGTCGTCAACCCAGATCACCCACATCATCACCCTGCTCAACGACCACACCGTGTGCCGGGTCATCGAGCTGACCCTGATCGACAAGGGTGACCCAGGCGTGCCGTTCAGTTGGCTGTGCTTCGGCAGTGAAGGCCGGCGCGAACAAACCCTGCACACAGACCAGGACAACGGCATTTTGTTCGAGGCCCGGGACGCCGCCCATGCCGCGCAGATCCGCGGTCTGCTGCTGCCCATTGCCCAGCAGATCAACCAGAGCCTGGCCTTGTGCGGCTTCACCTTGTGCAAGGGCAACATCATGGCCGGCAACCCCGAGCTGTGCCTGTCCCGTGCTGAGTGGGCCCGGCGCTTTTCGGCATTCATTCGCGAAGCAACCCCGGAAAACCTGCTGGGCTCGAGCATCTATTTCGACCTGCGGGTGGTCTGGGGCGATGAGCAAGGCTGCGAGCAACTGCGCCGGCAGATCCTCGATCAAGTGGCCGATAACCGTTTGTTCCAGCGCATGATGGCCGAAAACGCTCTGCGCCACCGCCCGCCCGTGGGCCGCTTCAGGGATTTCGTACTGAGTCGCAAGAACGGCGAAAAAGCCACCCTCGACCTGAAAGTGCAAGGCCTGACGCCCTTCGTCGACGGCGCCCGTCTGCTGGCGCTGGCCAATGGCATCGAAGCCAACAATACCCTGGAGCGCTTGCGGCAATTGGTCGACAAGCAAGTGATCGAACCGCTCGATGGCGCAGCCTACGAAGAGGCCTATCACTTCATCCAGCAGACCCGCATGCAGCAACATCAATTGCAAACCCGCGAGAACCTGCCCTATTCCAACCGCGTCGACCCCGACAGCCTCAACCATCTGGACCGACGCATCCTGCGCGAATCCCTGCGCCAGGCCCAACGCCTGCAAAGCAGCCTGAGCTTGAGGTATCAGTTGTGAGCATTTTTTCCTGGTTGCGCCCAGCCCAGCCAATGTTGTCCGAAGAAATGCAAAGGCGCCTGGAATGCCTGCCGACGGCTTCAGCCTTGAGTGAATGCGACCTGCGGGAACAACGCTGGGTCGTGCTGGACCTGGAAACCACCGGGTTGAACCTGAACAAGGACCAGGTGCTGTCCATCGGCGCGGTGGTCATCGAAGACGGCGCCATCGACTTCAGCCAGCAGTTCGAACGCACCCTGCAATGCGATAAGCAGAAACTCGGGCCGAGTGTGCTGATCCATGGCCTGGCGCCCAGCGCCATTGCCGCCGGCAGCGACCCGGCCGAAGCGCTGCTGGCGTTCATGGAGTTCGTTGGCGACAGTCCGCTGCTGGCCTTTCATGCGCCGTTCGATTCCCACATGCTCGGGCGCGCCTTGAAAGACTACCTGGGCTATCGCCTGCAGCATTCGTTCCTCGACGTGGCGGATCTGGCACCGATGCTTTGCCCCCAAGCCAACCTGCGCAAGTCAGGCCTGGATGAGTGGATCGACTGGTTCAAGCTGCAAGTCTTCGACCGCCACAACGCCAGTGCCGACGCCCTGGCCACGGCGGAACTGGCGCTGATCCTGTTCAGCCGCGCCCGCCAGCAACAGATCCTGAGCCCGCTTGACCTGCAACAACGCCTGAGCCACTGGAAACGACGGCAGCAGGCGCCTTCGCTCTAAACCCTCTGCTCCGAGGGTGGTTCACCTGTGGGAGCAAGGCTTGCCCGCGAGGGCATCGCCTGGGATTGACAGGCTGACCGAGTCGCCTGCATCGCGGGCAAGCCTTGCTCCCACAGATTCATTCAGACCCACAGATCGAGTCCCGATCAGCGCCAATTGCTTTCCCGCCTCCGCCTCTGCCACAATCGCGAACAATTCTCGTTACTTAAAACGTCGGTGATGTTCCGTGTCGTCAGTCCCCAGTCCTCATAGTGATTTGGTTGGTGCGTTGTACCGCGACCATCGCGCTTGGCTATTGGCCTGGCTGCGACGCAACGTGGCGTGTTCGCAACGGGCCGAAGACCTGAGCCAGGACACTTTTGTGCGCTTGCTGGGTCGCGAGGAACTGAAGGCGCCCCGCGAGCCCCGGGCGTTTCTGGTAGCCATCGCCAAGGGCCTGTTGTTCGACTATTTCCGTCGAGCGGCATTGGAGCAGGCCTACCTCACCGAACTGATGCTGATCCCCGAGGCCGAACAGCCCTCGGTGGAAGAACAGCAAATCATCCTCGAAGACCTCAAGGCCATCGACCGCCTACTTGGCAAACTGTCGAGCAAGGCCCGCGCAGCCTTCCTCTATAACCGCCTCGACGGCCTCGGCCACGCCGAAATCGCCGAGCGCCTGGGGGTTTCGGTGCCGCGCGTACGGCAGTACCTGGCCCAAGGCATCCGACAGTGCTACATCGCACTCTATGGTGAGCCGACATGAGCCAGGCCCATGCCAAACCGGTCTCGGCCAACGTGCTGGATGCCGCCATTGCCTGGCAGTTGTCCCTGGACTCGAGCAGCGCACAGCAGCGTGAAGCCTTCGCCCAATGGCATGCCGCCGACGAAGAACACGCCCGGGCCTGGCGACAGCTGGGCATGCTTGACCAGCGCTTCAGTGTGGCCACCGGACCGGCGCGCGCCGCGTTGCTGCAATCGCGGGTGAGCATTCGCCGACGGATACGCAAGGTTGGCAGCGGCCTGGCCAGCGTTATCGCGGTCATCGGCCTGGCGTTGTTTGCCGGCGATCGTTACCTGCCGCTGGATTACTGGCTGGCCGATCAGCGCACCGCGACAGGCGAACAGCGCACTCTGCGCCTGGCCGATGGCACGCTGATCAACCTCAACACCCACAGTGCCCTGGACGTGCGTTTCGATGACAAGCAGCGCCGCATCGTCCTGCAGGAAGGCGAGATCCTGGTGGAAACCGGCCACGACGACCCGCGGCCGTTCATCGTCGAAACCCGCGAAGGCAGCCTGCGCGCCTTGGGCACACGGTTCCTGGTCAAGCGTGAAGACGAAGGTACGCGCCTGAGCGTGTTGAAATCCGCTGTGGCCGCGTATCCGCAGGCCACGGACAAGGAACAGATCCTGCGCGAAGGCCAACAAGTGCTGATGCGCCGCGACGGCCTTGGGCCGACCCTTGCCTTGAACCCCGGCGCCGATGCCTGGACCCGCGGCATGCTGGTGGTGGACAACGCGCGCCTAGAAGATCTGGTCCACGAACTGGGGCGTTACCGGCATGGCTACTTGGGTGTCGCGCCACAAGTGGCGGACCTGCGCATCACCGGCAGCTTCCCGCTGCACGACACCGACCTGGCCTTGACCGCCCTGCTGCCGACCTTGCCGGTGCAGGTCGAGCATCACACGCGGTGGTGGGTGGTGGTGGGGCCGAGGGCTGAAGCCAAGCCCTGAAGGACTTTGTGTCAGTGATGGCCTCATCGCGAGCAAGCTCGCCCCCACATTGATCGGGTTGCCCACGAGTCATCCTGTGGGAGCGAGCCAGCTCGCGATGAGGCCATTCGCCCCACCACAAAGCCACCACCAGCAAAGCGAATCTAAATTATTTTCATCCAACCCTATCACTTTTCAATTTTCATCCGGCACCCAGGCAATTGAGAAATATTTCCATTCAGGAGCCGCCGTATGTCCCGCCCGCTAGACACCCTGTTGCGCCCCAGCCTGTTGGCCATCGCCATTGCCTTCGCCACTCCCTTCGCCAGCGGCCCGCTATTGGCTGCCGAACAGACCTCGAGCGTGCGCACCTACAACCTGCCCGCCGCGCCACTGGCCAGCACCTTGAACCAGATCGCCGGCCAGGCCGGTCTCGCCCTGAGCCTGAATCCGTCCCTGGCCTCGGGCAAGACCTCGGCCCCGGTCCAGGGCCAGTTCGATGCCACGGGCGCATTGCGCGAAGCCTTGCGCGGTACCGGCCTGCAACTGGAACAAAGCAGCGCCGGCACCTACAGCCTGATGGCTGTGCCTGAAGGCGTCATGGCCTTGCCGGAAACCAGTGTGATCGGGGCCGGCCTCAGTGAAACCGCGTGGGGCCCGACCGAGGGCTACGTCGCCACCCGCACCGCCGCCGGGACCAAGACCGATACGCCGATTGTCGAACTGCCGCGTTCAGTCTCCGTGGTCACGCGCCAACAGATGGAAGACCGTTCGGTCCTCAACCTCAATGACGCCCTGCGCTACACCGCCGGTGTGCAGAGCAGCGGCTACGGCTCGGACTCGCGCAACGACTGGCTGTTGGTCCGCGGTTTCATACCGACCCAGTTCCTCGATGGCCTGCCGCTGCCCAAGGGCAACTACATCACGCCGAAAATCGAGCCCTGGAATCTGGAGCGCATTGCCGTGCTGCGTGGCCCGGCCTCTTCGGTCTACGGCCAGACACCCCCTGGCGGCATGCTGGACATGGTCAGCCGTCGTCCACAAGCCGAAAGCAGCAATGAAGTCGAGCTGCAGGCCGGCAGCTACGAACACAAGCAGATCAACTTCGACAGCACCGGCAAGGTCGATGACGAAGGCCAGTTCCTCTATCGAGTCAGCGGTACCGTGCGCGACAGCAACTCCCAGGTCGATCACATCCCGGACAAGCGCTACAACCTCGCGCCGAGCCTGACCTGGAACATCAACGACGACACCCGCCTGACCTTCCTGTCCCAATACACCCGCGACGACACCGGCATCACCGGGCAATTCTTGCCACTGCAAGGCACCAAGCTCTCTTCGCCAGCGGGCAAAATTTCCCACCACAAGAACCTCGGCGACCCGGACTGGGAATTCTACGACCGTACCTACTACGCCCTCGGTTATGCCTTTGAACATCGCCTGAACGACACCTGGCAGTTCCGCCAGAACCTGCGCTACACCAAGAGCGACCTGGAGACCCAAGGCATTTCCGCTGGCGGGCAATTCTGGCCGGCGGGGCCTGAGGAAGCAGTGAGCGCCGATGGCACCGTCAAACGCAGTGCCAGTGTCGTCGACGAAGACATCAGCCAATTCGCCGTGGACAACAACTTCCAGGCCGACTTCCAGACCGGCGCCCTCAGCCACACCCTGCTGCTGGGCCTGGACCACCAGCGCTCCAACAGCAATTCGCGCTGGTTGTGGGGCTCGACCGGCGTGCCAACCAGCAACATCAACAACCCGATCTACGGACAGGATTTCTCCAATGTCCAGTACTTCACCATGTACGACTACAACCAGAAAACCAACCAGACCGGCCTATACGTCCAGGACCAGATCGCCCTGGACAACTGGCGCCTGACCCTCGGTGGTCGTGAGGACTGGATTCACACCGGTACCGAATTCCACAACCAGAACAACGTCACCAACACCCAGCGCGACAAGAAATTCAGCGGCAACGCGGCGTTGAGCTATGTCTTCGATAACGGTGTGACGCCCTACATTTCCTTCGCCCAGTCGTTCCAGGCAGCGGCAGGTTCAACCGTCAACAGCACCGAAGCGTTCAAACCCACCGAAGGCGAACAATACGAAGCGGGTATCAAGTACCAGCCACCCGGCACCAAGACCCTGCTGACCGCTGCGGTGTTCGACCTGACCCAGAAAAACAACTCCGTCACCGAAAACAACGTCACCCGCCAGGTGGGCGAAGTCCAGGTGCGTGGCCTGGAACTGGAAGCCTCGGGCGACGTGACCGACAACCTGAAACTGATCGGTTCCTACACCTACAACGACAGTGAAATCACCAAGGGCACGGCGGCGGAAAAAGGTAAGCGCATGGCCCAGGTGCCGCGCAACCAGGCCACCGCCTGGGCGGACTACACCTGGCATAACGGCCCGCTGGATGGCTTTGGCGTCGGCGCCGGTGTGCGTTATGTCGGCGACACCTACGGCAACACCACCAACACCGACTGGGGACATGTCGGGTCCTACACCGTGTACGACGCCTCGGCCCATTACGACCTGGGCCGTCTGAACAAGACCCTCAAGGGGGTCACGGTGGCGGTGGACGCAAAGAACCTCTTCAACAAGGACTACCTGTCCACCTGCGACGGCTTCTACTGCTACTACGGCGACCAGCGCAACGTCGTCGCCAGCGTGAATTACAAATGGTAAACGGTTAGCATTTGCATACCCACTTTAGCGGGCACTATGTGGGAGCAAGGCTTGCCCGCGATGGAGGCGACTCGGTTTCGGAAGGACCGTATCGCCTGTTTCGCGGGCAAGCCTTGCTCCCACAGATATCCCTCGCCACAAGGTGCCCTTTTACATCCGGATCGCTCATGAAAAGCAAAACCATCCGCCGCTGGTCCTTCGTCCACACCTGGACCAGCCTGATCTGCACGGTGTTCCTGCTGATGCTGGCGATCACCGGGCTGCCGTTGATCTTCCACCATGAAATCGAACACCTGCTGGGTGACGCTCCGCAGCTTCGGGAAATGCCGGCCGACACACCGCCGCTGGACCTGCAACAACTGGTGGAAAAAGCCAAGGCCCATCGCCCAGGTGAAGTGGTCCAGTATTTTGGCTGGGACGATGACGACCCCAACGGCGTCATCACCATCATGGCGCCGACACCGGGCACCGAACCCAACTCGTCCCACACCTTCATGCTCGACGGGCGTACCGGCGAGGCCCTGGAAATGCCCTCGGCCAATGGCGGTTTCATGATGGTCATGCTGCGCCTGCACGTGGACCTGTTCGCCGGGCTGCCGGGCAAGTTGCTGCTGGCGTTCATGGGCCTGCTGTTCGTGATCGCCATCGTCTCCGGGGTGGTCCTGTACCTGCCGTTCATGCGCCGCTTGAAGTTCGCCACGGTGCGTCAGGACAAATCCACGCGCCTGCGCTGGCTCGACCTGCACAACCTGATCGGCGTGGTCACGCTGGTCTGGGCGCTGACCGTGGGCGTCACCGGCGTGATCGCCGCGTGCGCCGACCTGATCATCGCCGCCTGGCGCAACGACAGCCTCAGCGCCATGGTCGAACCCTACCGCAACGCCCCACCACTGACCCAACTGGCACCGGCCACCCGACTGCTGGACATCGCCAAGGACGTCGCGCCGGGCATGGAGCCGAGTTTCATTGCCTTCCCCGGCACGCTGTTCTCCAGCGAGCACCACTACAGCGTCTTCATGAAAGGCGACACCCACCTGACCTCGCACCTGCTCACGCCCGTGCTGATCGATGCCACCACTTTGGACGTCACCGCCGTCGCCGAACGGCCGTGGTACATGGACGTCATGAGCCTATCCCTGCCGCTGCACTTCGGTGACTACGGTGGCCGGCCGATGCAGATCTTCTGGGCAACCCTCGATGTGCTGACCATCATCGTCCTCGGCAGCGGCGTTTACCTGTGGCTGGTGCGGCGTAAAACGGCCAAGCGGGCAACCGTCGGCACGGAGGTCGCCTCGTGAGGCCTCGGCAGTCGAGTTTCTGGAAAGTGTTTGGTATTCCCCTGATGATCGGTGCGCTCAGCGCGGCGGGGTTGTTCAGCGCATTGCTGGGTGACGGTCTGTGGGACGCCGTCAGTTGGCTGGGGTTGGGCATACCCTCCGTGTTGGCGGTGTGGGGATTGGTCCCACGCCGCTGAGTCATCCGGGCGCTCACTCGCCAGAGTGAGCACCCTCTCTCCTCCTCATACGACAACCGCAGTACGCCAGGTTGTTTCAAACCGCACAGTCTTTGACATATTTATTGACAAATTAATTCTTGACCCTCTATAAGTGCGCCTGTTGTACGACAACCTACAACACAACATGCGACGCCAAATCCAAAAATAATTGATGGTGAAGTAATGAAAATCAAAGGCATCCGCTGGTGGATGGTTGGCCTGGTCACGGCCGGCCTGATGGTCAACTACCTGGCTCGCAATACCCTCTCGGTGGCCGCTCCCACCCTGATGAGCGAAATGAACATCTCCACCGAGCAGTATTCCCACATCGTCGTGGCCTGGCAGATCTGCTACGCGTTGATGCAACCGGTGGCCGGCTACATCATCGACGCCATCGGCACCAAGATGGGTTTCGCCATTTTCGCGTTCGCCTGGTCCATCGCCTGTGCCGCAGCGGCCATGGCATCGGGCTGGCAGGGCCTGGCGTTTTTCCGGGGTTTGCTGGGCCTGACCGAAGCCGCCGGGCTGCCGGCTGCGGTAAAGACCTCTACCGAATGGTTCCCGGCCAAGGAACGCTCGGTGGCCATCGGCTGGTTCAACATCGGTTCCTCAATCGGCGCCGTGCTGGCTCCGCCGCTCGTGGTCTGGGCGATCCTGAACAGTGGCTGGGAGCTGGCGTTCCTGATCGTTGGCGGTCTGGGCGTGGCCTGGACGTTCCTCTGGATGATCCTTTACAAACATCCGCGCGACCAGAAGCTCCTGGGCGACACCGAGCGTGATTACATCCTCAGCGGCCAGGAAGCTCACTTCCAAGACCCTACACCGAAGAAAGGCAGCTGGAAACGCATCATCGCCAGCCGCAACTTCTACGCCATCGCCAGTGCCCGGATCCTCTCCGAGCCGGCCTGGCAAACGTTCAACGCCTGGATCCCGCTGTACCTGATGACCGAGCGGCACATGAACATCAAGGAGATCGCAATGTTCGCCTGGCTGCCGTTCCTGGCCGCCGACCTGGGTTGCGTGCTGGGCGGTTACCTGAGCCCGTTCTTCCATAAATACTGCAAGGTGTCGCTGTTTACTTCGCGCAAAATGGTCCTGCTGTTCGGTGCGTCCTGCATGATCGGCCCAGCCTGCATCGGCCTGGTCGCCAGTCCTTACACCGCCATCGCCCTGCTGTGCGTCGGCGGCTTTGCCCACCAGACCCTGTCCGGCGCGCTGTACGCCATCACGTCCGATTCGTTCGGCAAGAATGAAGTCGCCACCGCCACCGGCATGGGCGGGATGTTCGGTTACCTGGGCGCCGCCGCCTTCACGCTGCTGTTCGGCGTCATGGTGACCAAGATCGGCTACAGCCCACTGTTCGTGCTGCTGGCAATCTTCGATGTCATCGCCGCATTCATCGTCTGGACTGTCGCCCGGGAACTCAAGCACCAACCGGCAACGCCGTCGTCCGAGCCGCAAGCACTGCAACCGGCCGTCTGAGGCACCTTGCGGCCGGGCCCCTTCGGCTCGGTCGCACGAACGCGCTATGCTGCGCAGCAAGCCCCACTGATCGAGACGTTGCCATGTCCACCCCCAGCATGACGCTGTTCCACAATCCCGCTTCGCCCTTCGTTCGCAAGGTCCTGGTGCTGCTGCACGAAACCGGCCAGCAGGACCGCGTGGCGTTGCAGCTCAGCCAGCTCTCGCCGGTCAAGCCGGACCGGGCGCTGATCGATGACAACCCGTTGAGCAAGATCCCGGCCCTGCGCCTGGCCAACGGAACGGTGATCCACGACAGCCGCGTCATCCTCGATTACCTCGATCACCAGCACGTCGGCAACCCGCTGATCCCCCGGGACGGCGCGGCCCGCTGGCGGCGCCTGACCCTGGCCTCCCTGGCCGATGGGATCATGGATGCGGCGGTAATGATTCGCTACGAAACCGCGCTACGCCCTGTGGAAAAACACTGGGACGAATGGCTCGATGCGCAACGGGACAAGATTCGCCGGGCCCTGGGCATGCTCGAAGCCGAAGCGATTGCCGAACTGGCCTGCCACTTCGACGTGGCCTCCATCAGCGTGGCCTGCGCCTTGGGCTACCTGGACCTGCGCCATCCCGATCTGGAATGGCGCAAGGCCAATCCGCAACTGGCGGCGTGGTTTGCCGAGGTCAGTCTGCGGCCTTCGATGATTGAGACGGTGCCCAGGGTTTAGCTTTGCGTTGGCTGTGCCGGCCTCATCGCGGGCAAGCCTTGCTCCCACATAGACCTCGCTCAACCTGTGGGAGCAGGTTAGCTCCCACATAGACCCGCTCAACCTGTGGGAGCAAGGCTTGCCCGCGATGGCAGCGCACCGGATCCAAAGGAAACAACCCAGCAATCTGCATCACCAGCACCTCCCGCACCTGCTGGTCCTCACGCAACCCCAGCGACCGGCTCATTTCACCTCTCCCAAATCGAAGTTCATCGCCGCCGCCGGCTTCGCCCCGACCCCGTACCAGTCCAGCTTGCGGGTCAGCACCATGAACACGCCCAGCAGGCCGAACAGCAACAGCGAGCCCATCAACAACGCGTAGTCCTCGGCGCTCAACAGGCCGTAGAGCAAACCGTACAAGCCCGCCAGCCCTGCCGAGAATCCCAGGCCGTGGCTCACGCTGCGCAGCACATGGCAGACATAGAACCCGATCAGCAATACACAGGCGCTGGCCGACACCAGGTACGCCAGGGTGAAGCCGATGTGCTCCGACAGCGACAACAGCAGCAGGTAAAAGAATGCCAGCGCCACGCCCACCAAGGCGTATTGGACCGGGTGCACCGCCAGGCTCTTGAGTACCTCGAAGAGGAAGAAGCCGGCGAAGGTCAGGGCGACAAACAGCAGCGCATATTTGATCGCCCGGTCGCTCTTGAGGTACTGGTCCACCGGGTCGATGAAGCTCACCCCGAAGGCCCGACTGCGGAACGCTTCACAACTATCGCTCGGTTCGCAGGCTTGCAGGGTTTCCAGAAGGTTGGTGGAGAAAAACGACGTCTGCCAGTCGGCACTGAAACCCTGCTCATTGATCTCACGATTGGTGGGCAGGTAGTTGCCGATGAAGCTCGGATGCGGCCAGTCGGCCGACAGGTGCACCTTGGTGGATTTACCCACTGGCAGAATCTGGAACTCGCCAGTGCCTTGCAGACGCAGGTCAAAACCGAAGGTCAGCTCAGGGCCGCCCTGGGCGGTGATCATCGGCAGCGGCACATGCACACCCTGCCCCAGCCAGCCGAGTCGCGAGCCGGGCAGGAAGTCGACGGTCTGTTGGTTCAGCGTCAAGGTCAGCGCATTCTCGATGCCGCGAATATCGCTGATGCCGACACTCATGTACGGCTCGTCGAAGCGGTAATCGGCGAAATCCTTGGCGGCTACACCGTAGCGCTCAGGCACCTTGAAGCGACCATCGATCCGGTTATCGGCATGGAACAAGCGCGCTTCGTAGATGCCCCGGGCCCGGGTTTCGGTGCGGACCTGGCCGTCGAGCTCAAACTGCTCCGGTAGAAAATACAACTCGCCCGCTCGCTCGACGGTTTCCAGGAAACGCACGCCGGTCTTCTCGTTGGTATTCCAGACCTTCACGCTCTTGCGAAACGGCACCACGATCATCGGCCCGATCAATTGCTGGCTGTAGCTGGAGCTGCGGGCGATGTCCTGCAGCACACCGTCACGCAGTTCCTGGCGCTCATCGATGAGCCCGTTGATCATCAACAACGGGATCATCAACAAGAGAATCAATAGGGCGATCATGCCCAGTTTTATGGCGAGACTGCGGTTCATGTGGGGCTCTCCCTGTTCGAATGAGGGAGAGTCTGGGATGGCTGTGTGTTGGGCTTATGGAGCGATTGTGGAGATTGTGTGGAGACTGCCATAGTCGTGTCGAGCACGAACGTCGGCGTCCGCCATGTCCACGGTCTGGAAAGCCTCGCGCAGAGAGTCCTCCATCATCTGCCAGGCCTCCTCGGCCGATTCGTCCGGCCCCAGGTGGGTGAACATATGGTCGCAGCCTTCAAACATTCGCTGGCGCACCGGCACGCCGGCCTGGCGCAACTTCTCGGCGTAGGCCTCGCCTTCGGCACGCAGGATATCGTATTGCGCCGTGATCACCGTGGCAGCCGGCATCCCCGCCAGCGCCTCGACCGGCGCCAACAGGGGTGAGGCCAACGGATCGCGAGCTTGTGCCGGATCGCTCAGGTAGCAGCTGTTGAAGAAGCGCATCAGACCGGCATTGAGCAGCGGCCGGGCACTGATGGACGTCTTCAAGGCAGGGTCCTGGTGCAGATCCAACGCCGCATAGTCGATCAACTGATGCACCACCTTCAACGCTTGATGCCCTCGCGCCAGCCCCGCCACGGCGGCGGCCAGATTGCCGCCGGCGCTATGGCCGCCAACTGCGAAACGCTGAGGATCGATGCCCAGCGTTTCGGCTTCGCTGGCCAGCCATTCGAGCACCGCGAAGCACTGCCGCGGGCCTGCGGGGAAGGCGTGCTCTGGCGCCAGCACATAGTCCAGATTGACCACCAGGCAGTTCAGGTTATGGGCCAGTCGACGGCAATAGCTGTCGTCGTGTTCGGGCGTCCCGGCGACAAAGCCACCGCCATGGAAATTCAGGTACACCGGCAGCTTCGCCGAGGACTGCGAATGGGGCCAGTAAAACAGCGCCCGCGCAGGCCCCCAAGGGGTCGGGATGGTTTGCTCGACAACTGTGCGCAACGCAAACAACGCTGCGTCGTAGGTAAACTTCGCCTTCATTCTCTTGGCGAAGGCGCGCAACAACTTGGCCTGCAGTTTTTGCCAGAGGCTCACCATGCTCATGCTCCCGGTTGTGTATCCACGAATAGGACCAGCCGACCGAAAGTCATCTCGCCGTAAGGCATGGCTTGCTGACAGGTTTATTGAATCGTTCGCCGGTGCTGAGAGGAAATTAAACCTAAAAAATGGTTATGTAAATTAATCAATAACAAGATTAACCAAATTCCCTCACGGCAACCTCAGCACCACCTCAACCCCACCCTCGACATTGCCGATACTAAATTGTCCCCCATGCAACTGCACCACTTCCTCCACGAAGTTGAGCCCCAGGCCGGTGCTCTTGCGGCCGCTGTCTGGACGCGGCAGGGAGTAGAAGCGCTCGCTCAGGCGTGGCAGCGCGTAGTCGGGAATCGGCGCGGCCTGGTTGAACAGGCGGATCTCGACGCGATCCCCGCTGCGCTCGGCACTGATACGTAGCCGGCCGTTGACGGGGGTGAAGTCCAGGGCGTTTTCCAGCAGATTGCCCAAGGCCTGGCGCAACAGGAACGGCTCACCGGTCAGCGTCAGGTCGGCAGCGATGTGCTGTTCAACTGTCAACAGGCGACTTTCAATCCAGCCGCCACGCGCTTCCAGCAGCTCGTCCATCAACGTCGCCAGCGGCACCGCGACTTCTTCTTCCAACCCCTGGCGCTGCTCGATCTGGGCCAGGTTGAGCAACCGTTCGATCAACTGCTGCATGCGCACACTTTCGTTGTCGATGTTATTGACGAAGCGCTGGTGCTGGGCGGCGGGCATGTCGCTTTGCAGCAGTTCGGCGGCACCGCGAATCGCCGCCAGCGGGCTCTTGAGTTCGTGGGTCAGCGTATGCACGTAACGCTCGACGTAAGCCTTGCCTTCCAGTTGCGTGCGCATGTGTTCCACAGCGCCCGCCAGTTGCTCGAACTCGCCACCGCGATAATGCGGTACCTCCACCCGCCGCCCCTGGCTGACCGCCTGGGCATAGGCCGTCAAACGTCGCAGTGCCGCGCTGAGCCACCAGGACAGCAAGCCGCCCAGCAACAGGCCCAGGGCCACCAACCCGGCGCCATAGGCCAGCAGTCGCCGCTCGGTGCGATCGACATAAGGCTGCAATGAACTGTTGGGCTTGGCGACGGTGACGACCCCGATGATGCGGCCGTTGTCGCGGATCGGCGCGCCGACGTGCATCACCGAAGACGTCGGGTCATCCGGAACGCTGCGGCTCGAGCGAGCGCCGTAGTGGCCGCGCAGGGTCAGGTAGACATCGTTCCAGCGCGAATAATCCTGGCCCACCGCCACGCCACTGGAGTCGAGCACCACGATGCCCTTGGCATCGGTGACATAGATGCGATGGCTGACCTGGTTTTTCGGCAAGCCCCAGATCGTCGCCGCCGGCTGGCGCTCGCCGTAGGCCTTGAGCAACTGCGGCCAGCGATTCTGGTTGAGGGTGCCGGCCTTGAAATCGTCCCGCAGGATCTCGGCCATCAGGTTGGCCGTGTCCACCAGGGTTTCTTCGGTGGACTGGCGCACGCCGGGACGGATTTCCTCCATGACCGTGTTGAGCACGAAATAACCGGTCAAGGCGATAAACAGCACATACACCAGGAAAATCCGGATCCCCAGCGACATCAGCTGTGCCCCGGACTGTAGCTGTAGCCCAGGCCCCGATGCGTCTGGATCGGCTCGGCCTCGGCCCGGACCAGGCGCAGCTTGGCGCGCACGCTCTTGATGTGGCTGTCGATGCTGCGCTCGTAGCCGGCATCGCTGGCCACGCCCAGGGCATCGAGCAATTGTTCGCGGCTGAAAACCCGCTCAGGTTGCTCCAGCAGACAATTGAGCAGGCGGAACTCGTGACGGGTGAGATTCAGCGGTTTGCCGCGATAGTTGATCTGCACACGGTCGGCATCGACCTGAAACAGCGCCGTGCTCGACTCCGCCGCCGGACGCGGCGCCACGCGCTTGAGGATCGCCCGGACCCTGGCCGCCACCTCGCGGGGGCTGAAGGGTTTGACCACGTAATCGTCGGCACCGATCTCCAGGCCCACCACCCGGTCGATCTCGCCATCCCGGGCTGTAAGAAAGATGACCGGAACGTCGCTGAAACGTCTGAGATTTTTACAAGTCTCGAATCCGCTGATATCCGGCAGCCCCACATCGAGAATGATCAGGTCCGCCGGAGCGCTTTTCTGGTGCTCAAGGGCCGCGGCACCAAGGCTCAGCCACGTGGTGTCGAACCCCTCCCCTTGCAGGGCAAACACCAGCGTATCGGCGATGGCGGCTTCGTCTTCGACAATCAGGATATGAGGCATGGCTTGCGAGCCCGGCAGTAAAGTTGCCGGAACGGTGCCGCAAGCCTTGGGGTACGTCAATCAGGGAAATCAGCAGTCAGGCTTATCCGCCGTAAACCGCCGCGCCGGGTTCACCGCCGCCCCGAACTCACGCAACGCCTTGGCGCCAATCAGCAACGGGTAATTGAAACTGCTGCGGTCCGTCAGGTTGACCTCGACCGTGCGCTTGACGTTACCCAGGCACAACTCCAGATCGACCACCGGGCGCTTGGTGGGCGCGATCTTTTCATCGTCTTCTTCATCTTCCTCGGAACGGGTCTTGATCTTGCTGATGCGCGCGATCTTGTGCTCGTAGACCTTGTTGCTCGCACCCTTGGTCGCCAGGCGGAACCGCACCCAGTCATCGCCGTCGCGGGTGAAGGTCTCGATGTCCTTGGCCGACAGCGAGGCGGTCAGGGCGCCGGTGTCCATCTTGGCCTTGAGCACTTCGCCGCCAATTTCCGGCAGCGCGATGTATTCGTAGCGCCCGTACAGGGTTGGCTCGGCGGCCAGCACTGGAAGGGCCACCAGGGAAAGCAGGGCGAGAAAGGACTTCATGCAATAAGGCTTCCTGTGTGGGTGGTTTTTTTAGACCGTGACCGACGGATTCGTTCGGTTGGTCATGCACCTGTGGCCCAGCCTACCCCGGCCAAGGTGAAACTTTCGTCCACACCGATTTGGCCTGCCGCCCGAAGCTTGCTTATCATGGCCCGCCCACCTGTTTGCAAGAGTCATCTATGCGCCGCCTGCTCACCGGCTGTTTCGTCACGCTGCTGTTATTGCTCAACACCCTGGTGCTGTTCGGGCCGTTGATGGTGTTCGCCGTGCTCAAACTGGTCCTGCCCGGGCGCTTTCGCGACTATGCCTCGTGGTCGGTGATGTGGATCGCCGAGACCTGGGCCGAGATCGACAAGCTGATCTTCGCCCTGTGCATCCCCACCCGCTGGGACATCCGCGGCGGCGCGGACCTGCGAGGCGATACGTCTTACCTGGTGATCAGCAATCACCAATCCTGGGTAGACATCCCCGCCCTCGTCCAGACCCTCAACCGGCGTACGCCGTTCTTCAAGTTCTTCCTCAAGAAAGAGCTGATCTGGGTGCCGTTCCTGGGGTTGGCCTGGTGGGCGCTGGACTACCCCTTCATGAAGCGCTACACCAAGGCTTTCCTGGCAAAGAACCCGGAACTGGCCGGCAAGGACCTGGAAATCACCAGGGCCGCCTGCGAACTGTTCAAGCGCCAGCCGGTCACCGTGGTCAACTACCTCGAAGGCACCCGCTTCACCGCCGCCAAAAGCCAACAACAGCAATCGCCTTTCACCCACCTGCTCAAGCCCAAGGCCGGGGGCGTGGCGTTCGTGCTGGCAGCCATGGGTGAGCAACTGGACGCGGTGCTGGACGTGACCGTGGTCTATCCGCAAGAGCGCATTCCCGGGTTCTGGGACTTGATCAGCGGCGCGGTGCCCAGGGTCATCATCGACATCCAGACCCGCGAACTGGACCCGACGCTATGGCAAGGCGACTACGAAAACGACCCGGTGTTTCGCCAGCACGTGCAGGACTGGGTCAACCAGCTATGGACTGAAAAGGACCGGCGCATCGCGGCCCTGCGCAGCGAGGGAAGTACTGCCTGACCGTTCTGACAGGCAACGCCGCGGATGAATACCTTAAAGCGGGAGGTCTGCTTTTTTGGACCTGCCCTCTTTTAATTCCAAATCGACATAAAAAACTGTCAACCCTGACAGTAGCCCTGGCCAGGCACAGCCGCAAACATGTCGCCGACACAGAATATGGAGGCAGGCCAATGGGAATCTTCATGACAGGCGGCTCTGGAATACTCTTGCTGATAATCGGTCATGTCCACGCCGAAGAAGTCACTCACCCGAGTGCGGCACCCAGCCATGGAAATAATGAAACGGTAGAGATTCAGGATGATCGCGAATGGCAGCAACCGCGCCTCATACAGGCCGCCAACCCAGCGGTGGAGCAATTCAACGAGGCCGAGTTCGCGATCCATGAATCCGACGAAGAGGAACAAGCATTAAGCAGGGTGACCCTCACCTGCAATGTGGGTGGCATCCATCTCACGCTGCATTACCTTCAGGCCCAAGCGCCAACACCCGACTGCTTCAGCTTGAGCTTTTAAGGGCTTCGTGGCGGATTTTCGATGTCGCCACCTTTATCTATCAGACACCTGCACCCGCTCCCCAAATACCACCCAGGTTCTGCAGCAGCGAACCGGCAACACCCTGTTGGCCGAGATACTGCAGAATGATCGGAGCAAACTGGCCGATCATGCCGCTGTCCATGCCCAGCGCACTGAAGGCATTGTTCAGGTCGCCGGTGTCCTTGACGTTACCCAGCAGGCCATCGAGCAAGGCATTTTTGTCCGACCCGCCGCCGAGCAAACCGCCCAGGCCATTGAGCCCACCGATGGCGCTGTTCCCAGCAATCTGATCCAGGCCCGGCACACTGTTGCTCAACTCGGAAAACTGCGGCTCGCTGAGCCGATTCTTCGCCAGCCCCAGCATCGCACCGGCACCGCCGATGGCCTGTTCCGGCGTGATCTTGAGTTCCGATCCCAGGGTATTGAGCAGCCCGGCGGCTTTCGGCGCGGCGGCCACGACGCCCTCCCCCTGCTCGCCTTGGTTGCCCTGCATCGCCGACACCACATTGGCTGCGTCACTGAGGCTGAACTGCGCGAAGGCCGGGCTGGCAACCAGCGCCAACAGGCAAGACAGAGCAAAACCGCGTGAGACCTTCATCAGGAACTTCCTCTCGACCATTAAAAAGCCGCCCATCAGGGCGGCGTAAAACATGTTTTGGACCGGCGCGGTCGGAGATTGTTCCTATACCTATTGCATTAATGGCCGATAGCTATTACAGAGAAGTCTTACAAGGCCGTCAGAAGCGACTGATTTTGAAGAAGATCCCGTTTTTATATAGCTAAAAGTTACCAAATATTCGCATACAGTTCTAAATTGACATAAATAACTGCCAACATTGACAGTAGCCCGCCCGACCAAAGCCGTGAATCGTTGAACTGAGCCCTGGAGCCCGGCACATGAAAAAAATACTGGCAGGAGGCGCGGTGTTGCTTTGGCTGATCATCGGCCACGCCCATGCCGGTGAAATAACCTGCCCTGCCGTCACTGACATCCGTAGAAACATTGAAACGGTGGAAGATGTTTTCTTCGTCGATATACAGGACGGCCACGAATGGGAGAGCGAAAGCCTGGTGGACGTGGTCGACCCGGCATCGTTGCAATTCAAAGGCGCCAAGTACGTTATCCATGAAGCCGACGAGGACACACAGGCAGCCACAAGGGCGACCATCACGTGCCGGTACGGGGACATGAATCTGAATCTGGAGTATCAGCAGATCCTGGAACCGGCCTTTTCAGGATGGGTGAATAATCGCTGCGAAAGCCCGGATACCAGAATGTGCAGGCTAATGGACGGTGACTACTTCAACCTGATTTATTGATCGCGAATGGCAACCGCGTCACTGTTCCTGCACAGCGGCTCATTGCGCCCTGCCATCACCTGCACCGTTACCGTACAGTGCGACCTCCTCCAGCAGAGCTTGCCTATGAACGTAAAAATCGGCGGCGCGACCCTCGCCGTCATCCTGACGGGCATGCTCATTGCACTCGGCGTCACCGAGTGCCAGCGTGGCCCATTGAATCCGGAACTGGCCGACGGCACCAGCGAAGAACAAAAGACCTGGCTGACCATCGAGCACCGTATCAAGCGCTCCGACCCGACTCTCACCGATGTGACCCGCGACCAGCAAACGCTGACCGTGCTTTACCGTCCAGGTGCTTGCGCGGATGACTGCGAGCCCTGGGTCCCGCACATGCTGCGCGTTGTCGGCCATGGCCTGGCAGCGCTCAATGGCTCACCAGGGGGCAAGCAATACACGCAAGTGACGGTCAAGGCGCGACTGCTTGCCGACGATGACGTGGAACTGGTCTACGACATGCGGGGGTTCGACGCCATCAAGACCCAACAAGGCGGCTATGAAACCTTTGCCGGCATGCCTCGCAGCCTGAGTTTCAGCGCCGACGTCCTGGCCCAGGCGCAAGCCTATTGCCAAGGCCCTAGCGCCAAAGGTTTTTACCCTGAATTCTGCGAACGGGTCGGGACCGCATCTGCCCTGTAGGAGCTGGCGAAGCCTGCGATCTCTTGATCTTTCGCTTGAGACTCAAGTGTCTGGGAAAAGATCGCAACCTCGTTTCACTCGACAGCTCCTACGGACGATTCCGTTGCGCGGTGGCTGCGATGTGCTGGACGTGATCGGTCGACGCTTGCAGGCACAAGCCATGGCATGACAGCTGCGGCAGTCATCCAACTATCAATGCACAATCCGTTATTTCTTCTCGGTATTGCCTACTGTCAACTCTGACAGTAGGCAACTGTGGGTGCCGATTCTAAGCTCCAGCCGAGACAGCGAAAAACAAGGCTCTGGGCAAACCACAGTCCCTGTGCCTTTCTTCATTCGGGCAAGCAGGACAATAAAAAATGAACGACCGAATCAAAGGAACCGTTAAATGGTTTAACGATGCAAAGGGCTATGGCTTCATTACCTGCGGCAAAGGAGGCGAGGAATTGTTCGTTCATTATTCGGCAATAGCTGGCGAAGGTTATAAAACGTTGAAACAGCGGCAGACCGTTTCGTTTGAAGTCGAAAAGGGAGGCAAAGGCATGCAGGCCGCGAAAGTGACGCCGGAATAACGATCGGTCAGGGCTATCACTATCAGTGCCAGGATGAGGTTTTCAAACCAATAAAAAAGGGCGACATCACTGTCGCCCTTTTTTCCGTCTTGCCCTTTACCGCTTACGCCGCACTGAACAACTTGTGCGGGTCAATCACAAACTTCTTCGGCACGCCCGCATCGAACTCGCCGTAGCCTTTCGGCGCGTCGTCCAGGCTGATGACCTGCACGCCGACGATTTCAGCAATGTTGATACGGTCCCACATGATCGCCTGCATCAGTTGGCGGTTGTACTTCATCACCGGGGTCTGGCCGGTGTGGAAGCTGTGGGATTTAGCCCAGCCCAAGCCGAAGCGAATGCTCAGGCTGCCCATTTTCGCCGCCGCATCGACAGCGCCCGGGTCTTCGGTGACGTAGAGGCCAGGGATGCCGATCTTGCCGGCTACACGGACCACGCCCATCAGCGAGTTGAGTACGGTGGCCGGGGCTTCGTGCTTGACGCCGTCATGGCCATGGCCGCGGGCTTCAAAGCCTACCGCATCGACGGCGCAATCGACTTCAGGCTCGCCCAGCAACGCGGCGATCTGTTCGTGCAACGGGGTGTCCTGGGACAGGTCGGCGATTTCGAAACCCTGGGCCTTGGCGTGCGCCAGGCGGACCGGGTTGACGTCGCCAATGATCACCACTGCTGCCCCCAGCAGGCGAGCGGAAGCAGCGGCCGCCAGGCCAACCGGGCCAGCACCGGCGATGTAGACGGTGCTGCCAGGGCCAACGCCGGCGGTGACAGCGCCGTGGTAGCCGGTCGGCAGGATGTCGGACAGGCAGGTCAGGTCGCGGATTTTCTCCATGGCCTTGTCGCGGTCCGGCAGTTTCAGCAGGTTGAAGTCGGCGTACGGCACCAGCACGTATTCGGCCTGGCCGCCGGTCCAGTCGCCCATGTCCACGTAACCATAGGCACCGCCGGCACGGGCCGGGTTGACGGTCAGGCAGACGCCAGTGTGTTGCTCTTTGCAGGAACGGCAGCGCCCGCAAGCCACGTTGAACGGCACCGACACCAGATCACCGATTTTCAGGTTCTCGACGTCGCTGCCCTTTTCGATCACTTCACCGGTGATTTCGTGACCCAGGACCAGACCGGTCTGGGCAGTGGTACGGCCGCGCACCATGTGCTGGTCGGAGCCGCAGATGTTGGTGGAGACCACGCGCAGGATGACACCGTGCTCAATCTTCCTGCCGCGCGGGTCCTGCATTTTTGGATAGTCGATTTTCTGTACTTCGACCTTGCCGTTGCCGAGATACACGACACCACGATTACCAGACATGCTTTCACCTCGCTGTTGTTTTTGTGGAACTGCGTTGCCCAGGCAGGCAGCGCGTTGATTGCTCGGGTTAGTGCTTGTGTCTTTGTTTCTTTGTTGTCTGTAAGGGCCTCATCGCGAGCAAGCTCGCTCCCACAGTTGATCGCGTACTCCCTGTGGGAGCGAGCTTGCTCGCGATGTCGGTCTAAAGAACGACAGTGCGATTGGCGTTCAAGAACACCCTTCGTTCGATGTGATACCCCACGGCCCGGGCCAGGGTGAGCCCTTCGATGTCCCGGCCCTTGGCGATCAGGTCTTCGGGATAGTGGCTGTGGTCCACCACTTCCACGCCCTGGGCGATGATCGGACCTTCATCCAGGTCGTTGTTGATGTAGTGCGCCGTGGCGCCCACCAGCTTCACGCCTTTGTTGTAGGCCTGGTGATACGGCTTGGCGCCCTTGAAACCCGGCAGCAGCGAGTGGTGGATGTTGATCGCCTTGCCGTCGAGCTTGCGACACAGCTCCGGCGACAGCACTTGCATGTAGCGCGCAAGGATTACCAGCTCGGCGCCGGTGTCTTCGATCACCTGCCACACCTGCCGCTCCTGGGAAGGCTTGTCGTTCGG
>Ga0065704_10070443_pt1 | contig 24644 bp, 23 predicted proteins | sample SwiRhicommuniRL2_FD_59091 | JGI IMG/M metagenome (GOLD analysis project Ga0065704, IMG submission 59091) | Switchgrass rhizosphere bacterial communities from Rose Lake, Michigan, USA - RL2 v2 (version 2) | ecosystem: Host-associated > Plants > Roots > Rhizosphere > Soil | place: East Lansing, MI | reverse complement strand
CGGCACCGGCGCGCACGCCGGCCGCGCGCCCCGCAACCACGCCCGCAGCACCCGCGCGCACCGGTGAACCGGCGCCGGCAGGGGGCGAGTGATGCGCCAGCAGAGCACGTTCGTGCGTCGGCTGCTCTACTGGATCAGCATGGCCGCGGGCCTCGTGCTCGCGATCGTGCCGTTGCCGACCTGGCTCGACCCGGTGCGGCCGGACCTCGCGCTGCTCGCGATGATCTATTTCATCCTGACCAGCCCGCGCATCGCCGGCCTCGGCTACGCCTGGCTGTCGGGGCTGTTCCTCGACGTGCTGCGCGGCATGGTGCTCGGCCAGCACGCGCTCGGCTTCCTGCTGGTGGGTTACGTCACGCACAAGCTGCAGCTGCGCATGCGCATGTTCCCGATCCTGCAGCAGGCCGCGATCGTGCTGCTGCTGCTCGCGGTCTACCACTTCGTGATCTTCTGGATCGACGGCCTCACCGGCCACGGTTACACCGCGTGGATCCGCTGGCTGCCGGTGCTCTCCGGCGCGCTGCTGTGGCCGCTCGTCGTCGCCGTGGGCGACTCGCTCACGCGTCGTTCCTCCTGAACGCGCGCGGGCCATGTCACGTCACTCGCGGCTCAAGGACCACAACGCCGAACAACGGCTGTTCGGCCGGCGCGTGGTGGCCGCCTCGCTCGTCATCTTCCTGCTGCTGGGCGTGCTGTTCGCGCGCCTGTTCTGGCTGCAGATCGTCCGCTACGAGTATTTCACCGCGCTGTCGCAGGGCAACCGGATCCGCATCGACCCGATCCCGCCGCCGCGCGGGCTGATCCTCGACCGCCACGGCGAGCCGCTCGCGCTCAACCGCCCCGCGTTCCAGCTCGAACTCACGCGCGAGCAGACGCCCGACCTCGACGACACGCTCGCGCGCCTGGTCGCGCTGCAGCTGATCGACCCGGAGGACCTCGGCCGCGTCAAGCGCACGATCATGGCGCGTCGTGCGTTCGACGCCGTGCCGGTGCGGCTGCAGCTGTCGGAAGAGGAACTGGCGCGGTTCGCGGTCCACCGCCCCGACTTCCCCGGCGTAGAGATCCGGCCGCGCCTGACGCGGAACTACCCGCACGGCGGCGTCGGCGTGCACGCGATCGGTTACGTCGGCGCGATCAGCGAAAAGGACCAGGAGCGCATCGACGAAGCCGCCTACGCCGGCACGACGCTGATCGGCAAGCTCGGCGTCGAGCGCACCTACGAGGAAGTGCTGCACGGCGACACCGGCTACCAGCAGCTGCTGGTCAACGCACAGGGGCGTCGCGTCGACCGCGTCGGCATCTCGGCACCGGAGCTCGAACGCAAGGAGCCGGTCGCCGGCGACGACCTGATCCTCTCGATCGACGCGCGCCTGCAGGAAGTCGTCGAGGCCGCGCTCGGCGACCATCGCGCCGCCGTGGTCGCGATCGACCCCGCCAACGGCGACGTGCTCGCATTCGTCAGCACTCCGACCTTCGACCCCAACGGGTTCGCACGCGGCCTGACGGTCGCCGAATACCGTGCGCTCGAGGACAACCTCGACCGCCCGCTCTTCGACCGTGCGCTGCGCGGCGTCTACCCGCCCGGCTCGACGATCAAGCCACTGGTGGCGCTTGCGGCCCTGCAGTACGGCGTCACGGAGCCCGGCAACACGCGCTTCTGCAAGGGCTTCTGGCAGTTCCCGAACTCGAGCCATCGTTACCGCGACTGGAAAAAGGGCGGCCACGGCACGGTCGACATGACCCGGGCGATCGCGCAGTCGTGCGACACGTACTTCTACGCGGTCTCCGACCAGATCGGGATCGACCGGATGCACGACTTCCTCGTGCAGTTCGGCCTCGGCGACAAGACCGGCATCGACATCCTCGGCGAACGTGACGGCCTCGTGCCGTCGCGCGCCTGGAAGAAGCAGGCGTTCAAGAGCAAGTCGCTGCAGGTCTGGTTCCCGGGCGAGACGGTGATCGCGGGCATCGGCCAGGGCTACATGCTGGCCACGCCGCTGCAGCTCGCGCACGTCGCGGCGACCGTCGGCATGCGCGGCAAGCGTTTCGCGCCGCGGCTCGTCAAGGGCGTGCGCAATTCGGTGACCGGCGAAGTGCGCGAACTGCCGCCGCGCGCGCTGCCCGACGTCAAGGTCCGCGAGCCGAGGGACTGGGACGTGATCATCGACGGCATGGTCGGCGTCATGAGCCCGGGCGGCACGGCGTATCGCTCGCAGGTGGGCGCGCCGTTCCAGATCGCCGGCAAGACCGGCACCGCGCAGGTGTTCACGGTCGGCCAGAACGAGAAGTACAACGAGTCGCAGATTTCCGAGCGCCTGCGCGACCACGCTCTGTTCATCGCGTTCGCGCCCGCGGACGCACCGAAACTTGCGGTCGCCGTGCTGGTCGAAAACGGTCGCAGCGGCAGCGGTACGGCCGCACCGATCGCGCGCAAGGTGCTCGACGCCTACCTGAACCCGCAGTCCGTGACCGCGGGCGCCGCCGCGCCGGAGGCCGCGCCGCCGCCACCGGCGGGAGGCGAGGAATGAGGACGTGAGGAAGGAAATCGCAGGCCCCGGTTACTCGAGCCGCGCACAGCGCACGCTGACGCTCACCGGCCGCGTGCTCGACGCGCTGCACCTCGACGGGCCGCTGCTGTTGAGCGTGATCGGCGTGTGCATCGCCGGGCTGATCGTGCTGTTCAGCGCCGCCGGCGAGGACGTGCACATCGCCGTGGGCCAGGCCGCGCGCATGGGGCTCGGTCTCCTCGTGCTGGCGTTCGTCGCGCAGATCCCGCCGCGACTGATGCGCATCGGCGCACCCGTGCTGTACGGCATCGGCGTGGCGCTGCTGGTCGCCGTGGCGCTCGTCGGCGACGTCGCGATGGGCGCGCAACGCTGGCTCGACCTCGGGTTCGTGCGTTTCCAGCCGTCCGAGCTCATGAAGATCGCCGTGCCGCTGTGCTGCGCGTGGTACCTGCACGAGCGCCCGCTGCCGCCCGACTTCACGACGCTCGTCACGGTCGTGCTGATCGTGCTGGTGCCGACGCTGCTGATCGCCGAGCAGCCGGACCTCGGCACCGCGTTGCTGGTCGCCTCGGGCGGCGGGCTCGTGATCCTGCTCGCCGGCCTGCAGTTGCGCTACATCCTCGGCCTCGCCGGCGTGCTGGCCGCCGCCGTCCCCGTCGTGTGGATGTTCCTGCTGCACGGCTACCAGAAGCAGCGCGTGCTCACGTTCCTCAATCCGCAGACCGATCCGCTCGGCGCCGGCTACCACACGATCCAGTCGCAGATCGCGATCGGTTCGGGCGGCGTGTTCGGCAAGGGCTACATGAACGGCAGCCAGGCGCAGCTCGAGTTCCTGCCCGAGCGCTCGACCGACTTCATCTTCGCCGTGATCGGCGAGGAATGGGGCCTCGTCGGCTGCTTCGTGCTGATGATGCTGTACCTGTTCGTGATCGGCCGCGGCCTCTTCATCGCGACACAGGGCCAGGACACGTTTTCCCGGCTGATCGCCGGCAGCCTGACGCTGACCTTCTCCGTTTACATGTTCGTCAACAGCGGCATGGTGGCGGGGCTGCTGCCCGTCGTCGGCGTGCCGCTGCCGCTCGTGAGTTACGGCGGCACCTCGCTCGTGACCCTCATGGCAGGCTTCGGTATCCTCATGTCGGTCCATTCCCGCCGCAAACTGGTTTCGACGTGACAAGGAACAGTCCCCAGCGACGGACGCCCGCGCGGCGCCCGTCCCGCATCCTCTTTTTTGCCTCGACGTTCGCACTCGCCGCGGGCGCGACGTTCGGGCCCGGAAACGCGCAGGCGTTCGACCCGGGCCGTCCCGAGGTGGCCGAATTCATCGCCGACGTCGCGCATCGCCATGGCTTCGAGCCCGGCCCGCTCGCCGCGATGCTGGCGCAGGCGGAGTCGCGCCCCTCGATCCTGCAGGCGATCGCAAAGCCCGCCGAACGCACGCTCACGTGGGACGAGTACCGCGCCCGCTTCCTGGTCGAGCGGCGCATCCAGCGCGGCGCCCAGGTCTACGGCGAGCGCCAGGCGGAGCTCGAGCGCGCCGCGAAAAAGACCGGCGTACCGCCGGAGATCCTGCTCGCGATCGTCGGCGTCGAAACGTCCTACGGGGAGAACACGGGCAAGTTCCGTGTCGTCGACGCGCTCGCGACGCTCGCGTTCGACTATCCGCCGCGCGCACCTTTTTTCCGCGGCGAACTCGAGCAGTTCCTGCTGATGACGCGCGAGGAGAAGCTCGACCCGCTCGCACCGCTCGGCTCCTACGCCGGCGCGATGGGCATTCCGCAGTTCATGCCGACGAGCTTCCGCACCTGGGCCGTCGACGGCGACGGCGACGGCAAGCGCGACCTCTGGAACGACTGGGCCGACGTGTTCGCGAGCGTCGGCCACTACCTCGCGGTGCACGGCTGGCGTGCCGGCCAGCCCGTGATGCTGCCGGCCGACGCCGCCGGCGCGAACCTCGACGGCCTCGAGTTCGGCAAGATCGGGCTGCCCGAGACCGTCGGCTCGTTGCGCAAGCGCGGCGTGAAGTTCGACACGCACCTGTCCGCCGCCACACCGGCGACGCTCGTGGCGCTCACGGTTGCCGCCGGCACCGAATATCGCGTCGGCTTCGCCAACTTCCACGCGATCACGCGGTATAACCGCAGCCACATGTATGCCAGCGCGGTCAGCGACCTCGCCGACGCGATCGGCGCCACGCGCGCCGCCGCGAGCGCGCCGTCGCAGACGCCGCCGGCGCCGACCCCCTGAATCGTATCCACCCCCCTGCCGGAACACCGACACGAAATGAACCTCAAGCCTGCACTGCTCGCCGCGGCCTTCGCCGCCACCTTCGGTCTCGCACTCTCGGGCTGCGGCTCGGACGACAAGAAGGCGGATGCCGCCGTCACCGACGCCGCCACCGCGGCCGCGCCGGCCGCGGCCCCGACGTCACCGACCGCAGTGCCGCCTCCCCCGCAGTTGCAGGCGCGCAGCTTCATCGTGATCGACCACGACAGCGGCCGCGTGCTCGCGGCGCTCGAGCCCGATTCGAAGCAGGAGCCGGCGAGCCTCACGAAGCTCATGACGGCCTACGGCGTGTTCAAGGCGCTCAAGGAAGGCCGGCTGCAGCTCACCGACATGGTCACGATCAGCGAGCGCGCCTGGCGCCAGGAAGGCTCGCGCATGTTCGTCGAGGTGGGCAAGCAGGTCTCCGTCAACGACCTGCTGCAGGGCATGATCGTGCAGTCGGGCAACGACGCGACCGTCGCGCTGGCCGAGAAGGTCGGCGGCACCGAAGAAACCTTCGTGCAGATGATGAACACCTACGCGAAGCAGCTCGGCATGACGGGTTCGCATTTCACGAACTCGCCGGGCATGCCCGGCCCCGAGCACTACATGACCGCCCGCGACGCCGCGACGCTCGCGAGCGCGCTGATCCACGAGTTCCCCGAGTACTACAAGTTCTACGCGCAGCGCGAGTTCGTCTGGAACGGCATCACGCAGATGAACCGCAACGGCCTGCTGTTCCGCGACCCGACCGTCGACGGCGTCAAGACGGGGCACACCGAGACCGCGGGTTACTGCCTGATCGCCTCGGCCAAGCGCGACGGCATGCGGCTCGTGAGCGTCGTGCTCGGCACCGACTCGATGCGCGCACGCGAGGACGCCAGCGCGGCGCTGCTCAACTACGGCTTCAACTTCTTCGAGACCAAGCGCATCTACGCGGCCGGGCAGCCGCTCACGCAGGCGCGCGTCTGGAAGGGTGAGGACGAGCAGGTCGGCCTCGCGCTGCACCGCGACCTCTACGTCACGAGCCAGCGCGGCGGGGCCAGCAACGTCAAGGCCGACTTCGAGCTGCCCGAGGCCTTGATCGCGCCGCTTACGGCGAACACGGCCGTCGGCAAGACGCAGATCGTGGTCGACGGCAAGCCCGTCGCGTCGTACGAGCTGTACCCGGCCAAGGACGTCGCCGAAGCGGGCTTCTTTGGCCGTGCCTGGGACAGCCTGCGTCTGATGTTCCACTGAGACCCACGATGGCCGAACCGTTCCCGACCTGCTGGCTCGACGGCGCCTGGCTGCCGCTCGCCGAAGCGCGGGTGTCGCCGCTCGATCGCGGCTTTCTGTTCGCGGACGGCGTCTACGAAGTCGTGCCGGTCCACCGCGGCCGGCCGTTTCGCCTGCGCCAGCACCTCGAGCGGCTCGAACGCAGCCTCGCCGAGTTGCGCATGCGCAGCCCGCTCTCGCGCGCTGGCTGGGTGGAGGTCACCGAGCGGCTCGTCGCCGCCGCCGGCGCGCCCGAAGTGCTCGTCTACCTGCAGGTGACGCGTGGCGCCGAGCACGGGCGCAATCACCTGTTCCCCCCGGCCGACGTGGCGCCGACCGGTTTCGCGTTCGCGAGTCCGTACCCGGAGCCGTCGCCCGCGACCCTCGAGCAAGGCCTTGCCACGGTCTTGCTCGACGACACGCGCTGGGCCCGCTGCGACGTGAAGTCGGTCGCGCTGCTCGCCAACGTGCTGCTGCGCCAGGAGGCGCAGGAGCTCGGCGGCGCCGAGGCGCTCCTGCATCGCGACGGGCGTGTCACCGAAGGCTCCTCGAGCACCGTGTTCATCGTCGACGGTGAAGGCCGGCTCGTCACGCCGCCCAACGGCCACGACATCCTTCCCGGCACCTCGCGCGACGCCGTGCTCGACCTCGCGGCCGGCTGGCTGCCGGTCGAGGTCCGCGACTTCACGGTGGGCGAGCTGCGCGCGGCGACGGAGGTCTGGATTGCATCCGCGGGACGCGGCGTGCTGCCCGTGACCTCGATCGACGGTCGCCCGGTCGCCTCGGGCAAGCCGGGCACGACGTGGCGCGCCATGCACGCGCGCTGGCAGCAGCATCTCGACGACATTGCAGGCACGCCTGCGCTGGAGGACGCATGAGCCAGGGCAGTGAGGGCTCGACGCCCCCCGGCGACGGCGCGACGCCTCGCACGGGCGAGGAAACGCTGTTCGAGTTCCCGACCGATTTCCCGGTGAAGATCATGGGCCGCAAGTCGGACGATTTCCGCAGCCTCGTGCTGGGCATCGTCACGCGGCACTTCGGGCCACTGGAGCCGGACCGGATCGAGGAGCGCCCGAGCGCGAACGGCAAGTACCTGTCGCTGACGTGCACGGTCCATGCGCACAGCAAGGCGGAACTCGACGCGCTCTACCTCGAGCTCACGTCCTGCAGCCAGGTGCTCGTCGCGCTCTGAGCGAGCGCCGTGGCGGGTTCGAACCCGAGTTCACGCAGCAGGTGCGGCGCCAGCGCCTCGCCGACGGTGCGCACGTCGGCAGGCCCGCCAAGCGTCGCGACCTGCGTCATTTGCAGCCCCGCATAGCCGCACGGGTTGATGCGCGCGAACGGCTCGAGGTTCATCGCGACGTTGAGCGCGAGGCCGTGATACGAGCGGCCACGACGGATGCGCAGCCCCACGCTCGCGATCTTGCGTTCCGCGACGTACACGCCGGGTGCGTCGCGTTTGCCGTACGCCTCGATGTCCCACCCAGCCAGCGTCGCGACGATCGCCTGTTCGATCGCCACGACGAGCGCGCGCACGCCGAGCCCCAGGCGCGGCAGGTCGAGCAGCGGATAGACGACCAGCTGGCCGGGGCCGTGGTAGGTCACCTGGCCGCCGCGGTCGATGTCGACGACGGGGATGTCGCCCACCGCGAGCAGGTGTTCGGCCTTCGCGTTCATGCCCATCGTGAAGACGGGCGGGTGCTCGAGGAACCAGATTTCGTCGGGCGTGGCGTCGGTCGCCTCGTCGGTGCGGCTCTGCATCGCGCGCCAGGTCGGCTCGTAGTCGACGCGGCCGAGCCACTTGAGCCGCGGCGCCGCTTTCACCTCTCCCGCCTTTACCTCTCCCGCCGGCGCGGAAGAGGTCGGCCGCAGGCCGGGTGAGGGCTCCGTCACCTCTCCCACCGTCACCTCCCCCGGGCGCGGGAGAGGTCGGCCGCAGGCCGGGTGAGGGCTCCGGGGTGAGGACTCAGGCATGGTCGCGCGATCGCTGGGCGATCCCGCCTTCGCCGAGGCCCGCGTTGTTGCGCGCAAGCGCCTGCTCGGCGCGATAGCTCGAACGCACGAGCGGGCCGGCGACGCACTCGAGGAAGCCGAGTTCGAGCGCGATCGAGCGATACCGTTCGAACTCTTCCGGTCGCACGAAGCGCTCCACGGCCAAGTGGTTCACGGTCGGGCGCAGGTACTGGCCGAGCGTGAGCAGGTCGACGCCCGCGCCGCGGAGGTCCTGCAGCGTCGCGACGATCTCCTCGTCGGTTTCGCCGAGCCCGAGCATCAGGCTCGTCTTCACGAGCACGTCGCCCTGGGCCCGACGGTGCTGCTTGGCGTGCGCGAGCACCGCCAGCGTCTGATCGTAGGAGGCGCGCGCGTCACGCACCGGGTGCGTCAGGCGGCGCACGGTCTCGACGTTCTGCGCAAAGACGTCGAGCCCGCTGTCGACCACCGTTTCGACGTCGCGCAGCACGCCCTGGAAATCCGGCGTCAGCGCTTCCACGGCGGTGCCCGGGTTGAGCTGCTTGATTTCGCGGATGCAGGCGGCGAAGTGCGCGGCGCCGCCGTCGGGCAGGTCGTCACGATTGACCGACGTGAGCACGACGTACTTGAGCCGCATCAGCTGCACGGTCCGCGCCGAGTTCGCCGGCTCCTCGTGGTCGAGCCAGCCGCGCGGATTGCCCGTGTCGACGGCGCAGAAGCGACACGCGCGCGTGCAGACCTCGCCCATCAGCATGATGGTCGCGGTGCCCGCGTTCCAGCACTCGCCGATGTTCGGGCACTTCGCCTCCTCGCAGACCGTCGCGAGGCGGTGCTCGCGGACCGTCTGGCGGACCGCGTCGAAGCCCTGCCCGGCCGGCATGGGGGCCCGCAGCCACGACGGCTTGCGCCCGATCGGCGTCAGCGCCGCAGCGCCGGGCGCAGCGGTCGCCTTGATGCCGTCACGAATCGCCGTAAACCCTTGCGGGGTCACGTATTTCTGGCCGCTCGTGCGCGTGGCGGGCGGCGCTTCGGCCGCGACGGGAATGCCCTTGAATTCGCTCATCGGCGCATTGTAGCGGCTGCGGCTCGCACGCTGCGGGATCGAGCGTGCCCAGCGCCCGACACCGTTCCACGCGGACTGCGAGGCTGCCCGAGATTCCGGAATGCCGGCCGGGAACGCCGTGAATCCGTCCATGGAGGCTCCTTCCGCGACGTCCATGTCGCGGAAGGTCCCGGCCCGGCATCCCGGAACCCCGGTCCGCCTCGTCGGACGGCGTGCGTTGCGGTGCTCGCGCGCTTAAGAAGCGGCGCCCGCCCGCAGCCGCGCATCGAGCGCGGCGAGCCGTTCCGGCGTGCCGATGTCGAGCCAGTCGCCGTCGTACCGTTCGGCGCCCACGCGGTCGGCGGCCGCCACGTTGCGCAGCAGCGGCGCCAGCTTGAAGGCGCCGTCCGCGCAGCCGTTGAACAGCGACGGGTGGTAGACGCCGAGGCCCGAGAACGTCAGCCGCGGCAGCGCCGCCACGCGCGCGGCAACGGCCGTGTCCGCGGCCATGCCGGGGATCGGCTCGATCATGCGATCGCGATCGAGCCAGAAATCGCCGCGCGGGTTGTGCGCAGGATTCGGCACGAGCACGACGTGCGCCTGGTCCTTGCGCGGCAGGCCGTTGGCAAAGCGCCCGAGCAGTTCGGCGTACGGGTACTGCATCCAGACGTCGCCGTTCAGCACCAGGAACGGCTCGACGCCGATCGGGCTCAGCAGCGGCAGCGCGCGGAAGATGCCGCCCCCGGTCTCGAGCGGTTCGGGGCCTTCCTCGCTGTAGGCGAGCGCGACGCCGTACCGCGAGCCGTCGCCGAGCGCGGCGCGGATCTGGTCGCCGAGCCAGGACAGGTTCACGACGATCTCGTGCACGCCGGCGGCCGCGAGCGCGTACAGGTGGTGCTCGATCAGCGCCATGCCGCCGACTTCGAGCAATGGCTTCGGTCGCGCCAGTGTCAGCGGGCGCATGCGTTCGCCGCGGCCCGCAGCCAGGATCATCGCGCGCATCGTCGTCATGGCGCGCCGCTCAGGACGCCGCACGCGCGTCGAGCCGGGCGACGACCGCCGGCAACACGCGTTCGGCGAGCAGCCGGCCGAGTCCCGCAAAATCCGCGTGCCGCGAGCAGGAACCCACGGCGTACTCGAGCGTGCGCGGGATGTCGGCGAGGTAGCCGGGTTTCCCGTCGCGCAGCCACAGGCGCGCGAAGATGCCGCCGATCTTGAGGTGACGCTGCACGCCGAGCAGGTCGAACCAGCGCAGGAACTGTGCGTCGTCGCGACCCGTGTCGAGGCCGGCCGCGGCCGCCTTGCGGCGGAACTGCAGCGCCCACTCGACCACGCGCTCCTGCGGCCAGGCGACGTAGCTGTCGCGCAGCAGCGAAACGAGGTCGTAGGTGAGGCCACCGCGCACGGCGTCCTGGAAATCGAGGATGCCGGGGTTGTCGCCCGGACAGACCATCAGGTTGCGCGAGTGGTAGTCGCGGTGCACGAACACCTGGGGTTGTTCGAGTGCGTTGGCGACCAGCGCCGTGAACGCGGACTGCAGCGTCTCGGCCTCCTCCGCGCTCAGCTCGAGCTCAAGGTGCCGCGCGAGCAGCCAGTCCGGGAACAGGCTCATCTCGAACCGCAGCAGCTTCTCGTCGTACGGCGGCAGCTGGCGCGCGGCCTCCGCGCCACGGGCCTGGATGCGCACGAGGGCGTCGATCGCGTCGGCGTACAACGGCTCCGCGCGACCGGCCTGCGCGAGTTCGGGCAGGTACATCGTGGTGCCGAGGTCTGTCAGCAGCAGGAAGCCTTCGGCCTCCGCACGCTGCAGCACGCGCGGTGCGTGCACGCCGACCTGTTGCAGCATCGCCGCGACCTTGAGGAACGGACCGACGTCTTCCTTGCCCGGCGGCGCGTCCATCACGATCAACGGCTCGTGCCCGGCGCGGGTCACGCGGAAATAGCGCCGGAAGCTCGCGTCCGCGGACGCCGGCGCGATCGAGTAGTCGTGGAAGCCCAGGTCGTCTTCGAGCCATCGACACAGCAATGCGAGACGCGGGTCGTGTGCGGCCCGTTGCGTCGGGACGAGGATGGCGTCGTTCAAGCGGGGGGACCTCGGGCAATGGAACGCGGGACGGGCTTGCGGCTGTCCGGTCACGTGGCGTGACGGCAGCGGACCGCGCGCAATTATAATCGCCCGCGATGCCTTCCCCGCCCCACGCTTACCGATCCCGTCCTCCCCGCCCGTCGTCCGTCGTCCCGCACGCCCTGTTGCGCGGGGTCGCGCTCGGCGTCGCGCTCGCGCTCGCCGCGGCCGGCGCACGCGCGCAGGACGTCGAGGAGAACGGGCCGGAAGCCTGCCGGCTCGCCACGCCCGACCCGCGCGTCGACGAGTTGCGCCAGGCGGACCCCGCCGACAGCCGCATCGACGTGACGAGCGACACCGGCGAGCTCGGTCGCGACGGCGACGCGGTGTTGACCGGCAACGTCACGATCCGCACCGGGCAGCGCCTGCTCAAGGCGGACCAGGCGGAGTTGAACGCCGCCGACCGCAGCGTCCAGCTGCACGGGCGTATGGAGTACCTCGACCCCACGCTGCACGTCTACGGCGACAGCGGTTCGTTCGTCGAGGGCGCCGGTGGCGATTTCAAGGGCGCCCGGTTCGAGCTGATCGATCGCGCCGTCCGAGGCGCCGCCGCGTCGGCCCGCGTCACGCGTGACAGCACGATGCACTTGAAGGGCGTCAGCTACACGGCGTGCCCGCCCGGCGTCGAGGACTGGGAACTGGCCGCGGGCGAGATCACGATCGACCAGCAGAACCAGATCGGCACCGGTCGCGACGTCAAGCTCGAGTTCCTCGGCGTGCCGATCTTCTACACGCCGTGGATCACGTTCCCGGTCGGCGACCAGCGCAAGAGCGGCCTGCTGTACCCGCAGGTCGGCGGCAGCAGCAAGAACGGCACGCTCGTGTCCGTGCCCTACTACTGGAACCTCGCGCCCAACTACGACGCGACGCTCGTGACGCGCTGGTACTCCTCGCGCGGCGTGCGCGTCGACCCCGAGTTCCGTTACCTGGGCGACGACACTCGCACCCAGGTCGACGCCGAGTACCTGTTCCACGACGAGGACCGCGGCGAGGCGCGCAGCCTCGTGCAATTGCGCCACGTCACGCGTCTCGCGCCGCGCACGCGACTGCTGATCGACGCGGCCAACGTGAGCGACCCGGACTACTTCGAGGACTTCGGCGTCGGCTTCGAAGGCACCAGCGTCACGTTCCTCGACCGCTACGTCGACCTGCGCCACGACGTCGGCGCCTGGTCGTTCGACGCGTTCGCGCAGGGCTACCAGATCATCGACCGCGAGCTGCCGGACACGGAAGCGCCGTACCAGATCCTGCCGCGTCTCACGGCCACCGGCAGCTGGAACGAGTTGCCGGGCGGCTTCTCCGCACAGCTGTACGCCGAGGCGACGAATTTCGCCCGCGACGTCGGCACGCAGGGCGTGCGCCTCGACGCCGAGCCTTCGCTCGAATGGCGCGTCGACCGCGCCGGCGCGTTCCTGGCGGCGGGCGCGGGTTACCGGTATACGCAATACGCCCTGCGCGACGTGGCCGACGGCGCCGACGAAAGCCCGAGCCGCGCGTTGCCCTCGGCGACGCTCGACGCCGGTCTCGTGCTCGAGCGCGATTCCGGCTCGCGTGGCCAGCGGCTGCAGACGCTCGAACCGCGGCTGATGTACCTCTACGTCCCGTACCGCGACCAGGACGACCTGCCCGTGTTCGACACGGGCATCCCCGACCTCAACCTGGTCCAGCTGTTCCGCAACAACCGCTACGTCGGCCCGGACCGCGTCGGCGACGCGAACCAGATCAGCGTCGGCGTCACTTCGCGCCTGCTCGACTCCACCGGCGGTCGCCAGTTCCTCAGTGCGACGCTGGGCCAGGCGTTCTATTTCGACGACCCGCGCGTGCGCCTGCCGGACGAGCCCCTGCGCTCGCGCTCGTCGTCGGACATCGTGGCCGAGGTCGAGGTCGCCGCGTACAAGAACTGGAACGCGCGCTTTGCCTACCAGTGGAACCCGGACGAGAGCCGCGGCGAGCGCTCCGAGACGTTCCTGCAATACGCCCCCGAACCCGGCAAGGTGTTCAACGCCGGCTACCGGTTCCGCCGCGACCTGCTCGAGCAGGTCGACGTTTCCGGCGCCTGGCCGATCAACAACGAGTGGCGCGGCTTCGCGCGCTGGGTCTATTCGCTGCAGGAGGAAAAGACGCTCGACCAGTTCGCGGGCATCGAGTACTCCTCGTGCTGCTGGGCCGTCCGGTTCGTGACCCGTCGCTTCGTCTCGAGCCGCTCGGGCGACGCCGAGACGTCGTTCGGCATCGAGCTGGAACTGAAGGGGCTCTCCAGTGTCGGAGTCGACAACGAAGCTTTCCTGCGCGAGGCGATTCGGGGATACTCCCCGCTTTCGTCCGCCGCCGTCCCCTGAGATGTCCTTGAAATTCAAGCAGTTTTTCGGCGCCGTCGTGCTGTTTGCGGCCGCCGTCGGCACCGCGCACGCCCAGTCCAAGGAATTGAGTTCCTCGGGTGTCCTGCTCGACCGCGTCGCGGCCGTCGTCAACGACGGCATCGTCCTGCGCAGCGACGTCGAGCGCCAGGTGCAGTCGGTCAGCGCCCGCATCCAGCAGCAGGGCCAGCAACTGCCGCCGCGCAACGTGCTGCGCCAGCAGGTGCTCGAACGGCTCGTGCTGCAGCAGCTGCAGCTCGAGCGCGCCGACCGCCTCGGCATCCGGATCCCGGACGAGGCCGTCAACCAGACCCTCACCGAGGTCGCCCAGCGCAACAACATCCGTTTCAGCGACCTGCCGGCGGCGCTCGAGCAGCAGGGCGTCGACTATCGCGACTACCGCGACGAAATCCGTCGCGAGATGACGTTGCAGACGCTGCGCCAGCGCGACGTGATCGCGCGCGTGTACGTCTCGCCGCGCGAAGTCGACCAGTGCATCGCCAAGCGCAAGGCCTCGCCGAACGCCGACAACGAATTCAACCTCGGCCACATCCTGGTCGCGATTCCGAGCACCGCCGACGAGCAGCAGATCGCCGAGCGCACGGCCCGCGCGCAGGGCGTGTACCAGCGCGCCCGCAACAACGAGGACTTCGCACAGCTCGCGATCACCTACTCCGATTCGGGCACCGCGCTCGAAGGCGGCGCGCTCGGCTGGCGCAAGGCGAGCCAGCTGCCCTCGTTCGTCGCCGACATCGTCCCCAACCTCAAGGCCGGCGACGTGACGGAGCCGATCCGCACGCCGAGCGGCCTGCACATCTTCAAGGTGCTCGACGTGCGTGGCGGCCAGGCCCCCGCACTCGTCTCGCAGGTGCACGCGCGGCACATCCTGATGAAGCCGAACGAGGTCGCGGACGACGAGACCGTGCGCCAGAAACTGGCGCAGATCCGCACGCGCGTGCTGAACGGCGAGAGTTTCGAGGCCATCGCCTCGGTCACCTCCGAAGACCCGGGCTCGGCCGCGGCCGGCGGCGACCTCGGCTGGACCGGCCGCGGTACCTTCGTGCCCGAGTTCGAAAAGCAGCTCGACGCGCTCGACGTCGACCAGATGAGCGAGCCGTTCCGGTCGCAGTACGGCTGGCACCTCGTGCAACTGCTCGGCCGTCGCACCTACGACGCGAGCGAGGACGTCACGCGCAACCGCTGCGTCGCCCAGCTGCGCGAGGCGCGCGCCGACGAAGAGACCGAAATCTGGCTGCGTCGCCTGCGCGACGAAGCGTTCGTCGAATACCGGATGTGAGCGCCCGCACGCAGCAGGCGCTGCGCACCATCGCCATCACGAGCGGCGAGCCCGCGGGCATCGGCCCCGACATCTGCTCGACGCTGCTCGAGGACCCACCGCAGGACTGCCGCGTCGTGCTGATCGGCGACGTGGCGCTGTTCGGCCGTTCGCGACTCAAGCGTGCGCGCAAGCCGCGCATCCCGCTGTTCGACGCGACCTCGCCCGCGCGGCCGGGCATCGAACTGCTGCACGTGCCGCTCGCCGTGCCGTGCGTGCCGGGCCAGCTCGACCCCGCCAACGCGAAGTACGTGCTCGATACGCTCGACGCGGCCATCGGCGGCTGCGCCGCCGGCGCGTTTCACGCGGTCGTCACGGCCCCCGTGCAGAAGTCGGTCATCAACGATGCCGGCATCCCCTTCACGGGCCACACCGAGTACCTGGCGAAGCAGACCGGCGTGCGCCTGCCGGTCATGCTGCTGGTCGGCGGCGGCCTGCGCGTGGCGCTCGCGACGACGCACCTGCCGCTCAAGAAGGTCAGCGCCGCCCTCACCCCGGCGCGACTCGAGGCCATCGTCCGCATCCTGCACGCGGACCTCCGCGACCGCTTCGGGTTGCGCAAGCCACGGATCCTCGTGCTCGGCCTCAACCCGCACGCCGGCGAGGGCGGCCACCTCGGCACCGAGGAACTCGAAGTGATCGAGCCCGTGCTCGCCGCGCTGCGCGGCGAAGGGTTCGACGTGCCGGGCCCCGTGCCCGCCGACACCGCGTTCCTGCCGCACCGCCTCCAGGGCTGCGACGCCGTGCTCGCGATGTACCACGACCAGGGCCTGCCCGTGCTCAAGCACGCGAGCTTCGGTCACGCGGTCAACGTCACGCTCGGCCTGCCGATCGTGCGCACCTCGGTCGACCACGGCACCGCGCTCGACCTCGCCGGCACGCGCAGGGCCGACACGGGCAGCCTGCGCGCGGCGTTCGACCTCGCGCTCGACCTGAGCCGCCGCACCCAATCGAGCGCGTCGCACTGGTGAGCGGTCCGCGTTTCGCCAAGAAGCGCTACGGGCAGCATTTCCTGCACGACCCCGGCACGATCGACCGGATCGTGCGCGCGATCGACCCGCAGCCGGGCGACCGCATCGTCGAGGTCGGCCCGGGTCGCGGCGCGATCACGGCGCCGGTGCTCGCGCGCGCCGGCGCGATCGACGTCGTCGAGATCGACCGCGACGTCGTGCCCATGCTCGAAAGCCACTGCACCGGGCGCGGCACCTTGCGCGTGCACCTCGCGGACGCGCTCGAGTTCGACTTTCGCGCGTTGCGTGGCGACGGCCCGAAACTGCGGCTGATCGGCAACCTGCCGTACAACGTCTCCACGCCGCTGCTGTTCCGTTTCGTCTCGCAGCTCGACGCGATCGCCGACATGCACTTCATGCTGCAGCGGGAAGTCGTACAGCGCATGGCGGCCGAACCCGACACCGACGACTACGGCCGGCTCACCGTCACGCTCGCGCCGCACGTCGCCGTCGAGCCGCTGTTCGACATCGGCACGGGCGCGTTCAAGCCGCCGCCACGGGTCGTCTCGACGTTCTTCGCGCTGCACCCGCATGCGCAGCCGCCGTTCGACACGGGCCCGCCCGACGCGTTCGCGCGCGTGGTGCTCGCCGCCTTCTCGAAGCGACGCAAGACGTTGCGCAATGCGCTGCACGGCCTGCTCGAGCCGTCGCAGATCGTCGCGGCCGGCATCGACCCCGGCGCCCGGGCGGAGACGCTGGCACCGGCCCAGTTCGGCGACCTGGCCCGTCAAATGCGGCCCGGCGAGCCCGGCGCCGACGCCTGACGGCCGGTGGATTGGTGCCCCCCCGGGGGCCGCCTATAATTCTGCGAGGACCGCGTGCCTCCCGGGCGCGCGGACGTAGCGGTCGACGGGAGCTCCCCATGCGCGAATACAAGAAGATCCTGGCCTGCGTAGACCTGACGGACGGCAGCGAGCAGATCGCCGAGCGTGCGCGCGACATGGCCGGCCGCTGTGGTGCCGTCGTCACGCTGCTGCACGTCGTCGAGTACGTGCCGGTCGAGCCGATGGGCGAGGCGCTGCTCCCCGCCGTGCAGATCGAGGGCGAACTGGTCGAACGTGCGACCCAGCGCATCGCCGAACTCGCGGCCAGGAGTGGGCTCGAGGCCGCGCAACGCGTCGTGCGGGCCGGCAACATCAAGAGCGAGGTCGTCCGCGTCGCGCAGGAAACCGGCGCCGACCTGATCGTGCTCGGCAGTCGCGAGCGCCACGGCGTCTCGGTCCTGTTCAACCAGACCGAGGACACCGTGCTGCACGCGGCGCCCTGCGACGTGCTGGCGGTGCGCTGGATGAGAAAATGAGCGCGCCGTCGGGGCCGAACCGGATCCGCGTCGACGTCACGACGAACTACGTCGAGGACCAGTCGAACCCCGGCGAAGGCCGTTACGTGTTTTCGTACACGATCACGATCCGCAACGAGGGCGCGCAGGCCGCGCGGCTGATGGCCCGGCACTGGCTGATCACCGACGCCAACGGCAAGGTGCAGGAAGTCGTCGGCGAAGGGGTGGTCGGCGAGCAGCCGCACCTGCAGCCCGGCCAGGGCTTCCGTTATTCGAGCGGCGCCATCCTCGAAACGCCGGTCGGGTCGATGGAGGGCCGTTACCGCATGCTCGCCGACGACGGCGAGCAGTTCGACGCGCCGATCGCGCCGTTCCGGCTCGCGATGCCCGGCGTGCTGCACTGACGCTGCGATGGCCGTCTACGCGATCGGCGACGTCCAGGGCTGCGCGGACGAACTCGAGGAACTGCTCACCCGGCTCGATTTCGACCCCGCGGTCGACCGGCTCTGGTTCGTCGGCGACCTCGTCAACCGCGGGCCGCGGTCGCTCGACACGCTGCGACGGGTGAAGGCGCTCGGCGACGCCGCCGTGGTCGTGCTCGGCAATCACGACCTGCACCTGCTGGCGATCGCCCGCGGCGGCGCCGACTGGAAGGCGACCGACGCCGGCCTGCACCAGGTCATCGAGGCGCCCGACCGCGAGGAACTGCTCGACTGGCTGCAGTCCCGGCCGCTGATGCACCACGACGCAAAGCTCGGCGTGAGCATGCTGCACGCGGGGCTGCCGCCGCAGTGGACGTTGCACACCGCGCTCGCCTGCGCGCACGAGGTCGAGGCGCGGCTGCGCGGCCACCACGTCGGCCAGCTGTTCGCGCACATGTACGGCAACGAACCGGCCGTCTGGCACGATGAACTCGAGGGCTGGGACCGGCTCCGCTTCACGATCAACGCATTCACGCGGTTGCGCGTCTGCGGCGAGGACGACGGCCGGCTGATGCTCAAGTACAAGGGCGCGCCCCAGGTGGCGCCGCGCGGCGTGGTGCCTTGGTTTCGCGTGCCCTGGCGGCGCTCGCGCGGCGAGCGACTCGTGTTCGGGCACTGGTCGGCGCTCGGCTACGTCGACACCGGCGACGTGCTCGGTCTCGACACAGGTTGCGTCTGGGGCGGCCAGTTGACCGCCCGCCGCATCGACGTGCGCGAGTCGACACCGGTGCAGGTGCACAGCCACGCCGGCGGCATCCCGCTGCAGACGGACTGAGCGGCGCCCTCGTCAGGGCGACTTCGGCGCGGTGTCCGGCCGTGGCGCGGCGTGCAGCGACTCGAGCCGCAGCATCACCGAACCGATCGGCAACGCGTGCCGCACGCATTGCAGGCGCGAACCCTCGACGACACCGACGCCGAGTTCCGGGAAGACCCGGGCGACGAGGCTTTCGAGCAACTCGCAGTCGCCGTCCTCGACGCGGGAGGCGCGCGTGCCGTCGAACTGCACGACCTTGCGCACGGCAGGGAACTGCTCCGTCGCGAGGTCCGGGCTGCCCTCGCCGCGCACGCGCGCGACGAGCTCGCGCTTGGGGTCGTCGCGCAACTGCTGCAGCAGTTCGGGCGTCGCGGCGGCCGGCAGCGTCGCCTTGATCTGCACCCGCGGCATGGTCTCGACGCCGACTCCCGTCGCCGTGCAGCTCACGAGGACCTTCAAGTCGTCGCGACGCGCGCCCACCTGTTCGAGGATGTAGCGCACCTTGTCGCGCAGGCCGTGGCACGTGTAGTAGGTCGTCTGGCCCATGTAGACGAACGACGCCTCGTGCCCGAGCCAGACGGCGGGAACCGTCGCCGCCGTGCCGGACCCCGCCGGCTCCGTCACCGGATCGGCCCGCGAGCGCGCGACCGGCCAGGCACCGGACAGCACGGTGGTGACGACGAGGGCTGCGACCGTGACGCGTCTGCTGGAGTTCATGGCCGTTAATTTATACTCGTCCCATGCAAGCACTGGCACCTTTCGACCTGCGCCGGTGGATCGACGAACACCGCGACGAGTTGCGCCCGCCGGTCTGCAACAAGCAGGTCTTCGACCAGGGTGACTTCGTCATCATGGTGGTCGGCGGGCCCAACACCCGCAAGGACTATCACGACGACCCGGGCGACGAGTTCTTCTACCAGCTCGAGGGCGACATGCTGTTGCGGACCCTGCAGGGCGGTCGTCGCGTCGACGTGCCGATCCGCGCCGGCGAAGTGCTGCTGGTGCCGGCCCACGTGCCGCATTCGCCGCAGCGGTTCGCCGACACCGTCGGCCTCGTCGTCGAGCGCAGGCGCCGGCCGGGCGAGGCAGACGGCTTTCTCTGGTACTGCGACCGCTGCGACCAGGAGCTCTATCGCGAATACCTGCAGGTGACCGACATCGAGACCCAGCTGCCACCGGTCTTCGACCGCTTCTGGTCGAACCCCGCGCACACGGTCTGTCGCGCCTGCGGCGCCGTGCAGGTCAAGTGACCGCCCGCCTCGACACGCTCGAGTTCGGCGCGCAAGGCCGGCGTTGGCGCGCCGCGCTCGGTCGAGCGCACGACCTGGCCATCACGCTCGAGTTCGACGGTCCGCAGCCGCGTTTCTTTGCCGCGGAGCCGGCCCGCGCCACGCCGCTGCGAGCCGGGGCGTTCACCGGCAGCGTCGAGGCCGGTGCGAGCTGCAATTGCGCCACCTACACGCTGGCGCCGCACTGCCAGGGCACGCACACGGAGTGCGTGGGGCACGTGACGCGCGAGCCCGCGAGCCTTGCGACGCTCACGCCGGTACCGCCGACACTCGCGCTCGTGCTGAGCGTGACGCCGACGGCGCTCGGTGCCGCGGCACGGGGCCCGCATGCGGCGGCGACCGATCGCGTGATCGAGCGCGAGGCGCTCGCGACAGCCGCGAGACGCTGGCTCGACGCGCCGTGGCGCGCGCTCGTCGTGCGCACGCTGCCGAACCCGGAGTCGAAACGGTGGCACGCGTATGCCGGCTCGGGCAGCCCGGCCGCGTATTTCACGGCCGACGCGATGCGCTGGGTCGTCGAGCGCGACGTCACCTCGCTGGTCTGCGACCTGCCGAGCCTCGACCGCGCCGACGACGGCGGCCAGCTCGCGGCGCATCGGATCTACTGGGGGCTTCCGGCGGGGGCCGTCGATGCGGCACAGGCGAAACGCGCCGATGCGCTGGTCACCGAGCTCGCGTTCGTGGCCGACACCGTCGCCGACGGCCTCTACCTGCTCGACCTGCACGTGCCGGCGTTCGCGACCGACGCGGCACCGAGCCGGCCGGTTCTCTACGCAGTCGAGGAACTCGACGCGGACTCGCACGCATGAACACCGATCGCGAACACGCCCAGGCGCTCGACGCGGGCGACGCGCTCGCCGCCTGGCACGACCGCTTCGTGCTGCCGCGCGAGTTGCGCGACGGACGCGAGCTCGTCTACCTCTGCGGTCATTCGCTCGGCGCGCAGCCGGTGCTCGCGGCGGACTATGTCGAGGAAGTCATGCGCGACTGGCGCTCGCTCGGCGTCGAAGGTCACTTCACCGGCCGCCACCCCTGGCTCACGTACCACGAGCGCCTGGCGGCGCCGCTGGCCGAACTCGTGGGCGCCGCGCCCGGCGAAGTCGTCGCGATGAACACGCTGACCGCCAACCTGCACCTGCTGTTCGCGAGCTTCTACCGCCCGCACGGCGAGCGCACCGCGGTGCTGATGGAACGCCAGGCGTTCCCGTCCGACCGCCACGCCGTCGAGTCGCAGGTCCGCTGGCACGGGCTCGATCCGCAGCGCAACCTGATCGAACTCGCGCCACGGGCGGGCGAGTGGCTGCTGCGCACCGAGGACATCGTCGCGACGATCGAGCGCGAGGGGTCGCGCATCGCCACGATCCTGCTGCCGGGCGTGCAGTACCTGACCGGACAACGCCTCGACATCGCGGCGATCACCGCGGCGGGGCACGCGGCCGGCTGCATCGTCGGCTGGGACCTCGCCCACTCGATCGGCAACGTGCCGCTGCACCTGCACGACGCCGAGGTCGATTTCGCCGTCTGGTGCAGCTACAAGTTCCTCAACGGCGGGCCCGGTGCGATTGGCGGCGCGTTCGTGCACGCGCGTCACGGCGAGGACACCACGCTGCCGCGTCTCGCCGGCTGGTGGGGCCACGACCGCGCCACGCGGTTCCTGATGGCACCCGGCTTCCAGCCGATCCCGGGCGCCGAGGGCTGGCAGCTCAGCAACCCGCCCATCCTGGCGATGGCGCCACTCGCGGCCTCGCTCGAGCACTTCGCCGCGGTGGGGCTCCCGGCCTTGCGCCGCAAGTCGGTGGCGCTGACCGCCTACTTCGAGCAGCTCGTGCGCGCGCGGCTCGCCGGTCGCGTCGAGATCCTCACGCCGGCCGACCCCGAATGCCGCGGTGCGACGCTGTCGTTGCGGCTCGTCGGCCTCGGGCGCGACCCGGCGCAGTCCGTGTTCGACGGCTTGCGACGACGACAGATCCTGCCCGACTGGCGCGAGCCCGACATCATCCGCGCGGCGCCGGTGCCGTTCTACAACGGCTACGACGACGTCTGGCGCTTCGTCGACGCGCTGCACGCCGAGATCGGCGCGCACCTCACGGACTGATCGCGTGCCCGGCCCCGTCACCGTGCTCGGTGCCGGCCTGTCGGGCGCGCTCATGGCGATCTGTCTCGCCCGGCAGGGGCACGTGGTGTGCGTGCTCGAACGCCGGCCGGACCTGCGCAAGGTCGACATGGACGCCGGCCGCTCGATCAACCTCGCGCTCGCCGACCGCGGCATCGAGGCGCTGCGCGAGGCCGGCGTCTTCGAGGACGTCGCGCCACTGCTGATCCCGATGCGTGGGCGGATGCTGCACGCCGTCGACGGCGCGCTGACCTTCGCGCCGTACGGGCAGCGCCCGCACGAGGTGATCCATTCGGTCTCGCGTCCCGGCCTCACGCGGGCGCTGCTCGACCACGCACGCCGTCACTACGCGATCGAGCCACGCTTCCTGCAGGCGGCGCGCACGCTCGACTTCGAGCGCGACGAACTCGTGATGCTCGACGAGGTCTCGGGCGACACCTACGTGCGGCCGCTCGCGCCGCTGATCGCCGCGGACGGCGCCGGTTCCGTCGTGCGCCGCGCGCTCAGCGGACAGCGTGGCGTGCGCGTGGTCGAGGACATGCTCGAGCACGGCTACAAGGAACTGACGCTGCCGGCACGCGCCGACGGCGGCCACGCGCTCGAACGCGAGGCGCTGCACGTGTGGCCACGCGGCGGCTTCATGCTGATCGCGCTGCCGAACCTCGACGGCAGCTTCACCGTCACGCTGTTCCTCGCGCTCAAGGGCCCCGAGAGCTTCGCCACGCTGGCCGACCGCGACCGCGTCGAGGCGTTCTTCCGCACGCACTTCGCGGACGTCGTGCCGCTGATGCCGAACCTCGCGCGCGAATTCTTCGAGCACCCGGTCGGCCGCATGGGCACGGTGTACGTCGACGAGTGGGCCGTCGACGGCGCGGCCGTCCTGCTCGGCGATGCCGCGCACGCGATCGTGCCGTTCCACGGCCAGGGCATGAACGCGTGCTTCGAGGATTGCCGCATCCTCGCCGGCCTGTTGCGCGAGGACGCCGACTGGAGTCGCGCGTTCGCGCGCTTCAGCCGCGAGCGCAAGCCCAACACGGACGCGATCGCTGCGATGGCACTGGAGAACTTCCTCGAAATGCGCGACACCGTGCGCGACCCGAAGTTCATGCTGCGCAAGGCCCTGAGCTTCGAGCTCGAGCGACGCCACCCGGACCGATTCATCCCACGCTATTCGATGGTGATGTTTCATCACGAGGTGCCGTACGCGGTGGCGCGAGCGCGCGGCGAGATCCAGGCCGGGATCCTGGCCGAACTGACCGCGGACGTCGCGACGCTCGAGGAGATTTCGCCGCGGGCGATGGATGCCGCGGTGCTCGGTCGGCTCGCGCCGCTGCGACAGACCTTGGGTTGACGCTGGCCGCAGCGCTAATGCGCGAGCGAGGTGCCGGCCTTGCCGGGTGTGGCCGACTCGTCCGCCGCCTGTCGCGCAGCTGAAAATTGGTTCAGGATCGCGACCAGCTGGCCCACGTGATACGGCTTGGCGACATGCCCCTGGAACCCGGCCTGCAGCGCGCGGGCGCGGTCTTCGTCCCGCGCATAGGCCGTCAGCGCGACGGCCGGCAACCGGTCGGGATCGAGCCCGAGGTCGTTGCGGACGCGGCGGATCAGCTCGTAGCCGTCCATGTGCGGCATGCCGAGGTCGCTCACGAGCACGTCGAAGTCGGCTGCGTGGTCGCGCAGGCGCTCGAAGGCCGCCAGGCCCGAGGTCACCGGCGTCACGGTCGCGCCCTGGTCCTCGAGCATGCGGCGCAGCGACTCGAGCATGTCGACCTGGTCCTCGACCGCGAGGATGCGCTGGCCCTGGAGACGCAGGTTCAGCATTCGGTCCGGGTCGAGCCGGCGCCACGTGCCGCTCGCATCGGAATCGACGGTGACGAAGGCAGACGAATGCAGCGGCAGCGTCACCGTGAACGTCGCGCCGAGCCCCGGGCCGGGGCTCGTGGCACGGACGTCGCCGCCCTGCAGCTCCACCAGCTGCTTGACGATCGCAAGACCGAGGCCGAGGCCGCCGTGGCGGCGCGCGCTCGAGCTGTCGGCCTGCTTGAAGCGGCTGAAGATCTGCGGCAGCAGCTCCGGCGCGATGCCTTCGCCGTCGTCGCGCACCGCGATCTCCAGCATCTCGTCGCGGCGTCGTGCCGTGACCCAGATGTGGCCGCGTTCGGGCGTGAACTTGACGGCGTTGCCGAGCAGGTTCCACAGCACCTGCTGCAGCCGCGTCGGGTCGGCCAGCACGATCTTCGGCTGCGTGCCGATGTCGAGCGACAGCGTGACGTGACGCGCCTCGGCGGCCGGCCGGTGCGAGGCCACGGCCTGGCTGACCAGCTCGGCCGCGTCGATCGGCCGCATGTCGAGCGTGACGCGCCCGGAGACGATGCGGCTCATGTCGAGCAGGTCGCCGATCAGCTGCGACAGTGCCATGCCGTTGTCGATGATCAACGCGAGGCCCTTCTTGAGGTCCTCGCCGGTGCCGCCGTACTTGCGGGCCAGGATGCGGCTCCACAGCACGATCACGGACAGCGGCGTGCGCAGTTCGTGCGACAGCGTCGCGAGGAATTCGTCCTTGGCGCGCGTGGCGAGCTCGGCGTCGGTGCGCGCCGCCCGCTCGCTCTCGAGCAGCACTTCGCGCTCGGCCTCGAGCGCCTGGCGTTCAGTGATGTCGAAGCTCGTGCCCGCAAAGGCGAGCAGCTCGCCGTTCGCGCCGAGCCGCGGCACGCCGTACGACTCGATCCAGCGCCACTGGCCGTCGGCGCGGCACACACGCGCCTTGGCCACGAACGGTTCCTTGCGTTCGAGGCACTGCCGGAACAAGCCTTCGTACTCGGCACGATCCTCCTCGTGCACGAGCACCTGCCAGCCC
>Ga0065704_10070441_pt1 | contig 24656 bp, 20 predicted proteins | sample SwiRhicommuniRL2_FD_59091 | JGI IMG/M metagenome (GOLD analysis project Ga0065704, IMG submission 59091) | Switchgrass rhizosphere bacterial communities from Rose Lake, Michigan, USA - RL2 v2 (version 2) | ecosystem: Host-associated > Plants > Roots > Rhizosphere > Soil | place: East Lansing, MI | reverse complement strand
ACGGCTGCCGCCGGCGCGGAGATATAGCCCGCCACGATCGTGCCGGCCAGGATCGCCAGGTAGGTGCCTGCCTCGACCAGGCCGGTGCCGGCAAGCACTTCATCGGCGTGAAGGTGCTGCGGCAGGATCGCGTACTTGATCGGCCCGAAGAAGGTGGAGTGGACGCCCATGGCAAACAGCGCCAGCAGCATCAGCGGAATGGCCAGCCCTTCGACATGGAATCCCTTCCATGCCAGCAGCAGGCCCGCCGCGCCCACGATCATGATCCCGATCTCGCACGTTTTCACGATGCGGATGATGCGCGCCTTGTCGCGCATGTCGGCCAGCTGGCCCGACAGGGCAGACAGCGCCACGAAGGGAATGATGAACAGCGCCGTTGCCAAGCCCGAGAAGTGCGCTTCGGCTTTTTCCGAATTGTAGACGCTGAACACCACGAACAAGACCATGGAGTTCTTGAACAGATTGTCGTTGAACGCGCCCAGCAGCTGGGTGACGAACAGGGGCAAGAAGCGGCGGGCGCGAAGGAGATGCGTGGTCGTGGTCATTCGTCTTGTTGCCGGGCATCCCTGGTCAATGTTCCGCCTGCCTTAGCGCCCCGAGCCCGGTGGGCAAGGGGCAAGGCAAGCGCGGCGTGGCATTTGCCCCGCAACCCGTCGTAAATGGGTGGCGCATCGGCGAACGGCAAGATGGCCGCGCCGCAGCCGCGCCCCAACCCTGCCCGCGACATGGTGCACAAACCGTTTCCATCTGGGCCATGCCCGTCTTATTGCAGGCAGCCATGCTGACGCTGCCCAACATTCTCACGCTATCCCGCATTGTCGCCGTGCCGCTGCTGGTGGCCCTGCTGTGGTGGCCGCACTGGCCCACCGGCTATGCCCTGGGCTTTGCGATGTATTGCCTGATGGGCGTGACCGACTATTTCGACGGCTACCTGGCGCGCGCGCAGGGCGCCGTCTCGAAGCTGGGCATGTTTCTCGATCCCATCGCCGACAAGATCATGATCGCCGCCGTGATCCTGGTCCTGACCGCGCAGGGCGTGCTGACCGGCCCCTATGTGGGCGACATGCACGTGATCGCGGGCCTCGTCATCCTGCTGCGCGAGATCGCGGTTTCGGGCCTGCGCGAGTTCCTGGGCGGCATCCAGGTCTCGGTGCCGGTGTCCAAGCTGGCCAAGTGGAAGACCACGTTCCAGATGGTCGCACTCGGCTCGCTGATCCTGGGCGGCGCCACGCCGTGGTGGACGCTGACCATTGCGGGGATCACCATGAATGTGCCGCATACCGTGGGCTTGGCGACGCTCTGGGGCGCGGCCGGGCTGACCGTGATCACCGGCTGGGATTATTTGCGCGTCGGCCTCAAGCACATGGATTGAAGGCCTACGGCGCGCGCAACTCTTCGGCGAGCAGCTTGAACTCCTCGGCACGCGGCGAGTTCTTGCGCCAGACCAGCGCGATCTCGCGATAGGCGTGATCGGATTGCAGCGGCCGGGCCACGATGTTGGTGCCGTTGAGAATGCCGGCGTCCACCGCCATTTCGGGCAGCATGGTCAGCCCCAGGCCATTGTCCACCATCTGCACCAGAGTGTGCAGGCTGGTGCCGATCATCGTGGCGCTGGCGCGCAGTTCGGGGCGGTTGCAGGCGGCGAGGGCATGCTCTTTCAGGCAGTGCCCGTCTTCCAGCAAAAGCAGGCGATTCTCGTCGATCAGCGATGGCGGCACGGTCTCGGGCGGATTGCGTGGATCGTCTTGCGGGAACGCGACATAGAGCCGGTCCCTGAAGAGAGGCGCCATGTCCACTTCGCCGGTGGCGAAGGGCAGGGCCAGCAGCACGCAATCGGCGCGGCCATGATGGAGCGATTCGATCGCTGCCGCGCTGGGCTCCTCGCGCAGGAACAGCTTCAACTGCGGGCGATCGTGGCGCAGGCGGGGCAGGATGCGCGGCAGCAGGAACGGCGCGATCGTGGGGATCACGCTCATCCGTAGTTCGCCCGCCAGCGGCACGCCGTGAGACTGCACGAGTTCGGAAAGCTCCTCCGCCTCGCGCAGCAGGCGATGCGCCTTAGCCACCACCTGGTTGCCCAGCGGGGTGAAGCGCACCACGCGCCGCGTACGCTCCACCAGCGTCACGCCGAGGAGCGATTCGAGCTCACGCAGCCCGGCCGAAAGCGTGGACTGCGACACGAAGCACGAATCGGCCGCTTTGCCGAAGTGGCCATGCTCGTGCAGCGCGACCAGATATTGCAACTGCTTGAGCGTGGGCAGGTACGTGCTCATTCCCCGGCGGGCTCTTCCGGTTCGGCTTGCGTTGCGGATGCACCATTGCCGCCGATATGATCGATATGCGCCATCTTGAGCTTGCCGTTCACCACGGCAAAGGCCAATCGCCCTTCAACCAGTTCCAGCGCATCGCGGCCGAACTGTTCGTAGCGCCAGGTTTCCAGCAGGGCCAGTCCCTTGCGCTGCCCGGCGGCCAACGCCTCCAGGTCGTCGCTGCGGGCCAAAAGCCGGGCGGCCACGTCGATCTCGCGGCTGCGAATCTTGAGCAGCAGCTTGAGCAGGTCGGCCACCAGCGCGCCTTCCTTGCCGAGTGGCGCACCACGCGGCGCGCGCGGCGGCATTTCCGCCTCGGTCAGGGGCTTGGCATCGGCCAGGGTTTGCATGAGGCGGCGGCCGATGTCGTTGTCCTTCCAACCGGTGGAGAGGCCGCGCACCTTGGTCAGCTCATGCTGCTCGCGCGGCGGGTGGCTGGCAATGTCGGCCAGGGTTTCATCGCGCATGATGCGGCCGCGCGGGATGTTCTTGTCCATCGCCTCGGCCTCGCGCCAGGCAGCGAGCGCCCGCAGGCGGCCGAGCACGGCGGGATTGCGGCTGGGCGGGCGGATCTTTTCCCACACCTTGGCCGGGTCGTTGCGATAGTTATCCGGGTCGGCCAGCTTTTCCATCTCGATGTCCAGCCACTCGCCGCGGCCGGTCTTGATCAGGCGCTTGAGCATCCGGGGAAAGATCTTGGACAGATGGGTGACATCGCCGATGGCATATTCGATCTGCCGCTCGGTAAGGGGGCGGCGCGACCAGTCGGTAAAGCGCGCGCCCTTGTCGATCGAGAGGCCCAGCCACGCTTCGACCAGGTTGGAATAGCCGATCTGCTCGCTTTGCGAGAGAGCCATCATCGCGATCTGGGTGTCGAAGATCGGGTGCGGGGTGCGGCCCGACAGGTTGAAGATGATTTCCACATCCTGCCCGCCGGCGTGGAAGACCTTGAGCACGTCCTCGTTGTCCACCAGCAGGTTGAGCAGCGGGGACAGGTCGATGCCAGGCGCCAGCGGATCGATCGCGGCGGCTTCCTCCTCGTTGGCGATCTGCACCAGGCACAATTCCGGCCAGTAGGTGTTCTCGCGCATGAACTCGGTGTCGACCGTGACGAAGTCTGACTTGGCCAGCCGCTCGCACAGATCGGCAAGCGCGGCGGTCGTGGTAATCAGCGGATGTATCTTCATCGTTCTTTTCTGTATGGCCCGATGCCGCCAGGGGCACAAAACACCCTTGGCAACCTGGGGCCGGTGGTGCTCCCGTCCGGGAGCGGCGGCTTGACAAAAGCGCGGCCATCGCCTCTTGGCCGCGCCAGACATTAAGCCTGTCTCACCTGCCTTATTGCAGACCGAATGGAAAGAGTTTCGATGCATCCTTATCGTTCCCACACCTGCGGCGCCCTCTCGCGCGAGCATGTCGGCGAAAACGTTCGCCTCTCGGGCTGGGTGCATCGCAAGCGCGACCACGGCGGCGTGCTGTTCGTCGATCTGCGCGATCACTACGGCATCACGCAGATCGTGGCCGATAGCGACAGCGCCGCTTTGCCGCTGCTCGAAGGCGTGCGGGTGGAAAGCGTCGTCACCATCGAAGGCGTGGTCAAGGCACGCAATGAGGCGACCGTCAACGCCAACCTGGCGACCGGCGCGATCGAAGTGTTCGCCAAGGCCGTCACGGTGCTTTCGGCTGCGGAAGAACTGCCCATGCCGGTGGCTGGCGAGCAGGAATATCCCGAGGATATCCGCCTGCGCTATCGCTTCCTCGACCTGCGCCGCGAGACGCTGCATGCCAACATCGTTACGCGCACCCGGATCATTTCCGACATGCGCCGCCGCATGGAAGGCGCTGGCTTCACCGAATATTCCACGCCCATTCTGACGGCATCGAGCCCGGAAGGCGCGCGCGACTTCCTGGTGCCGAGCCGCATCCACGCCGGCAAGTTCTATGCGCTGCCCCAGGCGCCGCAGCAGTACAAGCAGCTGCTGATGGTGGCGGGCTTCGACCGCTATTTCCAGATCGCGCCGTGCTTCCGCGACGAAGACCCGCGCGCCGATCGCCTGCCGGGCGAATTCTACCAGCTCGACCTGGAAATGAGCTTCGTGACCCAGGAAGAAGTCTGGGAAACCATGGAGCCGGTGATCGGCGGTGTGTTCGAGGCTTTTGCCCAGGGCAAGCCGGTGACGCCGATTGGCCAGTTCCCGCGCATCCCCTATGACGAAGCGATGCTCAAGTACGGTTCGGACAAGCCCGACTTGCGCAACCCGCTGATCATCACCGACGTTTCCGACCACTTCACCCAGTCCGGCTTTGGCCTGTTCGAGAAGATCGTGGGCGGCGGCGGCGTGGTTCGCGCGATTCCCGCCCCGAACACCGCCGACAAGAGCCGCAAGTTCTTCGACGAGATGAACGACTGGGCGCGCGCCGAAGGCCATGCGGGCCTGGGCTATGTCACCCGCAAGGGTGGCGAGTTCGGCGGGCCGATTGCCAAGAATCACGGGGCCGAAGGCATGGCCGCGCTCTATGCGCAGCTGGGCCTGGGCGAGAACGACGGGCTGTTCTTTGCTGCCGGCAAGGCCGACCAGGCCGCCAAGCTGGCGGGCCTGGCGCGCAACCGCGTGGCCGCGCAGCTCGGCCTGGTGGATGAAGGCACCTACAAGCTTTGCTGGATCGTCGACTTCCCGTTCTATGAATGGGACGAAGACAACAAGAAGGTGGAATTCAGCCACAACCCGTTCTCGATGCCGCAAGGCGGGATGGACGCGCTGACCCATCAGGACCCGCTGACGATCAAGGCCTTCCAGTACGATCTGGTCTGCAACGGCTTCGAGATCGCCTCGGGTTCGATCCGCAACCAGTCGCCCGAAACCATGGTCAAGGCGTTCGAGATCGTGGGCCTGACCAAGGCCGACGTGGAAGAACGCTTTGGCGGGCTCTATCGCGCATTCCAGTATGGCGCGCCGCCCCACGGCGGGATGGCCGCAGGCGTCGATCGCATCGTCATGCTGCTGTGCGGGGCGCAGAACCTGCGCGAAATCACCCTGTTCCCGATGAACCAGCGGGCCGAAGACCTGCTGATGGGGGCGCCGTCGCCGGCCGAACCCAAGCAGTTGCGGGAACTCAATATTCGCGTTGTCGAGCAGCCCAAGGGCTGATCGGCACCGCGTTCCGACCGGCGCTCGTGTCTCACGCCTTGTAGGCCACGATGCGGGCGCCTCTTGCCAGCGGTTCAACAGCCTATTAGGGCGATGCCTGACCCGCGACCACCAACAAGTTTCCTGCCAACCTGTTTCCTGCGAAGGGGCATATAATGAGCGATACCGCCGACCGCGTTAAGAAGATCGTCGTCGAGCACCTCGGCGTCGAGGCCGACAAGGTCACTGAAGACGCCAGCTTCATCGACGATCTCGGCGCTGACTCGCTCGACATCGTCGAGCTGGTCATGGCCTTTGAAGAAGAATTCGGTGTGGAAATCCCCGACGATGCGGCCGAGAAGATCTCGACCGTTTCGGACGCGATCAAGTACATCGACGAAAACAAGGGCTGATCGCCCCGCTTCCCCATCCGTTCCGGCCTGCAATCGCGGGCCGGGCAGGGGAGGAATTCGGCAGGCTCAGTCCCCATTTCTGCGGGGCTGGGCCTGTTCGTTTGTGATTTTGCGGAGAATAGAATGCGTCGTGTCGTCGTAACCGGCCTCGGCCTTGTCACCCCGCTGGGCGCGGACGTGGAAACCGTTTGGGCGAATCTGCTTGCCGGCAAGTCTGGCGCCGGGCCGATTACCCGGTTCGACGCCAGCAACCAGAAGTGCCAGATCGCCTGCGAAGTGAAGCCGGCCGACCATCCGTATGGTTTCGATGCGGGCAAGCGAGTCGACCACAAGATTCAGCGCCAGGTCGATCCCTTCATCGTCTATGGCATCGATGCCGCTGGCCAGGCGCTCGAAGACGCCGGCCTGGTGGACATGGATGATGACCTCAAGATGCGCACCGGCTGCTCGATCGGCTCGGGCATCGGCGGACTGCCGGGCATCGAGAGCGAATCGATCGTCCTGCACGAGAAAGGCCCCGGCCGCGTTTCTCCGCACTTCGTCCACGGCCGCCTGATTAACCTGATCTCCGGCCAGGTTTCGATCAAGTATGGCCTGATGGGCCCCAACCACGCCGTCGTCACGGCCTGTTCCACCGGCGCCCACTCGATCGGCGATGCCGCGCGCATGATCAAGGATGGCGACGCCGACGTGATGCTGGCGGGCGGCGCGGAAAGCACCATCAACCCGCTGGGCGTGGCCGGCTTTGCCCAGGCGCGCGCGCTCAACTGCAGCTTCAACGACCGCCCCGAACAGGCCAGCCGCCCTTATGACAAGGACCGCGACGGTTTCGTGATGGGCGAAGGCGCGGGCGTGGTCGTGCTGGAGGAATACGAGCACGCCAAGGCACGCGGCGCCAAGATCTATGCCGAAGTGGTGGGCTATGGCCTCTCGGGCGATGCCTATCACGTCACTGCCCCGCATCCCGAAGGCAAGGGCGCCGAACTCGCCATGCGCATGGCACTGCGCAAGGCGGGGATGGAAGCGGGCGACATCGATTACGTCAACGCCCATGGTACCTCGACCATGGCCGACACGATCGAGCTGGGCGCGGTCAAGCGCGTGCTGGGCAACGATCTTTCCGGCGCGTCGATGAGCAGCACCAAGTCGGCCATCGGCCACTTGCTGGGTGGCGCGGGCGCCGTGGAAGCGATCTTCTGCATCCTGGCCATCCGCGACCAGATCGTGCCCCCCACGCTCAACCTCGATAATCCGGACGAGGGGACCGAGGGCGTGGACCTGGTGCCGCACGTGGCCAAGAAGCGCCAGGTGCGTGCGGTGCTGAACAACTCGTTCGGCTTTGGCGGCACCAACGCCAGCCTGATCATGAAGGCGGTTTGAGCCGCAAGGCCAAACACCGTCGCAAGCCCCAAGGCCGTAAACCAAGGAAGCGCACGCCCATGATTGCCCGCATCGGTACGGTCCGACTGGTCATCCTGGGCGTGCTCCTGCTTGCAGCAGCCTGGGGCACGCATTTCCTGTGGGGCTGGTATGGCCCTGGCCCGCTGGCCAAAGACACCGCATTTATCGTGCCCGATGGCGCCAGCGTGGCATCCATTGCCGACAAGCTGGCCGCCGAGGGTGCCGTCGCTTCTGCCACCACGTTCCGCGCGCGGGCACGCCTGCTGGGTGACAAGGCGCCGATCAAGGCCGGCGAGTTCAACTTGCCGGCCCATGCCAGCGGGTCGACCATCCTCCAGATCCTGCAAGGCGAGCAGGGCACCCTGCGCCGCCTGGTCACCGTGCCCGAAGGCATGCCTTCGATCATGGTGCAGGAACGCCTGATGGCCCAGCCGCTGCTGACCGGCACGGTCGATGTGCCGGACGAAGGCACCGTGCTGCCCGACAGCTATGAATTCCGCCGGGGCGAACCGCGCAAGGCCGTGCTGGCGCGGATGCAGGCAGCCATGGCCAAGACCGTGGCAGAGCTTTGGGCCAAGCGCAGCCCCGATACCGTTGCCAAGACCCCGCAGGACGCGGTGATTCTGGCCTCAATCGTCGAAAAGGAAACCGGCAAGCCCACCGAACGCAAGATGGTGGCCGGGCTCTATTCCAACCGCTTGCGCCAGGGCATGCTCCTTCAGGCCGATCCCACGATCATCTATCCGATCACGCGGGGCAAGCCGCTGGGCCGGCGCATCCGCCAGTCGGAAATCCAGGCGGTCAACGATTACAATACCTATTCGATGACCGGGTTGCCCAAGGGGCCGATCACCAATCCTGGCCGCGCCTCGATCGAGGCGGTGCTGCATCCGGCCAAGACCGAAGCGCTCTATATGGTGGCCGATGGCACGGGCGGCCATGTCTTTGCCGATACATTGGAGCAGCACAACGCCAATGTGGCCAAGTGGTTTGCCATCCGCCGCGCACGCGGGGATTTGTAAGCTGGCATTCCCGGCGGGAACCCAGTATTGCTCCCTAAGGAGCTTTACGGATTTGCCGCCTGAAGCGCTTGCGCCTCGTTCCGGCTGTTCCGATTTCTCCCGCGTGGCAGGGCGGTGCATCGGGTGAGAGGGCCCCTGGTCCTCACCGCCCGGCTGCCCGCCGCGCTTTTTGGCCAGATGCAGGGCCTGCGCCGCGCGCACTACCCGCCAGAGCGCAACCATGTGCCCGCGCATGTCACCCTGTTTCACGCGCTGCCGCCTTCGGCTCTCAACGAAGTGCATCGCCTGGTTGCCCGCGCTTGCGCCGCTGCACCACCGCCAGCCGCGCAGCTTGCCGGCGTGCTGGACCTGGGCACCGGCACGGCCATTGCAGTCCACAGCCCGGCCCTGGAGGCGCTCCATGCCGATCTCGCACAAGCGCTGCATGGCCTGCTGGGCCTTGCCGACGAGAGCCGCCCACGCTTCCACATCACGATCCAGAACAAGGTCTCCCGCAGCGATGCCCGCGCACTCCAGGCGGCGTTGACGGGGCAATTTGCGGGACCCGCTTTCGCATTCGCCGGGATCGACCTGCACGCGCTGCAGCGGCTACCCGAGGGCGGCGGAACCTGGCAAGCGGATCACCAATGGTCGTTTCGGGGGCGCTAGGAAATCGCCAACAAACCTCAATGGAGCCGTTTTTAGCTAAGTTCTTGAAAATTTGGTAGCGGAGGAGGGACTCGAACCCCCGACACGCGGATTATGATTCCGCTGCTCTAACCGACTGAGCTACTCCGCCCCAGGTTCGCGCCGCGTACGGCGACGCGCGGTAGGGCGGCCGATTAGGCGGCGGGGCCTGATCCGTCAACCTGCTTTTTCGCTGCTGCGCCAATTGTCCACAGGCTTGGACGAAGCGGCGGGGAGGGCGTTTCCCAGTTTGTGTTTCGGTCACTCGTCGCGCGTGTGGTCTATGCATTTGCGCACCGGATTTGGGCCACATCGGGAAGGGCGTTTGCAATTCCATCCAGGCCTGCTGGCGATGATCGGTGCCAAAGGGCGGCGGCGCGATTGGCGGCTTATATCGGCAAAGGAGCAGAAGTGCTGGGCGGCGGCCGATGTCAGTGCCGTTGCGAAGCTCTATGGTCTCTCGCTCGCGAAAGGCGAACCGGGCACCCGTTATCGCGGGTGAGCAGACGAAGGCATCACGGCGCTCATGCCCAAGGCCCCCGCATGGATATCTGTGTCGTGTCCACGAGCATCGAAATGAATGCCTTTGCCGCGGGGTTGGCGCGTCGGCTCTCGGGCCAAAGGATGGTAACTGGGTGACCTGGTGCGGCGTGACTGGCGAGAACGGGAACAAGACTTCCCCTTGCAACATGCACTGCAGCGGCGAAACTCGCGGCCATGCCGATGCCGCCACCCGCGACCATGGCTTCCAGGGCGACGTCGCTCGCATCGACGACGATGGCAGCATCGGGCACGATCTCGATCAAGCGTTCGCCGCTTCTGAATGGCCAGCGGAACGGCTGCCCGTTGCTCTGGTATCGCAGGTTGACGGTGTCGTGTGCGGCAAGCTCTTCCGGGTGTTGCGGTGCGCCCCGCGCTGCAAGATAGCCTGGCGCGGCGTAGGCACACAATTCCATTGCCATCAGCCGCCGCGACAGCAGCCGAGAGTCTGCCAGTTCTCCGATCCTTATGGCAATGTCGATCCCTTCTTCGACCAGGTCGACATGGCGATCGTCCACTCTGAGATCGAAAGTCACTTGGGGATAGCTTTCCCGGAATTTCGGCAACATCGGCGCGATCACATGCATTGCGATTGGCAGGGATGCCGCAATTCGCAGGTTTCCCGATGGCTCGGCGCGGGCACGGACAGCCACCTGCCCGATCTCCTCTGCGTCGCGGAGCAGACGCAGCGTCCGTTCATGCAACTCGCGCCCTTCCGAGGTCAGCGCGAGCGACCGCGTCGTGCGCGTGAACAGCGTGACGCCCAGTTGCTGTTCCAGCCGCCGCACGCTCTTGCTGATCGCCGACGGCGTGATCCCCAAGGCGCGCGCCGCCGCGGCATAGCTGCCCAGCGAACCGGCGCGCGCGAAAGCGATAAAGCCGGTTAGCCGATCCAGTGTAATTCGTTCCGTCATGGAATGAGTAAAGCGATTTGCGGGCCAATTATCAAGACCAACGTCACAGCCTATTTTCGCATGATCGCAGCGATGGGCTGTGGGAGATTGCAAATGAACTCGACGATGATGGCAGTCAGGCTTCACGCGTTCGGCGGCCCCGAGGTATTGACCTATGAGCAGGCGCCACGACCGGAAATCGGATCGGCCGAAGTGCTGGTTCGCGTCCATGCTGCCGGGATCAATCCTCCCGACATCTATCTGCGCGACGGATATCGCGCCTTGCCCGCCGAGTGGCGACCGGATCCGGTCTTCCCGCTCGTTCTCGGCACCGACGTATCTGGCGTGGTCGAAGCGGTGGGAAGCGCTGTCGCGGAATTTGCCGTCGGGGACGAAGTCTTTGCCATGGTGCGCTTTCCCGAGGACTTGATGACGGGGAGTGGCGCCTATGCAGAATATGTGCGCGTGGCAGCATCGGAGGTGGCGCGAAAGCCCGCCGCCATTGGCCATGTCCAGGCTGCCGGCGCCCCGATGTCGCTGCTGACGGCGTGGCAGTTCCTGATAGATCCAGGACATGACGCCCCCAATCCGTTCCAAGCCGAAGCGCATGCGCCCGTGCCGTTGGCGGGCAAGACGGTTGTCGTCAATGGCGCGGGCGGCGGCGTCGGACATCTGCTCGTCCAACTCGTGAAATGGCAGCAAGGACGCGTCATCGCGGTAGCCTCCGCGAAGAACGAGGCATTGATGAGGGAACTGGGTGCAGACCAGTTCATCGACTATGCCAAGACTGCCGCCGAAGATGTTGTCCGCGATGCCGATCTGGTGATCGATGCGGTCGGCGGGGCCGGCATGGAACGGTTTCTTCGCGTGCTGAAGCCCGGTGGCTCGCTGTTCCTTGTCAATCCGCTCGAATTTGCGAGCCACGACCAGGCTCGGGCGCTCGGCATTACCGTGTCCTCCACGCAGGTTCGTTCCAATGGTCCGCAGCTTGCGGAGGCCGGGCGGCTGCTCGATGATGGCACGGTTCGGGTGGTGGTGGACAGCACCTACCCTCTTTCCGCCGCCTCGCTTGCCCATGAGCGCGCGATGAAGGGCGGGATTCAGGGCAAGGTCGTGCTGGAGGTCGCTTCCTGATGTCTGAGCCACTGACCCACGGCACGGCGCCATGGTTCGAAATGGTTGGCGCGGCGATCATCGATGCGGCAGAGCAAGTCGGGCTGCCCCCCGAACTGCATCTTTCCTTCGTGGAACGATACATCGATGGTGCGATGATGCCCAACGGCCTTTGCCAAGGGCTCCGCATCGATATCGATCGGGGATCGCTAAGCTTCCGCGCAGGCGTTCTGCCTGACGAAAAGGCGGATGTCGTTATCGAGGTTACCACCGCGACGGCACGGCAGTTGAACCTCCTGCACAGCGCCGACCCAGCTTACGCCCGCGCTGTCGCCCAAGCCACAAAGGAGGGCTCTCTTCGGAGTTGGGGCGATCTGGGAGCGCTTGGCCAAGTTTTCGCTTTGGCACACGACAGGGTTGTGGCGGGAAGCCGCTAAGCGCTTGTCGAGGCAATCCAGCGGCCGGCCGCAGACATCTGCTTGTGCCAGAGGCCAACGTTCGCGCCGGCTCGCCCATCGCGAATCAGAGGGCCCGCGTTGTCACACAGGACGCGGGCCTGCTTCAGCCAGATTTCCGGCCCTTGGCCGAGCAACAGGTGCTTCCCGGCGTCATGAAGGCGACATTGGGGGCAACGCCTTTTGCTAGGCTCCCGTTGCCCCCACCTGGCGTGAAAAGTGGTGAGAAATCTTGGGGCAAAGCGAGAGCATCCGGAAGACAGAATCGACCGAAAATCTAGCCAAATCAATGCGTTGAGACGTTTTGGGAAGAAGCCCCTGGTGCCGCTTACAGGACCAGTTTTCGTCCAATAACGCTATGAATTGGCTAAACTTTCAAAAGGACCATATGCCAGTTCCCCACAACACGCAACTTTTGCCTTTCTAAGAGCCTATACCTGAAGGCCATTTACGGTTAACACGATGATCGTAGCACTTGCATAACAACGCTCCCCGCAATCGTCAGTGCACTATCCAGCACGTGTTTTGTGCCGCCGAATTCCGGAAAGGGCCAGGCCTCTCAGCTGACTTTGGGACGTCGGCACGCAGACGCAAAGTTGGCTCTTGAATGCCGGCGAACTCATTGCCAGTGCCCGGCAAGCAATTCAGCCTGTTGTAACACTGTTTGCACCGCAGCATCTTGCAGGTCTGGGGGGTAGCCGTATTTACGCAAAATGCGCTTCACCAGAACACGCATCCTCGCACGGGCGGATTCTCTATGTGCCCAGTCGACGCTGGCATTGGATTTGAGGCTGGATACCAATTCTGCGGCAATCACCTTTAAGTTGTCATTTCCCAAGATTTCTGCGGCACTATCGTTGTCAGCCAGCGCGTCGTAGAATGCCTCTTCCTCGGGCGTCAGACCTTCGGCCTCGCCCCGCGTCTGCTGCTCGCGGATTTCGCGGGCCAGTTCGATCAGCGTTTGCAGCACCTCGACGGTGCTAATGGCATTGGTATGGTAGCGCGCGATAGCTTCGCTCAGCCGTTCGGAATATTTTCTGCTCTCGACCACGTGGGTTTTCGAGCGAGAGCGGATCTTGTCGGCCAGCAGCTTTTTCAGCGCCTCCAGCGCCAGATTGGGTCGCTCGGAATTCTTCATCTCGGCCAGGAACTCGTCCGACAAGATCGAGATGTCTGGGGATGTCAGGCCCGCCGCTTGCAGGATGTCGATGATTTCGGTGGTGACGACTGACCGGTCGATCAACTGCTGGACGGCAAATTCTCGCTCTTGCTTCGTTTTGCCAGTGCCGGAGCTTTTCACCAGGGCCGCCCGGATGGTCTGATAAAAGGCAACCTCATCGCGGATGGCTTTTGCCTCATCACTGGCGGCGGCCAAAGCGAAGGCCTTGCCCAATGCAAGAACGGCATCCTGAAACCGGCGATGCGCCGCCTTTTTGGCATCGTCCGAGGTTTGGTGCAGCGCCTCTTCATGCTGGCGCGCTAAGATCCATTCGATAGCCTCCGCCAGACATTTGAGGCGCTGGGCAGGTGTGCCTTGAATGCCGGGCGCGCAGTCAAACCCGTGGAACATACCCTGTACGATGTCGAAGCGTTCAAGCATGACGCGGATAGCCATGGCTTCGTCGATGCCGACCTGTTCCTGATCGGATGGGGAGTAAATCCCCAACGCCGCCTTCAGGTTCTGGGCAATGCCGATGTAATCTACGATCAACCCGGCTTCCTTGTCGCGGAACACGCGATTGACGCGGGCAATGGCCTGCATCAGCCCGTGGCCACGCATGGGCTTGTCGATGTACATCGTGTGCATGCAGGGCGCGTCAAAGCCCGTGAGCCACATGTCGCGCACGATGACCAACTTGAGCGGATCGCCCACTTTGCGCGCCCGTTTGGCGAGATCATCGCGCCGCTTTTTGCCGCCGATATGGCGCTGCCATTCCGGCGGATCGGACGCGGCGCCGGTCATAACGATCTTGATCGCGCCTTCGGCGTCATCGTCCGAATGCCAGTCCGGCCGCAAGGCGATGATTTCGTTGTAGAGCGCCACGCAAATGCGGCGGCTCATACACACCGCCATCGCTTTGCCATCCATCGCGGCAAGGCGGTTTTCCAGATGGTCCACCAAATCGGCCGCGATCAGCTTCAGCCGCTCCTTTGATCCGACCAGCCTTTCAACCGCCGCCCACCGCGCTTTCAGCTTCTCGGAATCACGCTCGGCTTCGTCTTCGGTCAGCTCCTCGATCTCGGCATCGATCAGCGGGATTTGGTCCTCGGGCAGTTCGATCCGGGCGAGACGGCTTTCGTAATAGATCGGAACCGTTGCCCCGTCCTCCACCGCGCGGGAGATATCGTAAATATCGACATATTCCCCGAACACAGCGGGCGTGTTGACGTCGTCAGTCTCGATCGGCGTTCCGGTAAAGCCGATGAACGATGCATTGGGTAGCGCGTCGCGCAGATATTTGGCATGGCCATAGGCGCGCTTGCCGGTCTTGGGATCAATCCGGGCGCGGAACCCATATTGGGAGCGGTGTGCTTCATCCGCCATCACGATGATGTTCTGTCGGTCGCTGATCGCAGGATAGGCATCCCCGTCTGCGGGCGCGAACTTCTGGATCGTGGTGAAGATCACCCCGCCCGAAGCCCGATCCAGCAAGGCCTGCAAATGATCGCGGCTTTCGGCCTGAACCGGCTTTTGCCGGATTAGGTCGCTGCACATCGAAAACGTGCCGAACAGCTGATCGTCCAGATCGTTACGGTCGGTGATGACAAGCACCGTCGGGTTTTCCAGCACGGGATGCCGCACCAGAAGCCCGGCGTAAAAAGCCATCAGCAGGCTCTTGCCCGAGCCTTGTGTGTGCCAGATCACGCCAATCCGCCGGTCGCCGTCAGAGCCTGCCCCCCGCGCGGAAGGCAGCGCGCGCAGTGTGGCCGCAATCGCATTTTGCGCCGCGAAATACTGGTGATAGCCCGCCACAATCTTGGCGATGCCGTTGCCCGTATCGCCAAACACCGTGAAATCGCGCATCAGCACCAACAGGCGCTCACGATCAAACACGCCCTTCAGCAAGACCTCAAGCTCGGGTAGCCCTTTGGCAGCGATGGTCGCGCCGTCCATCGTCCGCCACGGCATGAAGCGCTCTTCGTCAGCCGTCAGCGACCCAGCCCGCGCCACCAGCCCATCAGAGATCACCAACAGCGCGTTTGTGCGAAACAGCGAGGTGATCTGCTGCTTGTAGGTCTGCAACTGGTTGAAAGCGCCATCCATGGTGGCGTTTTCGTCGCCTGGGTTCTTCAACTCCACCACGGCCAGTGGCAGGCCATTGACGAAAAGCACAATGTCGGGACGGCGATTATGCCCCGCCTCGATCACGGTAAACTGGTTGATGGCCAGCCAGTCGTTGCCGTCTTTGCCCGTTTCCAGCCCGTCGAAATCGATCAAACGCACCCGATCGCCGCGAATCACGCCATCCGCCGCGTGATATTCCACCGGCACGCCTTCAACCATCATGCGGTGCAAACGCCGGTTTTCCTCAACCAGCGATGGCGTCTGTGCGGCGACAACCTGACGCAGCGCATCTTCGCGGGCATCTTCGGGCACATCGGGATTGAGCCGCGCAACCGCCTCCCGCAGCCTTCCCAGCAACAGCACATCGCCATAAGCCGCCCGCTCCGGCCGCGCGCTGTCTGGCGAGACATCGTTGCCATAGGCCACCTGCCAGCCCATCTCGCCCAGCCATTCGAGCGCGGCTTCCTCGACATGGGATTCGGTGAGCTTGGCCATTACTGCCCGCCGCCCAAAACAAAGCGCGCCCGCATGCGACGCAGCATTTCATAAGGGGTTACACATGGCACGCCCAAGGCGAGACAGGCATTCGGGATCTTGATCTTGCGCACCGATGCCGAAGGCACCTCATGCGTTACTACCGTCCATTGGTGGGCGAGCGCATGGGCCACCAGCCAATAATCCGCCACCTGCAAGAAGGTTGAAATCGCCGCGGGTTCATACCCGTTGCCGGTGGCCCAGGTGCTGACCGTGCCAAGAGCTGGCAATACGGTATCATCGGCGGCCAGAAAGAAAGCCTCGCCCCGCGCTTCCGCCCAATCGGCAAGCTCATCGCCCCCGCCGATCAGTTCGTCCCCCACCTTCTCGATGCTGGCCACGGCCCCAGCGGCGTTCTGCGCGATCACCCACTCCCAGAAGGCAGGGCAGAAATCGAACCCATAGTGCAGATTTTTCGCCTGAATGAAGACGTTGGCGTCGAGAAGGTATCGGGTCAAACCAGCAGCCCCACTTCTTGCCCGATATGGTTGAAGGTCTCGGTCTTGGCCACGCCCAACATGCGGAAGGCATCGCGATAGAGCGTCTGCCCCTCCAGCGTGCTTTCCACCAGCGCGCGCGCAAAACGTCGGCTGACGCGGGCCAGAGTCGTTCGGTAGAAATCGCCCCCACCGCCGCCGCGATCGGCAATGGCTTGCAGGCGCGCGCGCTCGGCGGCCCAGGCGCGATCGAAGGCGCCGCGATCCAGCCACCCGGCATCCAACAGTCGCCGCAGCATCACAAGGCTGCTGACCTTGTACCGCTTCGTCAGCCGGGCAAGGGCCTGATCGACCGGCTCATCAGCGACGAGATTCGCGCGCAACACCGCTAGCGGCACAAGCAGTTCGGCGGCCACCGCATTGCACCACACTTCCTCGCGCCGATACCCTTGGGCAGGCGCCGCGCTGGCATCGGAAATGGCCGATGCCCCCAGCCAGAGATGCGCCAGCTCATGCGCCAGCGTGAACATCTGGGCCGATTTGCTGTCGGCCCCGTTGATGAACACCAGCGGTGCCCGATCATCGGCCAGCGCAAATCCGCGAAACTCTTCCGGGTCCAACCGCCTTGTGTTGTTGCTCAACACCACACCGCTAACCATTACCAGCACGCCGATGCTGTCAGCCTGGGCCACAAACTGGCGCAGCGCATCTTCCCATGTACGGCATGCGGCGCGCGCTTCCATGTTGAAATCGAGCGTCTGCGCCATGCTGGCGGCGACAGCTACCGGGCTGTCCTGCAATCCCGCGCTGCCGACAAAGGGAAGCGCGGGCTGGCGGGTGGCGGCGGCGTAGTCCTTGTACCACCCCTGCCGTTCCTGACAGGCATGGAGCATGTCGATCAGATCGGGGCTGGGCCTGCGCAGCGCCCGACCATCGACCGTGCGAAAATCGGGGATGGACAGATTTTCCACCGGCGGCTGCGGCAGAAACAAATATCCCACCGGCACATGCACAGCGTTGGCGAAAGCCTGAACTTGTTTCAGCGTGGGCTTTACTTCGCCGCTTTCCCACAAAACCATTTTGGGAAAGCGTTGTTCCAGATCCTCAACCCCCTTGCCTGCACGCTCACGCGCCCAGATCAGCAATTCGGGATTGATGGCAACGCGGGTCATGGCACAAGTTCTACAAATTTTTCTGCATCACGCACGCGAATTTCGCCGGACATCAGCTTGGGCAGCAGCAGATCGCGGGTTTGGGCTAGGATGCGGGATTCTTGGAGGTTTGCCTCCCGCAGCTTGTAAAGTTGTCCAGCAAGATCATCGAAGGCAACCACTACTGACATGGGCGGCTTGACCTGAGCCAGTTCATGGATGTGATTTCGGTTCAATGTCGGCACCGCTGATCCTGCGTTGAATGCCCCGATATCTATCTCTTGCAGGATATGAAACGCATGCAATGGGGTCGAGTTAGGATATTCCTTGATCCATAGCGACGTGTTGAGCGGCCAGAAATCTTCGGCAACGTAGTAAACGCCGCCGAGCACGCCGCTTCGGCCGGTGCAAACGCCGGGGCCGCGCACCCGCATTTCGTGATGGGTGCCACTTGGCCCACTCGCGGCAATTACGGGAAATGCACCTTCCGTTCGCTGGCCTTTGGGAAGATCAAATCCCCTCTGCAAAACCAGAAGCTCTTTCAGGGGGGCGTATTCCCAGCCCTCCGGTTTGCCTTCGGCGTCGAGGGTGGCGGGGAAGAGGTTCCAGAGGTCGGGGGCGAGGTAGGAGGGGGCGCAGCTTTGTTTGGCTCGCGTGGGGCCGAAATCGACGAACCAGTCGCGGAACAGCGCGCGCGCTTGGCGCTCCAGCGTTTCATTCATCCGCCGGTTCAACTCGATCTTGTCATCGAGCGCGGAGAAAAGCTCCCCAAGAGATTGTTCAGCGGTAGCTCCAAACCGCGGGATAGGCAAATTCTGGAGATGTTGGGTTGGCAACGTGCCTGTACCGTGGCCAGCGGCCTCGACCGATCTCAACAGGTCTGCCGTTTTTGCGACGAGAGCATAATAAAGATATGAACGGTCCGTGCCAGAGTTTGGAACAATCGCCTTGATATCTTGATTGAAGGTCATCGGTCGCTCTGCTTTGAGCAGCCGAATTTCATTGTGGAGTGACATTCCCCTAACCGTCAGGAAGATCGCGTTGGCAGGGGCCATTCGAGTACCGTTGCCAACGGCTTCGCGAGTTACATGAGCGTCCGTAGCCCCACCCCAACGGCCCATGTCTTTGGGGGTTAGCCACGGAATGTTTCCATTCCAATATTCTGGTTTCGACTTGCTGGGCGTGCCACCGGAATAAAAAGTCGAGATTTCAGCCAAGCGGACAGTGGTTGGATCAACGGTCATCACACCCGCCCCCGCTGCAAGACCACATAGGCCCGCTCGATCTCGCCGTGAAAGCTGGCGGGCAGGTGCTGCCACAGATGCGTGTCAACAAGGATCGGGATGGCGCTCTGCTGCAAAGCGTCCTTCAGATCGAGCCAGCCTGCGGGCTGCTCGCCAAGGGCAGAAGGGCGCAGCACGATGTCCAGATCGCTACCCTCATGCGCGCCGCCGCTCACCCGGCTGCCATAGGCCCAGACTTCGGCATCGGGCACATGGGCCTTGAGCAGATCCTGCAAACAGGCCAGCACGCGCGGCGGCAGATCGAGCCGCGCCAGATCAACCTGCGGCATCGAACACCTTTTGCAATTCCACCGCAAGGCTGCGCACATCGGCCAGATAGGCGGGCAGCAGTTTCAGCGTTCCGTTGGCAAATTGCGCGCCGTAATCATGCGCGGTGCTGTTGCGGTTGGCGCGATAGGCCAGCCAGCGCTCCACCGCGGCCAGATCGAACAGGCCATGCTTGCCCGCCTGCCGCAGCACATCGTTGAACACCAGGCGGTCCACCCCGCGCGGATCGCCGGAATAGGCTTTGAGCGCTTTACGCAACAGCTTGCCCGCCGTTTCCAGCGAGAGTTCAAAGCTCTTGATCGCGGCGTTGCGGAACAGGTCATATTCCACGCTTTCCGGATCGAGCGGCTTGTTCAGAGCATGGAGCGCCTGTTCCAGCGTGGCGGCGGTGCGCAGCAGATGTTCGACATTAAGCGCCATGCGGCATCTCCACTTGCGCCAGCTTTTCGCGGATCAGCGCGGTCAGCCGGTCGCTTTCCTTGAACTGCGCCTCCAGCGTGGCTTGCAGCGCGGCAAAGCGTTCGGGGAAAGGCGTGTCGTCCTCCTCTACCTCCTCGGCGCCGACATAGCGGCCGGGGGTGAGGACATAGCCGTGTCCGGCAATTTCGTCGGTCGTGGCGGAATAGGCAAAGCCGGGGACGTTCTCGTAGCCATCGCCATAGCGCCACGCGTGGTAGGTGTCGGCGATCTGCTGGATGTCCGCATCGCTCAATTCGCGGCGGGTGCGATCGACCATGTGGCCCAGTTTGCGGGCATCGATGAACAGGATCTCGCCGCGCCGATCACGCAGCTTTTGATAGCGGCCAACGCCGTTGGACTTGTCCTTGGCGAGGAACCAGATGCAGACGGGGATTTGCGTTGAATAAAACAACTGGCCGGGCATGGCGATCATGCAGTCGATAACATTGCCGTCGACCATGGCGCGGCGGATTTCGCCCTCGCCATTCTGGGTGGACGACATCGAGCCATTGGCCAGCACCACGCCTGCCGTGCCGGTGGGCGAGAGGTGATGCAGGATATGCTGGAGCCAGGCGAAGTTGGCATTGCCAGCAGGCGGGGTGCCGAATTTCCAGCGGCCATCCTCGCGCAGCCGTTCGCCGCCCCAGTCCGAAATGTTGAAGGGCGGGTTGGCCAGCACGTAATCGGCGCGAAGGTCGGGCAGTTCGTCGCGGTGAAAGCTGCCGTCATTGTTCCACTTGATGTCGGCATCAATGCCGCGCACCGCCAAGTTCATCATGCACAGGCGCCAAGTGGTGTGGTTCGATTCCTGCCCATAGACGGCAATGTCACCAATGCGGCCGCCGTGGCTCTCGATGAACTTTTCCGATTGGACGAACATGCCGCCCGAGCCGCAGCATGGGTCATAAATGCGCCCGCGATAGGGTTCGAGCATCTCGACCATGGTGCGCACGACCGAGCGGGGCGTGTAGAATTCGCCGCCGCGCTTGCCCTCCGATCCGGCAAACTGGCCGAGGAAATATTCATAGACCCGGCCCAGCACATCGCGGCTTTGGCCATCGGCCTCCTTGAACCCGATGCCGGAGATAAGGTCGATCAGCTCGCCCAGCATGATCGCGTTGAGCGAGGGGCGGGCGTAGTTCTTGGGCAGAACGCCTTTCAGCGTTGGGTTGACCTTCTCGATCCCCAGCATGGCGTCGTCGATGATCTTGCCGATGCCGGGCTGCTTGGCGCTGGCCTGAAGATGCGACCAGCGCGCCTCTTTGGGCACCCAGAAGACGTTGTCGGCGCGGTATTCGTCCTCATCCTCGACGCCTTCGGGGTATTCCTCAAGCAACTGGGCGCGCTTGGCCTCAAAACCATCCGAAATGTGCTTGAGAAAGATCAGGCCAAGAACAACATGCTTGTAGTCGGAAGGCTCCATTGTCCCGCGCAACTTGTCAGCCGCCTTGAACAGCTCCGCCTCGAAACCGAGGTCGCCGCCCTTGGCTTGCCCTTTCGTTGTCTTTGCGAGTTTTTTCGCCATGTGCCCCTTGCTCAATGCGGTGGTGTTAATCTTGCTCGCGAGTAGCAAGCGTAGCGGTGCGATGCCAACCTTAGGTGCAAATGAGCAATCCGGCATGCGTGATTATTCAGTGGGGAAACCGGACCCGCCCCTACTTTTGCGGCCCGCCCACCGAGATCGGGCAGGTCACGCCCTTTCCGACCTTCGCTGCACGCTGCTGACAGGCCTCCAGCGCCTTAGCGTTGCTCGCCCAAGCGCTGGCGGCCTCCCGCAAGGCCCGCCACCGCTGCGGATCGGACACCTGCAGCATCCGCTCCCCAGCCGCCCAGCCATCACGCTGGAGAAGGCTGGCCGCACGCTCCTCCGGCCAATGCCAGCTTTCCGGCGCCGCCCGGTCAACGACGTCTGGAACGGCCCAACCCAGCAGGAAACCCGCCATCACTCCAATGGCCGCTGCGACACCCAGCCAGCGCAGTTGCTGAAGCCCCCTCAGGATGGATTGCACGATGTCGTTGATCGTGAGGACGGTGCGATCCAGGTCGATCCGCGCAGCGCCGAAGTGCTGTCGTTCAACCTCAGTTGCCCTGGCCGTGGCATGATAGATCTGGCCGGCAATGGTCTCGGGCGTCAGCTGCAGCGCGGGACTGCTGGCAAGCGTCTCGAGCGCGGCGGCTGCGTCGTCCTGGCAGGCATGGATGCGGGCCAGGTCCTGGGTGTAATCGCAGCTGTGCAGTTCCTGCTGCCGGGCCGCAAAGCCTTCGACAGCCGCAACGAGGGCGGCAAGCTTGTGGGTCATCGCCTCGAACGCCACTTCGGGGCGGTCGAGGTCGGCCTGGGCGTTTGCGCGGTTGGCAGAATTGTTGGTCATAGCCCCATCCCCCGGTCACGCCCACGCTCGAGCGAGTGAGTCAGTTGCTGGGCGATCGACCTGGTCCTGGCCGCTTCGTTGATGTCATGGCCACTGACGCCCGGCGACCATTCCCGCGACCACTGTTTGCCGATCAGTTGGTTGCCCCGCTTGCTGAGGGCATTGCCCAGTTCGTGGTCCTTCTCCAGGCCCTTGGCCATGGCGCGCATCTGGCCTTCCACCTGCTGTCGCGCTTCGCGGTTGCTGCTGCCGGTGAGACGGCCGCACTGGTCCTGAAGCTGCTGCCAGGACTCGACGAAGCGGTCGGCGCGCAATTCGGGATTGGCGCGGATCTTGGCTTCGAGCTTCATGGCACCGATGGCATTGGCGGTGCGGCCGACGGAGGCTTCGACCATGAGGCTTGGATTGCGCTGGAAGGCGGTGTCGAGATCGCGCGCACTGCCGCCGGGCAGGGCATCGAGCGCCTGCGCCGCGCGGGCCTGCGCGGTCTTCTGGTATTCGAGCGCAGGGAGCTGCTGCCTGGTCATGCGGTCGATCTCCGCCGTGGCGCGGGCATAGCGCTCGACCGCCTGCTCGAGGCTTGGCCTGGTCTGGATGTGCTGCGCTGCTGCCAGGGCCGGCTTCGTTGGATCGCGCTGTGCCTGCTGGTCCTGGGCCGGCGGCCTGGCAAAGCTGGGCACGCTGAGCCGCAACCCGGCAAAGCGACCCTGCTTGCGTTCGGGCTCTGTGCTGGCTGGTGGCTGTAGGACCGGCTCGGCCTTGTGCTCTCGTTGTTCCTGCTCCTTGCCGGCATAATCCCGCACCATGTCCTTGGACCGGTCGCGCGCCATCCGCGCGGCAAGCCGCTCGCGATCGGCAAAGTCGGCCCTGGCGTAATGCAGCTCGACGTGATCGCGATGCCGCGACAGCGCGACATAGGCGCCATGGCGATCGAGCCCTGGCGTGGCCAGGACATGGACCCGGTCAAGCGTGGCCCCTTGCGCCTTGTGCACCGTGGCGGCGTAGCCGTGGGTGAGGTCGGCATAGTCCTTGTGGTCGAACGCCACGGCGCGGCCATCGTCGAGCCGCACCGCCATGCCGGTGCGATCAACCCGCGCGATGGTGCCCAACATGCCATTCTTCACACCCAGTTCGCGTTCGTTGCGCAGGAACATGATGCGGTCCTGCTCGGCAAACAAGCGCATGCCGCGGTTGGTCTCGACCGCTACATCGGTGCCGAGCGTGCCATGATCGCGCAGGCGATCCCGGGCCTGCGCATTCAGTTCATCGCATTCTGCATTGGTGTGGGTGAGAATAAGCCGGCTGGCCTCGGGATGGGCCTGCCGATCGGCATCCCAGCGTTCGATCAGCGCACCACGCGCCGATTCGCGCGTACGTGATTCAACCACCAGCCCGGCCGCATGATAGGCTTCGATGGCTTCGCCTGTCCGGCCCGTTGCCAGCTGGCGCGTGGCATCGCGCTGCCACTCCTCGGCCTGCCGCCGCACTTCGGTGATTTCCACTGCGCCATGCCGCTCGGCCATGCTGCGGAAGGCCGCGCCGGCTTCGATGGCCTGTAGCTGCTGCGGATCGCCGACCAGCACGACCTTGGCGCCCTGGCGCTCGGCTTCGCTGACCACGCGTTCCATCTGGCGCGTGCCGATCATGCCGGCTTCGTCGATCACCAGGATGGAATTGGGTCTCAGCGTCTCGCGGCCCTGTGCCCACTGATGCTCGAGACTGGCAATGGTGCGCGAGGCAATGCCCGAGCCGTTTTCCAGGTTTTCAGCCGCAATACCGGAGAGGGCAATGCCACGCACATCGTAGCCGGCTTTCTCCCACGCTTCACGCGCCACACCGAGCATCGCGCTCTTGCCGGTGCCGGCATAGCCGATCACGTTGGCAATCCCGCTACCGCCGGTGACGTGCTCGAGCGCATGGCGCTGCTCGACCGACAGCACCAGGCCACGCGCTTCAGCGCGATCCAGCGCTGCCGCCAGATGGCGCGCCGGCACGCCATGATGGCGCTCCGCGTCGAGCCTCGCCGTGGCCATCTCGAGCCGCTGTTCAGTCTCGAGCATAGCGCGCGAAGTGAAGCGCTCCTCGCCGCGTCCGTCTGGTCCCAAGCGCACAAGATCGGGCGAACCGCGCACCGCCGCCAGCACGGCATCGAACTGGTCTTTCCCTTCGCTGTGCCGGTGCACGAATGTGGCAAGGTCGCGGCTGGTGAACGTGGCCTGCTGATGAGTGATGGCATCGAACGCGATGCCGGGGTTTTCGAGGATCTTCTCGCCATTGCTTCTGGCGATGGCAAAATGCTCTTCCAGCCGCTCGCGCACCAGGCCTTCTTGCGCCATGCGCGCAGCGGCCGGGCCGATCTTGTTCTGCGGCTCGAGATCGATGCCCTGGGCCTCGAGACTCCGGTGATCGATCCGCGCGTCGATATCGAGCTGGGCCAGGCGTTCGTTGACGTGCTCGGCCCAGGCTTCGCGCCAGTGGGTCAAAAGCTCGGTCTTGTTCCATTCGCGCACCTTGGCGCCGAAGCCGTCTTCTCCGACTTCGCGCATTCCCAGCATCACATGGGCGTGGGGCTTGGCGAGGCCGTCTGCCCCTACATCCCAGTGGACATTGAGATCGGCGACCATGCCCCGATCGACGAATTCCTTCTGCACAAAATCCCGCGCCAGTGCGATGCCATCGGCCTGGCTCATTTCACGCGGAATGGCGAACTCGATCTCGCGGGCGAGCTGTGCGTCCTTGCGCACTTCGACCGCTTCGACATCGTTCCACAGCTTCCCCCGGTCGCGCCATTCTTTCGGCGCGCCCTCGGGCAGCATGACTTCGCTGTGCACGACGCCGGTCTTGTTGGAGAAATCGTGGTGCCGATCGAGCCGCGCATCATAGAGCCGATCGGCCGAGCGATAGGC
>Ga0065704_10070440_pt1 | contig 24705 bp, 22 predicted proteins | sample SwiRhicommuniRL2_FD_59091 | JGI IMG/M metagenome (GOLD analysis project Ga0065704, IMG submission 59091) | Switchgrass rhizosphere bacterial communities from Rose Lake, Michigan, USA - RL2 v2 (version 2) | ecosystem: Host-associated > Plants > Roots > Rhizosphere > Soil | place: East Lansing, MI | reverse complement strand
GCCCGGCAGGCGCTGGCAAGCGTGCCGGTGCTGGCCTGCGCGCTGGCGCTGATCTGCGCCGGTCGCGCACTGCCTTTCTGAGGCCCGCGTTTTTCTGAGACCCGCGCCTTTCTGAGGCCCGCGTTTTTCTGAGACCCGCGCCTTTCTGAGGCCCGCGCCTTTGCGATAGCGGCCCGTCAGGCCCGCAGCCCTTGCGGGGCAAAAGCAGGCATCCCGGGTTCGCTTTGCGCCAGCAGTGCATCGAGCGTCATGGGCCGGCTGAACAGATAGCCCTGCGCATGCCCGCATCCCGCTTCCTGCAACTGGCGCTGCTGGCTGGGCGTTTCCACGCCCTCGGCCACGCAGCTCAGGCCGATGGTGTGGCAGAAGGTGATCACCGCGCGCGCGATCCGTTCGCCGCCCGGCTCGTCGAGCGCGGCAACGAAGCTGCGGTCGATCTTGATCTTGTCGAGCGGCAGGCGCTGGATATAGCCCAGGCTGGAATAGCCGGTGCCGAAATCATCGAGCGCGATACGCACGCCGATGGCGCGAAAATCCTGCAGCGCCTTGGCGGCGGCTTCGGCATTGGCCATCACGGCGGTTTCGGTCACTTCCAGCCAGATGCGGGCCGGATCTATCCCGAAGCGGGCGATTTCCTGGCGGATGAAAGCGAGGGTGGTGGCCGAGGTCAGGTCGCAGGCCGAAATGTTGAACGATACCGCCACGTGTTCGGGCAACTGCTGCGCTGCTGCCAGGCCCTTGCGGATCACCGCGCGGGTAATGCTGTGAATCGCGGTGGAGCGTTCGGCCACGGCAATGAAATCAGCGGCAGACACATCGCCCAATTGCGGGCTGGTCCAGCGGGCCAGAACCTCGACAGCGTCAAGCCGGCCACTGGCGAGTTCGACAATGGGTTGCAGCACGATGCTCAGTTCATCCTCGAGCGTGCTGGCCTGGAGCGCGCGTTCGATGGCACGATCGGCGCGTACGGCAGTTTCGAGCGCGGCGGTGAACACGCAGACCCCGCCGCCGCGAACGTGCTTGGCATGATAGAGCGCATAGTCGGCACGGTCGAACAGATCGTCGGCCGCCGTGCCTGCATCGGGGCAGCGGGCCACGCCGAGTGAGCCGCCCACGTGCAGCAGGATTTCGCCGACGTGCAGCGGCGCCTGGATCTGCTGCATCAATCGCTCGCTCATCGCGGCAAAGCCGTCGACATTGCTGTCGATGATCCCGAATTCGTCGCCGCCCAGGCGGTAGACCCGTGCCTTGGGGCCTACCGTATGGCGCAGGCGCGTGCCGATTTCAGCAAGGAGCCGATCGCCGATGTGATGGCCATAGGTATCGTTGATCGGCTTGAAGCGATCGAGATCGAGGATGGCGACAACGAACGGCGTGCCCGCACGGGCAACGGTAAGGGCATCGAGATCGGCATGGAAGCAGCGGCGGTTGGCCAGGCCCGTGAGCGCGTCGGTCATCGCCAGGCGGCGGTTGTCATCGTTGAGGCGCTGCAGTTCCTCGTGCTGGGCAGCCAGCAGCGTTCCGGCCAGGACCTGGTTGCGGAAATGGGAAAAGCTGTTGAACAGCACGCGCAGGAGCACGGCCAGCACCAGCGCCACGTTGATGCCGATCGTCACGAAGATCAGCTGCTGGCGGGCAAAGCACATGATGATGAAGGGCGGCATGACCGATAGCGCCACGATCAGCGCCGCCTGGGGCAGCGCGATCAGGCAGAAGATGCACCCGATCACCGTGGTGGAGATATAGAGCCCGACGTGCGCCTGTTCGAACGGGCCACCATAGGGCATCAGCGCGAGCGACCAGGCGACATAGGCCAGCGCCACCGGGCCGGCCACGGCCGTCATCACGCGCAATTGGCGGCGCGCTTGTTCCGGGCTGGGCGGCGCGTTGCGCGCCTGGCGCAACCAGTGCGTCATGCGCACGAGCGTGATGCCGAACAGGCCGGCCGGCACGCTGATCGCCAGCACCGCCGGTGCCGTGTCGTGATGGGTGATGGCCACGGCCAGCGAATTGATCAGCAGCAGGCCATAGAGCAAGGGCACCTGCCGCCGCAGGCTGACGGCCTGGGGCACGGCCAGGGCGGGATCGTTACCGATTTCCGCGAACCATCGAAACGGACGCGATGCACGCAATTGCACTCTCCCCCGTGTTCGACCAGCGGATTTACAACTCCCTATCTGCACGCGAAAATGTGAAAAGAATCATACCGGCTCGATGTGATTTGCCGCTTGTTGCAGCAACCTGGATCAAGCGGCAGAACGCTTGAGCGTCAACGGCAGGCCGGCGGCAACGAATGTCACCTCGGCCACTTCGGCGGCAAGCCTCTGGTTCAACCGCCCTGCTTCGTCGCGGAATCGGCGCGCCAGCGCATTGTCGGGCACGATGCCCAGGCCAACCTCGTTCGCCACCAGGACCAGGGGCATCGCGCACGCTGCCACTGCCGTGGCCAGTGCATCGGCGGCATCGCCGATGTCGCGCTCGGCCAGCATCAGGTTGGATACCCACAGGGTCAGGCAATCGACCAGGATCGCGCCGTGTGTCTTGCTGGCCTGCCTGATCGCGCAGGGCAGATCGAACGGTGCCTCGATCGTGTGCCACCGGTCATCGCGGTCTTCCTGGTGGCGGGCGATGCGCGCGGCCATTTCCGCGTCGAAGGCTTGTGCCGTTGCGATGAACGCCAGCGGGCCGGCCGATTGTTCTGCCCGGTGCTGGGCATAGCGGCTCTTGCCCGATCGGGCGCCACCCAGGACGAGGAGGCTGCTCATCGGCTGGCCTGGGCCAGTGCCAGCAGGCCATCGATATCGAGATGCGCCTCCAGCCCGCCGGCAAGATCATCGAGCGCGGTCTCCACCAGCGCGGCATGGTCGAACGGATCGCTGGCCACGCCGATTCGCGCCAGGATTTCGCCGCGCAGGCCAGGCTCGCCGAGCAGCCCGTGGCAATACGTGCCCAAAACCCGCCCATCGGCGCTGATGGCGCCATCGGCACGGCCTTGGTCCAGGCGGGCAAAGGGTTTATCCGTGCCCGAGCCGGTGGTTTCGCCCATGTGCATTTCATAGCCCTCGAACGGGTGGCCCAGCGCTTGTCCCGATACGCGGCGCAGCGCCTTTTCCGGGCCGAGCCGGGTTTCCACGTCGAGCAGGCCGAGGCCGGCAATTGCGGGCACGCTGCCTTCGATGCCAAGGGGATCGGCAATGCTGCGCCCCAGCATCTGGTATCCGCCGCAGATGCCCATGATCGTGCCGCCCCGGCGATGGTGGGCCAGGATATCGATGTCCCAGCCCTGCTGGCGCAGAAATGCCATGTCGGCGATCGTGGCTTTCGATCCGGGCAGCACGATCATGGCCGCCTGGGCCGGGATCGGCATGCCCGGCGGGACCATCACCACGTCCACATCGGGTTCGCCACGCAAGGGATCGAGATCGTCAAAATTGGCGATGCGCGGCAGGATCGGGCAAGCCACCAGCCGGCGCCCCGGCACGGCGCCGGCTGCGCGGTCGAGCACGACGGCATCCTCGCTCGGCAGGCGGGAGACGGCTTCGAGCCAGGGCACGAGCCCGAACCCGCGCCAGCGCGTCAAACGCTCGATCGCGCGATAGCCTTCGTCGAACAGGGCCGGATCGCCACGGAACTTGTTGACGATGAAGCCGCGGATCATGGCTGCATCATCCGCATCCAGCACCGCGCGGGTTCCCGCCAGCGCCGCGATCACCCCGCCGCGATCGATATCGCCGATCAGCACCACCGGGACATTGGCCGCGCGGGCAAAGCCCATGTTGGCGATATCGCCCGCGCGCAGGTTGATCTCGGCCGGGGAGCCGGCGCCTTCGACAATGACGACATCGCAGCGCGCGCGCAGCCGTTCCCAGCTTTCCAGCACTTCGGGCAGCAGCGGGCGCCGCCCCTGCATGAAATTGGCCGAACCCAGCGTGCCCCGAACGCGTCCCTGGACGACCAGTTGCGAGGTGCGATCGGCCTGGGGCTTGAGCAGGACGGGGTTCATGTCGGTATGCGGCTCTTCCCGCGCGGCCAAGGCTTGCAGCGCCTGGGCCCGGCCGATTTCGCCGCCGTCGACGGTGACGGCGGCATTGTTGGACATGTTCTGCGGCTTGAACGGCAGCACTTTCAGCCCGCGGTTGGCCAGCGCCCGGCACAGGCCGGCAACCAGGATGGACTTGCCGACGTCCGATCCGGTTCCCTGCAGCATCAAAGCAGCCATGCGATTCCTCCCGTCAGCAGCCACAACAGCGCGCATGCCCGATGATAGATGCCGCGCGCCCGGCCCATGGTGGCGGCACCGGGGGCGCCGCCAGACCCGATCCAGGGCTTGTCGACCGGGATCCCGTCATAGCTCAGCGGGCCGGCCAGGCGAACGCCCAGTGCGCCGGCCATTGCCGCTTCGGGCCAGCCAGCGTTGGGAGAGGCGTGGTTGGCATGGTCGCGCCACAAGATACGCCATCCCCCGCCGCCCGCCAGGCAGAGCAGGACGGCTGCGAGCCTTGCCGGAATGAAATTGGCCGCATCGTCGGTCCGGGCAGCGACCATCCCGAAGGCGGTGAACGGCGCTTCCTTGTGTCCGATCAGGCTGTCGGCGGTGTTGATCGCCTTATAGGCCCACAAGCCCGGCAGGCCGAGGGCGACCAGCCAGAACAGCGGTGCCACGATCCCGTCGCAAAAGCTTTCGGCCAGGCTTTCGATCCCCGCGCGGGCAATCCCGGCTTCGTCCAGCCGGCTGGTATCGCGGCCCACGATCATCGCCACCGCCCGGCGGGCGCTGGCCAGGTCGCCCGTCGCCAGTGCCGCAAGAACCGGGCGGTAGTGCGCGTCAAGGCTGCGCTGGGCCAGGCCCGGCCAGGCAAGCAGCGCCAGCACGGGCCAGCCCCAGGCGCCGAGCGCGCTGCGGATCAGACTTTCGAGTGCCCAGGCCAATGCGGCGGTTCCGCCCATCACGACCAGCACGGTGAGGGCTCCCAGCCAGGTCTGCGCGGACGCGCTGCGCTTCGGCTGGTTCCAGCGCCGTGTGCACCACGCCAGCAATGCGGCAAAGGCGCCCACCGGATGGCCGGTGCGGGCATGGAGCCAGGCTGGCCAACCCAGTGCCACATCCAGAACCAGCGCCGCGAGCGGTACCCATTCAGCCATGGCGATCGGGCCCGGACAGCGCGGCATCAAGCCTGTCCAGTGCGGCATCGGTGGCGGGCAGCCCCAGGCGCAGGAGGCGCCTGTCCTGGGCGAACGGTCGCGTCAGGATGTGTCGGCGGGCCAGCTTGTCGAACAGGGCCATGGCATCGTCGGCCTGCACGAGCCGGAACAGCGGGCAATTCCCTTGCGCGCAAAGGGCGTGGCCAGCCAGCACCGTATCGAGCGCGGCGGCGGACTGCCAAAGATTGCGACGGGTGCGCGTGATCCACGCGGTATCGCGATAGGCTGCCTGGCCGATGGCGAGCGCGGCGGCGTTGACGGGCCAGGCGCCCAGCCGGCGATCAAGCGCATCGAGGACGCCGCGCGGGGCGATCACGAAACCCAGGCGCACTCCCGCAAGGCCGAAGAACTTGCCGAACGAGCGCAGCACGATCAGCCGGCGGTGCGGCGCGAGCAGGCCAATGGCGCTGGCGGCGGGGTCGCAGTCGGCAAAGGCTTCGTCCAGGATCAGCCAGCCGGCCTGCGCTTCCTGAATGGCGAGCAGGCGGGCAAGTTCGGCTTGCCCGCGCAAAATCCCGTCCGGGTTGTTGGGGTTGGCGAGGATCAGCGTGGTAGGCCCGGTACCAGGCGAGTGGTCCACCACGCCCGCGTCATCAAAGGCTTCGGCATGGGTACGGTAGGTCAGCGCGGCGTGGCGCCCGGGCAGGCCCAGTATCGGCGCGAGTGCGCGTAGCGCCGCCTCGCTTCCCGGCACCGCGCGGCACATGGCGGGATCGACACCGAAAAAGGCAGCCGCCGCGCGTTCCAGCGCGGCAAGGGCAACGCGATCGGGAAGGGCGTGCCAGTCGATCGACAAGTCCGCCGGCACGGGCCAAGGGCGAGGATTGATTCCGGTCGACAAGTCGATCCAGTCTTCGGCTCTCCCGCCATAGACGGCCATGGCGGCGGCCAGGTCTCCGCCATGATGGGTGAAAGCTGCGTTCATCGGCACAGCACCAGCGCCGCAAGGCCGATGGTTTCGGCCAGTTCTATCCCGGCGCCGTGGCTGTCGCCCGATATCCCGCCAAGCCGGGTGAAGACCCACCGATGCCACGCGACAAAGCCGATCAGCATGGCAGGAGCAACCGCGATGTCCCGGATTAGCGGCACGCCGAGCGCGACCACCCACAGGGCAAAGGCCGGCCAACTTGCGCCTGCGCGGAACAGTGTTCCCATTCCTTCGTGCAGCGGCGGCAGCGTAAGCGCCCAAGCGATCGGGCCGGTGCGGGCGATCGCCGGGATCAGGCACAGGGCCACCATACTTGCTCCCGGCAGCGCCATTCGCAAAAGCACAAGCTTGCACAACAGTTGCAGCACGATGGCCACCACGCCAAAGCTGCCGATGTGGGGATCGGCCAACACCGCAGACAGCCGTTCCCGGTTGCCATGCGCCGCGCCCGCGCCATCGGCCACGTCGCCCAGCCCGTCGAGATGGAGCGCACCGGTAAGCCCCACCCACGCCAGCAGGCCGCACAACGCGCCTGCCCAGGGATCGCGCTGCGCCCCGGCCCAGGCTGCACCGGCCACACCCGCGCCGACGACCAGCCCGGCGGCGGGAAACCAGCGGATGGCTGCCGCGTAGTCGCGCGTTTCTGCCTTGCACGATGGCAGGGGCAGGCGCGTCATGAACTGAAGGGAGAGGAGCAGGGCCTTCACGGCACCTCGTCCGTTTGCAGCCCGACGATCTGGCCCGACGGCCGGTCGCCCCCCGGCCAGACGCGCAACGAAAGCAGCGCCCCGTAAGGCAGATCGATCGCCCACCCCTGCCGATGGTCAAGGCCGGTCAGAACGCACAGCGCCGCCCGCATGGCGCCGGCATGGGTGACAACCAGCGTGGCCGCGGAAAGATCGGCCAGGGCTTTGCCTACGCGCGCGGTAAGGTCGCTCCAGCGTTCGCCCCCTGGCGGCGGGCATCGATCGGGATCGTCCCAGAACCGGGCCAGCTCGTCGGCGGGAAGATCTGCCGGGGCCTGTCCGTCCCATGCACCGAAGTCCAATTCGCGCCAGCGGGCATCGAGGGTCAGCGGGCGGTTTGCCGCTGCAGCAATGGCCTGGCCGCTTTGCGCCGCACGCCGCAGATCGGACGATACGATACCGGCGATATCCAGGCCCGACCCGCGTGCGATCAACGCGGGTGCGGCCGGTGCAATGGCCGCCACATCGCCATGCCCCAGCATCAATCCGGGCCTGATCGGCGCGCCGTGGCGCAAGAGATGGACGAGAAATCCGCTCATGGCGCCTGGGTGACTGCCGCCTCGGCAAACGTGGCCATCTGGTTGTGCGCTGCCAGCGCCGCGCGGACGAGATGAACGGCGACGGCCGCCCCCGATCCTTCGCCCAGCCGCATGGCCAGGTTGAGCAAGGGGGCCAGCCCGAAGTGCTCCAGCAGCCGGCCATGCGCGCCCTCTGCCGAACAATGGGCGGCGAGGCAGTGATCGGTAAACGTGGGCTGCCATGCCACCAGCGGCGCGATCGCGGCGCAGCAGATGAACCCGTCGAGCAGGACCGGTATGCGATCGAGGCGCGCGGCCAGAATGGCGCCGGCCATGGCCGCGATCTCGCGCCCACCCAGCCGGCGCAGCGTTTCGAATGGCGTGGTGCAATCGCGCCCATGCAGGGCCAGCGCGGCCTCTACCGCCAAGGTCTTGCGAGCGACGCCGGCATCGTCCACGCCGCTGCCGCGCCCGCACCAGAGCGCGCCACCGCCGCCAAAAGCCTGGGCACACAGGGCTGCGGCCGGCGTGGTATTGCCGATCCCCATCTCGCCCACGAACAGCAACTGGGTGCCCGCGCCAACCGCGCCGGCACCGGCGTTGAGCGCGGCCAGGCATTCGGCCTCGTCCATCGCGGCATCGCTGGCGATGTCGCGCGTGGGGCGATCGAGATCGAGCGGGATGACCGCAAGCTCTGCCCCGCAGGACCGGGAAAGCGCATTGATCGCGGCACCGCCAGCCCGAAAATTGCCGACCATTTGCGCGGTCACTTCGATCGGAAAGGCGCTGACACCGCGCGCAGCCACGCCGTGGTTTCCGGCAAAGACCGCAGCGCGCACCTGGTCGAGTGCGGGACGGGCCGTGCTCTGCCATCCCGCCATGAACACGGCGATATCCTCCAGACGGCCGAGCGAGCCGGCCGGCTTGGTCAGTTCCGCCTGCCGGGTGCGGGCGGCCGTGATGGCCTGTTCGTCGGGTGCGGGCAGGGCCGCCAGTGCAGCGTCGAAAGCGGCGATATTGGCAAACCGGCTCATGCGCAGACGAACCCTTCGGGCGGTGTACGCGCGATGAAATGGCCTTTCACCCCCTGGGGCCACTGGCCATAGGGAACGACGCCTTCTTCGCTTTGCGCGTGGAGCAGCGCGTAGGTGAGGATCGCGCGGGCCGCTTCTTCGCCCGGCGTAAAATCGCCCAAGACATAGCCGATGCGACCGGGCGCGCGGATATGCACGGCGCAATGGCGCTTGCAGGCAAACAGGCACGGCATTTCGTCAACCGCGATGGCGGACAGTTCGGGGGCGGTCTCCTGCGCGGCGCGCATGGCATCGGCCAGCAAGGCGCCGCCGCGCTGGCCGTCCTCGGTTTCGCGCGCGTCGGCAGATGCGCGGCAGGTGGAGCAAACGACCACTGATGGGCCGGGGGCGACGGTCCGCAGCATCAGGAACGCACCCCCGCATCAGCGTGGGCGCAGGGGGCTGGGCAGGCATAGATGGCAAGACGCATGATGCGACTCCCGCAAATACGAACGGCATGGGCCTGCCGGGTATTCCGGGCGGGAGCGCACGCGCCCGGCGCCGGTGCGACGCCCACGCAAGCCTGCGCCGTCCCGCCCGGAATATCCGGCAGGCGGTGGCTGTCGTTGCGCGAGGGATGGCCCGCAGATACGGGAACCTCGGACACCCGGTGCACCCTGCCCGGATGAAGAACGACTGCGTCAGGCAGGTCTCCTGGCTCACGGGTCATCGCCGTTTCGGCCGCCTTCTCAGGACGATATCGTCCCAATGGCATAGTGGCCGATCAGCTCGCCGCTTACAGTTGCAGGGGCAGCCGGGGTTTTGCACCCCGTTCCCTTTTGATCCCGTTTCGGGGAACCTGTCGCGGCACCGCACCTATCGCTCCGCCCGCTACGCCGCAAGCGCGAAGTTCTGCAAGGGCGTGGCCGGTGATGCGCGTGAATAGGCCGTGGGCCGCGGCTGTGCCGTTTCTACCAGAAACGCGAACCCAAGCCTGCTGCCCGGTGACGCCTATCCCGCCGATTTCGGGAAACAGTCCAGTGACAGCAAAGGTGATCCGCTGACATCAGAGCAAATCATGATTTGTCACAGCTGTGTGACAATGATCTTATCTGACTAATTATATTCAATAACTTACATGAATATTCCAGTATGGTCAGGCTTGGTAGGTGCAGGGTTTTGAAAAATCGACTTATTTCGACTCTTCCAGAAAAGAGACTGACTTCCCTTTCCAGATCATATAAATACCCGTTTATCCCCTTGACGCATGTGCTAGACGCCGGAACAGAATGAGCCTATATATAGGACATGGCCTACACGCCCCTCGCCCTTGCTAATACCTTTGTCGCGCACCACGGTGGTGTTGCGGGTATCAGCCATATGAAGCTCCAGAAGCTGGCTTTTTATGCCTACGGGTGGTGGCTGGCCTACCATGACCAGCCGATCCTCACAGAGCCGCCTGAAGTGTGGAAGTTTGGACCAGTGTTTGAGTCTCTATATAGCGCTCTCAGGCCGTTCGGCAGCACCCCCGTCGTTAGGCCTGTCGCGCCGCCTGCTGGTGATCCGCCGATGATTCCCCAGACCGATGCCAACACGCTGGCATGGGTTGATTGGGTATGGAACCGCTATGGTCATCTAAGCGCACTTCAACTCTCGGATATGACGCATGAAGTTGGGACTCCTTGGCAGATTGAGGCGCAGGCCAAGCAGTACCGTGTCCCAAGGCACCACGCTATCCCAGACGCCACCACCAAGCGATACTTCCAAGGTCTCGCCGCAGACCTCAAAATGAGGCTGATTGCGAGACGGTTGAAGTCTCAAGGAACCCAAACCCTCGCCAAGAGGAGCGGGCATTCGAGCAGATTCGCGGCGAAAAGCTGAAGAACGATTCCGACGAGCAGGATATGAGCGAGCGCATCCGCTACGCTTCACACGCTTACGGAATTACACAGGCATGGATCGGGTTTCTGATGGTTTTGACGATAGCCCAATCTGCGCTCCAGCCGCTTAAGGTTGGGCTATCGGACACCGCCTTCATAACGGTTTTTACGACCACCACTGCATCCGTATTCGGCTTCTGGCTGCTTGTGGGGCAGTACCTATTCCGCAAGCGTTGATGCCTGAGCGCATGTTACCGGGCGAAGTAGTTTCCGGTGCATCGACTCAAGGCCAGCGGCGCGATATGCAGGGGCATGAACTTTCCTGAACTCGCTGCCTCACTCAAAGCAATTGCGCAGTTCCCCGGATGGTCGGAGCCTGAACCGGAAACTGGATATTGTTGGTTCAACGCACCACTGGTGATCGCCGGGGTGGTTGAACAAGGCTTTGTCCTGCACGGTGGCTTTATCAAGCATGTGCCAGATGCAAACGTGTCATTTGAATTGCGCGCATTGAAGCCCGGCGCGAAGCGAACGGTTGCAATTGCGAGGGTCGATTGGAAGGCTGTGCGCGGTGGCCACACAAACCCGAAGCGCCCCGGAAGTCCGGTATCTGGCATTCGTGTCAGCGACAGCCATCACCACTCATTCGCATTAAACTGGGTCGCGCATGAGGCCCGTTTGCGAAATGGAAACCTACCCATGGCAGAGGATATTGACCAACAAATTCAAACCTTTGAGTCGCTTCGGGCGGCTGTAGGGATTCTCTTTCGAATCAACAACATAGACGTTGTTCAACCGCCGAAGTGGGAGTATGATCTGTTTTCCTATGGCTAGTCAGTTCGACACTCTCCCAACCGTAGCAAGCGCGGCAGAAGCGGCGGCGGCTGAACTCGTGCGTGTGTCGCACTGGGGGGCATCCAGCTATGTCACTCTCCCCTTGTTCATGCCGAGCGGTAGTGCAGCGACAGTCCGAATTTCGGTGTCGGAGCAGGGCTTTCGGGTTGATGACGGTGGCTTTGCATTCCGTGAAATTGAAGCCCTTGGTGCTGAACGGTCATTCCCTCGGACAGCCGCACGCATTGCTGCGTATGAGGGGCTGCAAACCGATCGGAGGCTAATCTTCACCTATGCAACTGCTGAACAGCTTGTTAGGGCCATTGGCGATGTAGGTGCTGCTTCGTTTGCGGTGGCTCATGAAATCTACCGGCGTGTTGGCGATGACGGTGTAGTTGAGATTGAGGACTACTTGCACGAGCGCTTATCAACTATCTTCCGTGGTGTTCGTATCGAACCTGACGAGGAGATAAGAGGGGCTAGCGCGCACCCATGGACAGTTTCTGCCGCTATCCACATGGAAAGCGGGCTGGTTGTGTTTCAGGCGGTCGGCAATCACGCATACTCAATCTACAAAGCCAGCACCGCATTTCATGACCTGAATGAACTGCCGTCACCTCCTCGGTGCATCGCCGTCGTTAAGGATAGGAATGCCCTCGGTGTAAATCTGAATGTCTTGGCCCAAGCTGGTCGTGTCATTCAGGGAGACCAGGCAGACGAAGTTTATCGGAGTGCTGCTGCTTGAACCGATTGACCCTATCGAAAGCCCTTGCCGAAGGGCGATTGGCTGACTTCGTGACCCAAGCCGAAGCCGAAGGCGTTGGCCCCGCCGACCGCGCTCAATTTGCTTCAATGGTAGGGCGCATCACAGCACCCTTACCAGAAGATCAAACATCCCGTTCACGCGGTTCCGGTTCGTCGCGCGGAAAGTGAACTCGTCCAGATAGCGCTGCATATGCTTGCCGCTGATATGCACATGAGTTGACCGCACCGAAGCCTTGAACAGCTTCCAGAAGCCTTCCACGGTGTTTACGTGGAACGTCTCGCCCGAACGGTAATCGTAGTGGGCGTATTCCTTCTTGCCATGCTTCACCGCGCCATGCGTGTAGCCTTCGCCGGTGAGTAAGCCGTAGGACACCAGTTCGTCAGTCGAAACGACCGAACCGGGTTGACGTTATCCAGCACCACGTTGCGCAGCGTGTTCTTCTTAACGTCAGGGATCACCACAGCCTTCATACGGCCTCGCGCTCTGCAAGGCCCATGACGATGGTCTTGCCAGCAGCGCCGCGACCGCGCTTGCCCGAATGGCGACCGCCAACATAGGCTTCGTCCAGTTCGACATGACCAGCCAGCAGGGCGTCGAAGCCCTGCGCCTTGCCGGTAAGATCGCGGATTTGCTGCCCGATGCGGTAGGCGGTCTTATAGGTCACGCCAAGCTGGCGCTGGAGTTCTTTGCCGCTCACGCCGTGGCGCGTCGTGCAGAAGAGATACATTGCATAGAACCAGCTAACCAGCGGCGTCCGCGTGTCGTGCAGGATGGTGCCAGCGGTGGGGTTTACGTGATGGCCGCAATTCGCGCAGACGAACGTGCGGCGAGTAGCGAGCTTATGGTGGGTGCTTTCCTTGCCGCAAGCGCTGCACTCAAAGCGCGTGCCACCAAACCGCACCTGCATGATGTGGGCAAGGCAGGCGTCATCATCGGGGAAGCGCTGGAAGAACTCGCGGACCGAGAACTCAGGGGAGGTGGAGGGGCTTTTCTTGCTCATGCCACTGTATATGGCAGATGCTCATACATGCGTTAAGGGGATAAACGGGTATAAATATGAGTGTGGATTATAATTGGAAATGGTCAAGTCGACGCACTCGTTGCGCGACATCCTCGTCCGTAACGGCGGGGCCCGGCTAGGCGATCGCTTCATCGGGATGACTCGGCCCGATTGGACCGAAAACTGACAACACATGCGCCTCTCAGCGGTCCTGCCCGCACGCGATGTTCGCCGCCCCGCCGCCCATGGTGCCGAGTGGATCGATGGAGGCGTTTGATCCGGCAGCGCCAACCTGCTGCGGCCCGCGCTGGTCCGTAACCCAAAGTGGAAATCACCGTCCAGCGGGTCGCGCCACATTCATGACAGCGAGCGCCATTGCGGTCGCGCCTGTGGCGATGGTGGGCTCCGGCTCGGGTGCGAAATCCGGCGAGTGATTGATTGGCAGATGCCCTGCCTTGATCGCGTTGGCGAAGAAGGCCGGTTCCAGGCCCCCAATCAGGAAGTAGACTGAGGGCACTCCGAGATTCACGAATTCGGAGAAGTCCTCGGAACCAGACATGATGATCGGGAACGGCTGGGCACCCTTGCCGAATGCCTGCTTGAACACAGCTTCGGTACGCTCGCTCAACGCTGGATCGTTGACGACCATCTTGCCGCCCGCAGCGATGGTCACGGTCGCTGCGGGTGCGCCGGCCATGTCGGATACTGCCTGGGCAGTGCGGCGGATGCCAGCCAGCAACTTCGCGCGCACGGCATCGTCCTGGCTCCGTATGGTGCCGCGGACCACCGCTTCGTCGGGAATGACATTGCCTGCGTCTCCAGCCACGATTGCACCGACGGTCACGACGCCAAACGCCTCGGGCGCCTTTTCCCGGCTGATCACGCTCTGCACATCGACCGTGAAGCGTGCAGCCATGAGAACGGGATCGATGGTCGCTGCGGGAGCGGACCCATGCCCACCGCGACCGTGGAAAACAATCTCCAGCGAGTCGGAAGTCGAGCTCATTGGCCCCGAGCGGTAGAGCACCGTTCCCGCCGGAGCCGGGCTCACATGGAGCGCGAAGGCATAGTCCGGCTTGCCGAAGCGGCGAACGAAATCGTCCTTGAGCATCGCCTGGGCACCGCTTGTGGTTTCCTCGGCCGGCTGACCGACGAAGATCAGCGTTCCAGACCATTCGTTTTTCAGTGCGGCCAGCGCGCGGGCCGCGCCCACCCATGCCGCCATGTGGATGTCGTGGCCGCAGCTATGGGCCACGGGTGTTTCGCGGCCCTGCCATGTGGTGACCGCGCTGCTCGCATAAGGAAGGCCCGTGCGTTCCGCCATGGGCAGGGCATCCAACTCGGTGCGGACCAGTACTGTCGGACCAGCGCCATTCTTCAGCACCGCCACGACGCCGGTGCCGCCGACGCCCTCTGAAACGGTAAACCCCACGGCCTTCATCTCACGTGCAAGTTTCGCCGCGGTAGCCTTCTCCTGAAAGGCAAGTTCAGGATGCCGGTGAATGTCCATGTAGAGTGCGTCAAGGCGCGACAGATCACGGGAGAGAACCTGTTCCACCCTGGCCCTGGCAGCGCCGGGCTCGAATGGGGCGGCCTGGGTGCCTGTCGCCACGCCGGCCATGAAAAGCCCAACTGCGAACCGGACCCTCATCCATTTTCTCCATCATCTAACGGTAATGCATCGTTTCATTATCACTTCGCGCAGCGCTGTGCTAGGAATTATCTGATATCGCCAATCAAGGAGCGGAGATGGCGCGAGAGAACGGAGCCCGCACGGGGCGCCCCACGGTGGAAGAGGCTGTCGCGATTGAGGAGCGGCTGCTGCGAAGAGTCTGGCAACTCTATGTGGACGGTGGCTTCGCCAACGTCAGCTACGATGCGATTTCCGCCGCGGAGCGGATGAGCAAACGCACTATCTACGCACGCTATCCGAGCAAGGACGCGCTGTTCCGAGGCGCTGTAGAGCGCAGGATGCAGCGATGGATTTTGGAAAACCACCTTGCGAGCGACTCACGCTTCGAAGATCCTGTCCAAGCATTCGTCGAACTGAGCTTGGCGGTGTTGCTCACCCCGGACGCGCTCGCCATGAGCCGTATCCTGCGGGAGGAGGACGGCCGGTTTGCCGATCTTGCCGAGCGAGTGCGCTACGGCCTGCATGTAGCCGTAGCGCGTCTGGCCCAACTGCTGATGGCCAAGGGGATGACGGGTGACACGGATGCACAAGACACCGCTCGGAGCATCGTCGACCTGCTGATGGGGTGTGCCATGAGTACAGGCCCAATATTGAACGAGAAGGCGCGATCACACTATCTCGACGATCAACTCCCGCGCATTTTCAAGGCAGTCGACCGGTTGGTTCTGACATCTCGGGTCTGATCAGCCTCCCGCCGGATTGTGCACTCCCGAGTTGATCGGGTAGTCACAAAGGACAAGCTTTGTTGTCACTGGGCAAAAGACCTGGATGCCCCGCGAGGATTCGAACCTCGATTGACGGAGTCAGAGTCCGTAGTCTTACCTTTAGACGACGGGGCACCGGGAGGCGCCCCTCTAGGCGGCGTGTTTGAGAGCGTCAACCCAATTTTCGCGCTTTGCACAAGCGTGCCGGGCCCTTCCTGGGGGCAACCTTGCCGCGCGGGCGCCATGCCGCTACGATGGTGGCAAGTACCCGGCCGGCGCCGATGCCGGCGGGAAAACATAAGCGAATTTGTATCATGGCGGAAACCACTCCGCCGGCCAGGGGACGAGGGCCGCGATCCGGCGGAAAGAACAGGCAGCGAGGGCCGCGCAAGGCTTCGCCCGCGCCCGATGCCGCCGGACAGCCGCCTGCCACTGCGTCGGCCCAACATCGCGCAGAACCCGGCGCGGCATCGGGACAGCGACCTGCTGCATCCCCTGGCGCGCTGGCCGGTGCCAAGGCCAAGGCCGGATCCAGAAAACGCAGTTCTGCGCGCAGAAGCAAGGCCAAAGGCGCAGCCAAGCGGCCCGCGCCCGGCGTTGCCAGCAGCGAGGCATCCGCAACGCCCGCGCGACCCTTGCATGACCTGTCCGCACACGGCGCACAAGCCGATGCCGGCGCTGGGCAAGAGGCTTTGCGTCCTTCGGCGGCGGCAATGCCGGCGTTCGCCTTTCCCGACGATGCCGCCCTGCCGCGTCCCTGGCAAAAGGCCGTTCCGTTTCATCGCCAGGCCTATGCCGCGATCGACCTTGGCACCAACAACTGTCGCCTGCTGATTGCCCGTCCCGCCGGCGGGCATTTCGTGGTGATCGATGCGTTCAGCCGTGTGGTGCGGCTGGGGGAGGGGCTGGCCCAGTCTGGCCGCCTATCGGATGCCGCGATGGACCGCGCGCTGGCAGCGCTGCATGTCTGCGCGGAAAAGCTGAAGAAGCGCAATGTGCACCTGGCGCGCTCGGTGGCGACGGAGGCGTGCCGGCGCGCCAGCAACGGCGCCGAATTCATCGAGCGGGTCTATCGGGAGACGGGCATCCGCCTCAACATCATCACCGCTCAGGAAGAAGCGCGGCTGGCCGTGCTGGGGTGCCATATCCTGCTCGAACACGGCGATGGCCCGGCGATGATTTTCGATATCGGTGGCGGGTCGACCGAAATGGTGCTGGTCGATCCTGCCGATCCCGTGCCACGCATCCTCGATTGGCAGAGCGTTCCCTGGGGCGTGGTGTCGTTGACCGAGGGCGTCGGTCCGATTGCCGACAGCCCGGAAGCCCGCGCCGCCGCCTATGTCGACATGTGCGCGCGGGTGGCCGACGGTTTTGCCCCGTTCATCGAGCGGATCGCGCCTGCCCGAGCCCGTGCGCTGGCCGAAGGCGCCATTCGCCTGCTCGGCACAAGCGGAACCGTTACGACGCTGGCCAGCCTGCATCTGGGGCTGCCGCAATATGATCGGCGCGCAGTCGATGGACTGATCGTGCCGACGCAATCCATGCGGGCGATCAGCCAGCGCCTTGCGCACTTGTCTCCGGCAGAGCGGGTGGCGGTTCCGTGCATCGGCCGCGAGCGGTCCGATCTGGTGGTCGCCGGCTGTGCCATTCTGGAAACCATTTTCGACATCTGGCCTGCCGACCGGCTGGGCATCGCCGATCGCGGCATTCGCGAAGGCATCCTGCGCTCGCTCATGGCCACCGGCGGCGATGCCGTGCGCAGCCGCGAGGCCTTGCGCCAACTTAGTAGCGGAGCAACGTAATGAGCCGTTCCGGCAAAGATCCGCACGAGCGCCTGAAAACCGCCAAGAAGCGCACGGCGTCTTCCGCGCGCTGGCTCTCGCGCCAGATCAACGATCCTTATGTGAAACAGGCCAGGGCCGATGGCTGGCGCAGCCGCGCGGCCTTCAAGCTGATCGAACTGGACGAACGGTTCGCCCTGCTCAAGGGCCGGCAGCGCGTGGTCGATCTCGGCATCGCGCCAGGCGGCTGGAGCCAGGTCGTGCGCAAGAAGGCGCCCTCGGCGCGCGTCGTCGGCATCGATCTTTTGCCCACCGAGCCGATCGAAGGCGTGACCATTTTCGAGATGGATTTCATGGCCGACGAAGCGCCCGCAGCGCTGGAAGGCGCGCTCGACGGGGCGCCCGACCTCGTGCTGTCGGATATGGCCGCCAACACCGTGGGCCACAAGCAGACCGACCATTTGCGCACCATGGGCCTGGTGGAAACGGCTGTCGACTTTGCAATCAATACCTTGGCGCCAGGCGGCGCATTCGTGGCCAAAGTCTTTGCCGGCGGCACGGATGGCGATCTCCTGACGATACTCAAGCGCAATTTCGCCTCGGTGAAGCATGCCAAGCCGCCGGCTAGCCGCAAGGATTCATCGGAATGGTACGTGATCGCGCAAGGGTTCAAGGGCCGCGCGCCTGCGCCTGAAGCCGAGGGCTGATCCACTGCACGGGCATGCCGGGGGATAAACCCAAGGCCTGCGAAGAATCCCGTTGCGGTGCGCGCCTCTCTCGGCTAACCGCCCGTCTCCCACCCGTGGGTCCTGCCAGGACCCGCGCGACGAGAGGCCCGATGGCGGAGTGGTGACGCACCGGACTGCAAATCCGTTTACGCCGGTTCGATTCCGGCTCGGGCCTCCAGGGACTTCAGGAATTAAACTGCGCATGGCGTGAAGATACGGGCAATCGTCCCTGTCTTCGCCAATGCGTGGCCTTGTCCCCATCCGGATTGTGCAACAGGAAAGCTGCTGATCGCTTTGGCGCAGGCCAAACGCTCTTGTCAGCAGCTTCCTTTTGCCGGTTGCCATCAAGGCATGCCGTGGAGATCAGGCGGCGCTGATCAGAAAGTGGCACGCACGCCCAGGCGCAGGGTGCGCGGTTCGACCACGCGGCTGAGGCGCCCGTCGACAGGGCCGTTCTTGTCGAAGGCGGGAATGTAGGATTCGTAGAAATAGGCGATGTCCTTGTCGCGGCTGTTCGCGATATTGAGCAGTTCGCCATAGACCTGGAAGCGACCGAACGTCCTTGCCGCCCGGAAATTGATCACGGTGCTTCCGCCGTCCCTCGCGCTGTTGTCCTCGCTCAAGGGGTAGGGCCCCAGATGGCGCAGCCGCAGGCTTGCCTCCCACGGGTCAAGCGCCAGGGCGATACCGGCGGAGGCAGCGTTTTCAAAGGCATTGGGGATACGATCGCCATTGTCGTAACGAGAACGGCTGGCGGTGTAGTTTCCGTCGATCGCCAGCCAGGCCAGCGGGCGCCAGAACGCGACCAGTTCATAGCCTTTGCGCCTGCTGGCGCCGGTGGGCTCGACAGCATTGGAATCCCCCACGAAGCGCAGTTCGCTGGCGACATCCAGCCACCAGTAGGTGGCGGTAAACGTGAGGGTCGATCGTTGCCAGCGCGCGCCCAGTTCCTTGCCCTCGCCACGCACGAGCACCGGCACGGGCGTGGTGACATTCACGGCGCCGCGCACATCGTTGGAATGAAACCCGCGCCCCCAGTTTCCATACAGTTCCAGGCGATGCGTGAGCGCATACGCGACGGAAACCTTGGGCGACACGATTGCATCATGGCCCCGGCCGGTGCCCGCCAACTCTGCCGCCTCGTCGCGCGCGCGCACCTGGTAGCGATAATAATCGCCGCGCAGTCCACCGATGAGGCGAAGGCCCGGCATCGGCGTCCATGCCGCTTCGCCGTAAAGGGCGGCGGACGCCTCCTCGACATGATACCTTCCCAGCGAAAAGAGGAACGACCGCGCGCTGGTTCGATAGACGCCGACACTGCCGATGTGATCATAGCGTTCGTCTGTGCCAAGGGACAGGCTCAGCGCTGGCGAGATCGTCCAACGCTTCTCACCGCGCCCGCCAACGACCCAACGCCGGTCGAACTGGCGGATCTGGGCGCTGGTGCCGTCTGGATCGGCGTACGTGGGGTTGGACGTCATCGCCCAATCGTAGAATTGGCCATAGAGGTTTGCATTCCAGCCTGCCTGCTCGACGGCGACGGTGCCGATCAGCCGTGTCGTGCGGCCACGGGCGGAAGGATCGGGAGAGCAAAAGACGGTCGGGCAGATCGCCGAGCCGATGATCCGCTCTGGGATCTGTTCGGTCGGCCGCCAGGTTGCGTGGTAGGCATTCACCGACGCCCTGATCGTGCCGGAACCGGCCTGGCCGACGTATTTCGCGAAGGCCGATCCATGCCGCAGATGTTCAGGCTCCTGCCAGGGTCCGTCATAGACTTTCGCCTGGCCGACCAAGGTAAGCTTGCCGGACGCCACGCCGTCGATCGTGCCGCCTGCCGCGATGCGGCCGTACCCGTAGGAGCCGCCTTCCACCGATAGCCAGGGCCGGTCGAATTGGTCGATCGTCGTCATGTAAGCCGCGCCAGCGAGCGCAAAGTCACCACCATCGGCGCGGTAGGGACCTTTGCGGAAATCTTCCCTCGCGACGATCTCGGGGATCAGGCCGTTGAGGTCGAGATAGCCTTGACCATGCCCATGCGTGCGCAAATTCATCTGCACACCATCGATATATGTGGTGAAATCCGATCCATGATCGAGGTTGAAGCCGCGCAGGAAGTACTGGTTGGCCTTCCCACTGCCCGAATGCTGGGCAGCCACCATCCCCGGTACGGCCTCCAGCAGTTCGGAAACACGCAGAAGCGGCCGGACCAACAGGTCCGCACCCGCGACCGTACCCTCGCTGGCGGCATGGGCCACGCCGATTTTGGCCTCTCCCCGGCCGAACACCACGATGCCATCGCCGCCATCGTTGGAGGCCTGCGCCGGTGCTGCCGTCGCCGTGGATTGCGCGACGGCGGGAACGGAAATGGTGCCAGCGATCGTCGCCAGGCACCATGCGGTCATGATTTTCAAATCGTCTTCCTTCCGGGCGTCATGCGACAACCGGCGGAGGCGTGCCGTCTCGAACGGTCAGCAGGTCCCGCGCGCGGACGCCATTCAGCGTCGCGGGACGTGCCGATGCGGCCCCCACCGCACGTTCGTCGCCCAGACGGAAAAGGTCCGTGCCACAGCCACCCCCTGGGCCAAGGCAAGAGCGACCAGACGCCGGCAGGTCTCCTGGCTCACGGGTCATGACTTGATGCACGGCCTTCCCAGGCCTCGCAGGATTTAGCGTCCGGCCCAGTGGCTGGCAGTGGAAGGCTCTGCTTCCCTGCCTGTATGCATCACGCTCACCGCTTACAGTTGCAGGGACAGCCGCGGATTTGGGTGACCAGCACCCTCACCGTGTTCCCTTTTAAGCCCCTCTCGGGGCACCAGCGCGATCTATGCGCCGCCACAGCCATTGGCCATGGTGACGGGGTGGATCGGTAGCACACAAGCATTGCGAGGCAAGCCCCCGTGTACGTCCGATTGCTGCGAAAAAGAAACCCGCAACCGGAATGGCGCAGACCTGTGCCAATGCTGCCCAGTTCACGGCGCATTGGTTGAAAGTAAAACATTGCTAACGGCATATTAGGGATGGCAAGGCATTCAGGCACGCGACGCCTGCTAAAGGCTTGCTGTCGGGGATGCCTGTCGATGCCTTCGATTCCACTTATTGCGCCCAATCCGCCACGCTTTGCCGACATGGCCGATGCATTTGCGGCGATCGAGCAGCGCCGGATTTTCAGTAATGGCGGTCCGGCCGTGCGAGCATTTGAAGCACAGGCGACCGCTCAGTTGTTTGGCGGGGACGGTGACTGCCTGGCGGTGGCCAGCGCCACGCTGGGCCTGATCCTCGCTATCCGTCATGCAGCTGCGGCCCGAATCCGGCCCGGCGCTCTGGCGCTGGTCCCTGCGTTCACGTTTGCCGCAACGGCGCAGGCGGCGCAGTGGGCGGGGCTTACGCCATTGATCCACGATGTCGACCCCCAGACCTGGGCTTCCAACCCGCAGATCGAAGAGCAGTTGCTGGCCCGCCATGGCGAGCGTGTGGCCGCGATCGTGCCTTATGCCGCGTTTGGCCGTAGCCTGGATCTTGATCGCTATGCCTGGTTGGCCCGTCGCCACGGCGTCGGTGTGGTCATCGATGCGGCGGCGTCACTGGGTAGCGACGATGGCGCAGGGCGCAATTTCGGTGCAGGCGCTCCATTTGCCGTGGTCTATTCGATGCACGCCACCAAGACCTTTGCTACCGGCGAGGGCGGGTTGGTGCACAGCGGTGACAAGAGCCTGATCGCCACCTTGCGCCAGATGGCCAACTTCGGTTTCGGCACCACGCGCGCTGCGCAGATGCCCGGCATCAATGCCAAGCTTTCGGAAATGGGCGGGGCGCTTGCTTCGGCCAAACTGGCGGAACTGGATGCGGTATGCGATCATCGCGCCGCCCTGGCCCGGGCCTATGGCGCAGCCATGCTCCGGCTTGGCCCTGGCTTTGCCGCGCAGGCACCCATGCCGCAAGGGCGCCAGGCGTTCCAGTTCTGGTCGCTGCTCCTACCGACAGAGATAGCCGGCCATCGTGCCGCACTGATCGCGGCACTGGCGCAGGCCGGCATCGGCAGCGGTCATTATTTCAGCCCGCATCTTGGGCAGCAGCCATGGTTTCGCGACCATGCCGTGATCGAACCCGTGCCGGTCAGCGACGACCTGGCTGCCCGCGTCCTGTCCCTGCCCATAACCGACGGCATGACCGTTGCCGATGTAAGCACGGTCATCGATCATCTGGCTGCGGCCATCGCGGCGTTGCATCGCCCGGCCGGCAAGGGAGCGAGCGTCATGCCCACGAGCACCGATCACGATACCGTGTTGATCGGTGGTGGACCGGCCGGCACCGCAATGCTGACGGCTGCCAGCAAGCAGGGGCGGCTGCCGACACTCGCCCAGGGGCTGGCGATCGTGGAGCAAGGCGATGCCCTGGGGCTCGGCGAACTCGGCCGCTATGCCATTCGCTCTGACAGCACGGCGGAAACCTTCCTTAGCGCGGTGAAGGACAACGTCCATCCCGAACTCGCCGCCCTGGTCGATCATCCGGCGGGGGTGCGGATGGCCGATCATATCGGCGCTCTGGGTGCGCCGCTGGTGGAAGCGGGCGATCTTCTGGCGGTGACAGGAGACCGGCTGCGCGACCTGGCCGTGCAGCACGGCGCGTCGGTGTTGACAGGCCACACCGCGTTGGATGCGCGGCGCGAGGCCGATGGGCGCTGGCGCACTCGCCTACGCGATGGCGCCGGCCAGGTGCGCGAACTGGTTTCGCCGCACATCGTGCTCGCCACCGGGGGGCGGCAATGCGCGCAAACGGTAAAGGCAGCGGTGCTTGCCGGTGGCACGCTGGGCGCGATCGCGGGCATGCGGCTGCTGATGTCGGACGATTTCCTGCGCCTGGGCGGGGTGGATGCCCTGCGCGACCGGCTGGCATCGGTGCGCAGCCCGCGCATCGCCATCGTCGGCGGCTCGACCAGCGCATTGGCGGCGGCAGTCCTGCTGCTCAAGGCCGATCCTGCGCTGGCACTGGGTGCGGGGGCGATCACGCTGCTGCATCGCCGGCCGCTGCGCCCCTTCTATCATGCGCGCGAGGCGGCACTGGCCGAGGGATTCACCGATTTTACCGACGCCGACATCTGCCCGGTGAGCGGCTTTGTCTATCGCCTCGCCGGTTTCCGGCTGGAAGCGCGCGAGCTTGTCCTGCGCATGCTGGCCGTGGGCGGCCGGGTGCCCGAGCCTCGGTTAGCCCTGATGCAACTCGACCAGCATGATGCGGCGGCCGCACGCGCAGTTCTCGATGCCGCAGACGTCGTGATCGGGGCCACAGGGTATCGCCCGCGCGCACTGCCGCTGTTCGATGTTGATGGGGCGCCAATTCTCCTCGCCAGTGATGCAGCCGTGCCCGGGCCGCTGGTCGATCGGCATTGCCGGGTGCGCGATGCAGCGGGAGAAGTGGTGCCGGGCGTATTCGGCATCGGCCTGGCAGCAGGTTTCGTTCCTTGGGGCGCGCTGGGCGGCGAACCCAGTTTTCGCGGCAATGCCAACGGCCTGTGGCTTTGGCAGAACGATGTGGGCCAGATGATCGTCGATGCGGTGCTGCCGGCGGCGGCGCCGCTGGTGCGCGAGGCGGTGGCATGAGTGGATCGCCGCTGATCAGCGTGGTCATGGCCGCCTACAACGGCGGCGCGCTGATCGAGGAGACGATTGCCAGCGTCCTGGCGCAGAGCCTGGACGATTTCGAACTGGTGGTGGTGGACGATTGCTCCACCGACGATACGCTGGCGCGGTTGCGCCGGGTGCGCGATCCACGGGTGAAAGTGATCGCCGCACCGGTGAACGGTGGCCCGGTCGTCGCGCGGAACCTGGCATTTGCAGCAGCGCGCGGGCGCTACATTGTCGGCCTTGACCAGGACGATCTGTGTCATCCCACGCGCTTTGCCGTGCAGCATGCCTATCTGGAAGCCAATCCCCAGGTCGTGCTGGTCGCCTCGGCGGTGGACCTGCTCCAGGCCGGCGCCATCCGGCCGCCACGGGCGCCGCTGCGAACCTCGCCGGTATTGATCGACTGGCAGATGCAGATCGGCAATCCGCTGGTCTGGTCGTCGGTGATGTTTCGCGCCGATGCCGCCCGCCAGCTCGACGTGTTCGAACGGACCGACCGGCTCTATGCCGAAGACTTCGATTTGTACCATCGCCTGGCGCGACTGGGTGCGATCGCGCGGATCGATGCGCCGCTGGCGACATACCGCATCCATGCCGGCGGCGCATCGCAGCGCTATACTGCGCGGATGGAGCAGAGCGCGGCGGCCGTGCTGGCAGAGCCTTATGCCGCGCTGTTCGGAGACGAGGCAGCGCAGGTCGCGCGGCTGGTGCTACACCATTTTGCCGGCGGCGTGCCGGCTCCCGATATCGCCACGTTGCAGCGCGTGGGCCTTTTGGTCGAAGCCGTGCACGGCCACTTTTTTGCCACGCGTGCGCCCAGGGCTGAAGATAGCGCACTGATCATGGAAGAATACGGGCGGCTGTGGTGGCGCCTGACCGATGCCTGCGTGCGATCGGGCACTCTTTCACGCGGCCAGGCGCTGGCGCATGCTCCCTCTGGGTTGGCGCTGGGCACACCGTCGCGGATGCGTTCGGCGACGTCGGTGTTGATCGGCACCGGTCGCGCGCTCGCACTGCGTCTCAAGCGCACCTGATTCCAATACCGATCGCGTCCAATCCCCCCTGCCGCTGGGCGGGCGGAGCCGGGTGAGGGCATGTTGCCTGGCGATTCTGTGCGCGTGATTCGGGTGTTGATCCCGGTGGATGACAGAAAAGTTTTGTGTGGAAACGCAGGCGCGGTGGGGGTTTTGGGTGGTGTGGGTGGGGTTGTGGAAAAATCGATATTGACCGTTTGGGTCGGTCTCCATATATGCGGCTTCACCGATGCGGTGCAGCCGGTTTTTCCGGTGGC
>Ga0065704_10000613_pt1 | contig 24717 bp, 10 predicted proteins | sample SwiRhicommuniRL2_FD_59091 | JGI IMG/M metagenome (GOLD analysis project Ga0065704, IMG submission 59091) | Switchgrass rhizosphere bacterial communities from Rose Lake, Michigan, USA - RL2 v2 (version 2) | ecosystem: Host-associated > Plants > Roots > Rhizosphere > Soil | place: East Lansing, MI | reverse complement strand
TGGCTGCTGCGGGCCTGGCGGCTGTGGCTGTTCTTCAGCACGGCGGCGGCCATGCCAATCATGTCGGTGGGCATCAACACCTGTTCGATGCCGGTGGCACCGAAAGCGGCTAGCAGGCGCTGGATCACCGAGACCTTGTCAGTGCTGGAAAACAACCCGGCATTGGCGGTCAGGCGCCGCACGTCACGGCCCGATGCAGGGTTGGCGATGATGCCCACGGTCAATGGCCGGCGACTCATGACACCACCGTGGAGGGGGCAGGCACACGGCCTGGGCAGGAAACCATAGACACCTCGTTGTTATTATTGGATGACCCGTCGAGCGGGCCCCAGAGGTAGAGCAAGGGCGGTGCCAGTTGTAAAAAAAACCTGCTAAAAGCCCGGGCCAGAGCGGCCCCCATGGGATTTTCGATGAAGCGAACCGAGCCCCGGTGAGACGCCCCATGTCAGCCTGCACGAGGTTTCGGCGAGACTCTGAGACGTGGCGTCTCACACCGCCCGAAGAACCCGTCGAGCTTGTCTGCACCCGGCGAACGGCGCTTAATGTGCGCACAACGATAAGAAGCTGAATCGGAGGCCTCTATGCTTTCCGCTCACTCCCGGGCGCACGTGGATTGCGTCAGCCGCGTGGTGAAAAACGCGAACCAATTGCCACAACTGCCCGTCCCGGACCTGATCCTCGACTCCTGGCGCCGGTCCATGGAGCAACATCACCTGGACCCCGGTTCGCTGCAGGGCCCGCGCATCCTGTCCCAGGACGTGCTCAAGCAATGCCGTGAACGCTCCGAGCTGTTCCTCAATATCGCCAGCGAAGAAGTGGCTCGCCTCCATGGCCGGGTCCGCGATGCCGACTACTGCGTGCTACTGACCGATGCCCAGGGCCAGACCATCGACTACCGGGTGGAAACCACGATTCGCAATGACTGCCGCAAGGCCGGGCTGTACCTGGGCACCTGTTGGTCGGAGGGCGAGGAAGGCACCTGCGGCGTGGCGGCGGTGCTCACGGCCAAGGCCCCGGTGACGGTGCACAAGCGCGACCATTTCCGGGCGGCGTTCATTGGCCTGACCTGCTCCGCCGCGCCGGTCTTCGATCCCCAGGGCGAATTGCTCGGGGTGCTGGACGTCTCGGCGGTGCGCTCGCCGGATGATCGGCGCTCGCAGCACCTGATCCGGCAAATGGTGGTGCAGAGCGCCCGGGAGATCGAACAGGCGTTTTTCATGAGCAGCGCCCAGGGTTACTGGGTGCTGCGGGCCCATCGCAACGCCGGCTACGTCGACAGCCAGCCGGACTTCCTGTTCGCCTGGGACGACGACGGTTGCCTGCAAGCCTTGAACCCGGCCGCCCGCCAGTACCTGCTGCAACATTACGGGCAGTTGCCGCAACACATCGGCCAGGTGTTCGACCAGCAGTTGCTGCACCGTGCCCGGGACGAAAGCCTCTGCTCGCTCGACCACGCCATGCACGGGCGCTTGAGCGCGCCGCGCCAGCGGGCCAGTTCACGTTCGCGGGTGGCGATGACCCCGTTGGAGATCGATCCACGCCTGGCCGACAGCCTGCGCCTGGCGGTGCGGGTGAAAGATCGCAACCTGCCGGTGCTGATCCAGGGCGAAACCGGTTCCGGCAAGGAAGTGTTCGCCCGTCAGTTGCACCAGGCCAGCCAGCGCCGTGATCGCCCTTTCGTGGCGTTGAATTGCGCCGCTATTCCGGAAAGCCTGATCGAGAGCGAACTGTTCGGCTACGTCGCCGGCGCCTTCACCGGCGCCTCGGCCAAGGGCATGCAGGGCCTGTTGCAACAGGCCGATGGCGGCACCTTGTTCCTGGATGAAATCGGCGACATGCCGCTGGCCTTGCAGACCCGCCTGCTACGCGTATTGGCCGAGGGTGAAGTGGCGCCGCTGGGCGCGTCCCGTCGCAAGGCCGTGGACATCCAGGTGATCTGCGCCACCCACCGCGACCTGGAGACCCTGGTGGCCGCCGGCGAGTTTCGCGAGGATTTGTATTTCCGCCTGGGTGGCGCGCGCTTCCAACTGCCCCCGTTGCGCGAACGCAGCGATCGGCTGGCGTTGATCAATCGAATTCTTGCCGAGGAGTCGACGCTGTGCGGGGCAACAGTGCAATTGAGCAGCGCGGCCCTGGAATGCCTGCTCGGCTATCACTGGCCGGGCAATGTGCGCCAGCTGCGCCATGTGCTGCGTTATGCGTGCGCGGTGTGCGAAGCCAGCGTGGTCCAGCTCAGCCACCTGCCCGAGTCAATGCACCGCGTGGACGTCACCGACCACGGACCGGAACCGAGCGCCAGCCCGGAACGCCAGGCACTGCTCGATGCCTTGGTGCGCCACCGCTGGAAACCCACCGCCGCCGCCCGGGCCCTGGGCATTTCCCGGGCGACCCTGTATCGACGGGTAAACCTGCATGGCATCGAAATGCCAGGCCGCAGCCCGGCCTGAGGGCCTATCGTCGCGCCAGTTCGTGACGTACACATTGTTCGTAGTAGGTCTGCTTGACTGCGACCGGCTTGAGACGCGAGGCGCTGTTGTAGGTCTGCTCGGTAATGCCCAGGGCGGTCATGCGCATCCAGGGCCGGGGAAACTTGCGCACTTGCAGCTTCTTGCGCGCGCCGTACAGGCTGACGCCGGAAAGCTTCGACGCCTGCGCCCCTGCCGCGATATCCGAACCCCAGCGGCACACCGACTGCTGGTTTTGCGTCAGCGCCCTGGCCTGGGCCTCAAGCGAAACGGCGGCCAGGAGAAACGTCGCCACGACCCACATAGAAATACGCATAGGTTTGTCGCCCAACTTTCTGAAAGGAAAGAAGTTTGACCTTATGTAACTGAGCAAGGGGCCAGCACGGCTGTGCAATTTTTGTGGCTAGGGGATTATCTGTGGGAGCAAGGCTTGCCCGCGAAGCAGACGACTCGGTTCCCGATAGACCGTGCGAACTTCATCGCGGGCAAGCCTTGCTCCCACAGATCCCCTTGCCAATAGCAAGCTCCCTCGCCACGGTCATTGGCCCGCCTTCGCCTCCTGCAGCAGTTGCTGGATCACCTGCTCCTGCTCGCCATAGCGTCCTTCGCCAAAATGGCTGTAGCGCACCAGCCCCTTGGCATCGATGAAGTAATGAGCCGGCCAGTACTGATTGTTGAAAGCACGCCAGATCGCATACTGATTATCGATCGCCACCGGATAATGGATGTCCAGCTTGCGCACCTGCTCGCGCACGTTGTCGATGATTTTCTCGTAGCCGTACTCCGGGGTGTGGACACCGATCACCACCAGCCCGTCCTTTTCATACTTCTTCGCCCAACCGTTCACATAGGGCAAGGTGTGCTGGCAGTTGATGCAGTCGTAGGTCCAGAAGTCCACCAGCACCACCTTGCCCCTGAGTGATTCGCTGCTCAGCGGGGGCGAGTTCAGCCATTGCACCGCGCCGTCCAGCGCAGGCATGGCGCCCTGGGATTCGAGGGCCGGCATGGAACTTGCGCCGGCCTTGCTCACCACATAGTCGATGGCCTTGGGCACGTTCTCCAGCAGGCTTTTTTCCAAGCTGGCCGATTGTTGGGAGGAAGTCGCCGCCAACAAGCGGTCATCCGCCCCGGTACCAATTGCCACGGCCGCCAGCAATACCGCCACCCCTGTTCCCCGGCGCAGCCAGGTGGTGATCGGCAGCGAGAGTTTCAGGCGTCCGACCAGTCCACGCCCGGCCAGAATCAGCGTGCCCAGGGACAAGGCGCTGCCCAGGCCGTAGGCGAGCAACAGCAGGCTGGTTTGTGCGCTGGCGCCTTGCAGCATGGCCCCGGTCAGGATCACCCCGAGTATCGGTCCGGCGCACGGTGCCCAGAGCAGCCCGGTGGCGACCCCGACCAGCACTGAAGCCACAGGCCCGGCCATCCACCCGGCGCCGGCGTCCAGGCGATTGCCCAGGCTGACCAGCGGCCGCGCCAGCCAGGTGCCGACCCGACTGAAGATCAGCGACAAGGCAAACACCACCATCACCACCAAGGCCACTTGGCGGCCGACGCTGCTGGCACGCAGCACCCACTCGCTGCTGACCACCGCCAGGCTGGAGACCAGGGCAAACGTCAGCACCATGCCGCCAAGGGTCAGCAGCACCGAGCCACGGGAGCGATCGGCCCGGGCAAACAGAAACGGCACCACCGGAAGAATACAGGGGCTGAGGATCGTCAGGATCCCGCCGAGAAAAGCGATCAGAAGCATGGCAACACCTCAATGGTAGGTAGATAGACAGAACACACCCAATCGGGCAGCGCCTCTGTGGGAGCAAAGCTTGCTCGCGACGCAGACGCCTCGATTACTGGCAATCACCGCGTCATCGTTTATCGCGAGCAAGCTTTGCTCCCACAGGTTTACTGTCACAAGTTGGCTTCCACGGCGACTCAGTTACCGTCATTGCAGTTATCGGAAAACTTGCGGTAGTCCAACGCCTGCTTGTGGCCTGCCGAATCCAGGTAGGTCATCTGGGCGTTGACCACGCCGCAGGTCGGCTCGGCGTCTTCGCTAAGGGACAGCACCTTCTGGATGTCCAGGTGGGTGCCGTAGGTGTAGGCCTGCGCCTGCACGTTGCTTTCGGCCCGGGCCGACAGCGTGCAAATGTTCAGTGCAGCGAAAAGGCAGGCGGCGTAGATGGCTTTGCTGTTCATGGCGATTCCTCGATTCAATGGGTTTATCTGCCGAGGCCTGTTGTGTTGCCTCGATGGACGCCATTGAATGCCGCGCAGGTATCGCGCCTGTATCGAACCAGGTGGCTTTTTGCATCGCTGTGTATCCGTCGCGCGCCAGATACACTGCAATACAAACCGCCGCGAGCCGGGCCGGCCGGCGCCTGTAGACTGCTCACAACGAAACGCCGAGGAGCTGGACACCATGGATCATGTCGATCACGTGTTGATAGTGGATGACGATCGCGAGATCAGAGAGCTGGTTGGCAACTACCTGAAAAAGAACGGCCTGCGCACCACTGTCGTTGCCGATGGCCGGCAAATGCGCGCCTTCCTGGAAACCACCCCGGTGGACCTGATCGTGCTGGACATCATGATGCCCGGCGACGACGGACTGGTGCTGTGCCGGGAGCTGCGTGCCGGCAAGCACAAGGCCACGCCGGTATTGATGCTCACCGCGCGCAACGACGAAACCGACCGCATCATCGGACTGGAAATGGGCGCCGACGATTACCTGGTCAAACCCTTCGCCGCCCGGGAGCTGCTCGCGCGTATCAACGCCGTGCTGCGCCGCACTCGCATGCTGCCGCCCAACCTGGTGGTCACCGAAAGCGGTCGCCTGCTGGCGTTCGGGCGCTGGCGCCTGGACACCACCGCCCGCCACCTGCTGGACACCGACGGCACCATGGTTGCCTTGAGCGGCGCCGAATATCGTTTGTTGCGGGTATTCCTCGACCATCCGCAACGGGTGCTCAACCGCGACCAGTTGCTTAACCTCACCCAGGGCCGGGACGCCGACCTGTTCGATCGCTCCATCGACCTGCTGGTCAGCCGCCTGCGCCAGCGCCTGCTGGATGATGCCCGGGAGCCGGCCTACATCAAGACCGTGCGCAGCGAAGGCTACGTGTTCTCGCTGCCGGTGGAGATCCTCGAGGCCTCGGTATGAGCCTGCCGCTGCGCTGGCCGCGTACGCTGGCCTCGAGGCTGTCGCTGATCTTCCTGATTGGCCTGATCCTGGCCCAGGGGCTGTCCTTCGGCGTCCAGTACTACGAGCGCTACCAGAGCGCCAAGTCGACCATGCTCGGCAACCTGGAAACCGACGTCTCGACCTCCGTCGCCATTCTTGACCGTCTGCCTGCCACCGAACGCCAGGCCTGGCTGCCGAAACTCGCCCGGCGCAACTATGGCTACCTGCTCGACGAAGGCCAATCCGGGCAACCGATGGATCTTGCCGACGCGCCGATCTCGGTCAGTTCGATCCAGGAAGCCATCGGCCAGGCGTATGGCCTGACCTTCAAACAGATTCCCGGGCCGAAAATGCACTATCAGGCGCACCTGCGCCTGGGGGACGGCAGCCCGCTGACCATCGACGTACGCCCGGCGATGACACCCCTCTCCCCCTGGCTGCCAATGGTGTTGCTGGGGCAGTTGGCGCTGTTGATCGGCTGCACCTGGCTGGCCGTGCGCCTCGCCGTCGGCCCACTGACCCGGCTGGCCCAGGCGGTGGAAACCCTCGACCCTAACGCCCACAGCGTTCGCCTGGACGAGAAAGGCCCGACCGAAGTGGTGCATGCCGCCAAAGCGTTCAACGCCATGCAAGACCGCATCGCTGCCTACCTCAAGGAGCGCATGCAGTTGCTGGCAGCGATTTCCCACGACTTGCAGACCCCCATCACGCGCATGAAGCTGCGCGCTGAATTCATGGACGAGGGGATCGAAAGGGACAAGCTGTGGAGCGACTTGAGTGAAATGGAGCACCTGGTGCGTGAAGGCGTGGCTTATGCCCGCAGCATCCACGGCGCCACGGAGGCCAGTTGCCGGATCAGCCTGGATGCGTTCCTCGACAGCCTGGCGTTCGACTACCAGGACACGGGCAAGGACGTGCAATTGACCGGGAAAAACGCCGCGGTCATCGACACCCGTCCCCATGCCTTGCGGCGGGTGCTGGTCAATCTGGTGGACAATGCCCTGAAGTTCGGCGGCGCGGCGCAGATCCATGTGCAGATCGCCGACAACGGGCAATTGGCGATACAGATACTGGACCGTGGCCCCGGGATCAACGAGCAGGAACTGGCCGAGGTGCTCAAGCCGTTTTACCGGGTGGAAAGCTCGCGCAACCGGGAAACCGGCGGCACCGGCCTGGGCTTGGCCATCGCCCAGCAACTGGCGATCGCCATGGGCGGCTCACTGACCCTGAGCAACCGCGACGGCGGTGGTCTGTGCGCCGAGTTGCGGCTGGCATTCGCAAGCTGACATAGCCTCTGTGGGAGCGAGCTTGCTCGCGAAGACAGCTGCAAATTCAACACAAATATTGATGCCTTACCCAATCCCCCTGTGGGAGCGAGCTTGCTCGCGATAGCGGTGTATCTGCCAGCACCTGTTCAACTGACCTAACGCCATCGCGAGCAAGCTCGCTCCCACAGTGGCTGGGTATTGGATTTGGATGCGGGTTTGTATGCCAGTGTGTCTGCGGGTGATCGGCATACACAAACTTGCACAATCCTGCGTTGCGGACACACCCCGCTTACACCTGCTTGCAAGACTCCCCGGTGTTCCCGGCGGCTATCACGGCCGGGTCTCACCATCCACGGAGCCTTTACATGCCTACCGCAACTGCATCCCCCTTTCGTTATCAGGGCTGGTCGCTGTTCAGCCTGCTCGCCGCCCTGGTGCTGTTGATGACCGGGTTGATCCTGGTGCTCAACCCGGACCTGACCGAAGGCGTGCGCAGTGCCATTCGCGCCACGGCGCGTTCGTCTTTTATCTTGTTCCTGCTGGCCTTCACCGCCTCGGCATTCGCGGTGCTGGTGCCCTCGCCCCTGAGCCGGTCCCTGGTGCGCGAACGGCGCTTCATCGGGCTGGCCTTTGCGTTTTCCCATCTGGTCCATGCCGTGCTGATCTACAGCTACGGCCAGCTCAATCCCGAGTTCTGGCCCGGCCGCACCACCCTTGGCAACGTGCCTGGCACGGTGGGCTACGTGTTCATCCTGCTGCTGGCGCTGACCTCGTTCAAAAGCACCACGCGCCTGATCGGTTTCAAGGCCTGGAAGCGCCTGCATGTCACCGGCATGTGGGTGCTGGCGGCGATCTTTGCCTATTCCAACTTCAAACGCATCCCCATGAGCGCCTGGTATGTGCTGCCCTTCGGCCTGATCTGCGCCGCCACCGCCATCCGCCTGGTGGGCAAGCTGGCCCAGGCCACCCAGCGACGCCAACGACCGCAACACGCGACTGATCTGTAGGAGCTCGCACATAGCGCCTGCGCCGCAGCACCTTGGCGTTGAAAAAATCGAAACCTTGGACGGCAAGCACTGGTCAAGTCCTGTATGAACGTCAACCGCTGCACGTCGCGCCAAGCGACGGCGGCCTGAAGCGAGGGACAGGCATGAGCATGACCGTTGGTGATTTTCTGGTGGAACGTCTTTACGAATGGGGGGTTCGCCGTATCTATGGCTATCCGGGCGATGGCATCAACGGCGTCTTTGGCGCCTTGAACCGCGCCCAGGGAAAAATCCGCTTCATCCAGGCCCGCCACGAGGAAATGGCCGCATTCATGGCCTGCGCCCACGCCAAGTTTACCGGTGAGCTGGGCGTCTGCATCGCCACCTCCGGGCCCGGCGCGTCCCACTTGGTGACCGGCCTCTACGACGCGCGGATGGACCACATGCCAGTGCTCGCCATCAGCGGCCAACAGGCGCGCGCAGCGCTGGGCGGGCACTACCAGCAGGAGCTGGACCTGGTCAGCCTGTTCAAGGACGTGGCCGGGGCATTCGTGCAGCAAGCCAGTGTGCCCGCCCAGGTGCGCCACCTGCTGGACCGCGCCGTACGCACGGCGGTGGGCGAGCGCCGGGTCACGGCGCTGATCCTGCCAAACGATCTCCAGGACATGGAATACACCGCACCACGCCACAAGCACGGTACGGTTCACTCCGGCGTCGGTTACCGCAAACCCAGCGTCGTCCCCTACGAAGAGGACCTGCGCAAGGCCGCCGAGGTCCTCAATGCCGGCAAGAAAGTCGCCATCCTGGTCGGTGCCGGAGCGCTGCACGCCACCGACGAAGTGATCGCCATCGCCGAGAAGCTCGGCGCCGGCGTGGCCAAGGCGCTGCTGGGCAAGGCCGCCGTGCCGGATGACCTGCCCTGGGTCACGGGCACCATCGGCCTGCTCGGCACTGAGCCCAGCGACAACCTCATGGCCGGCTGCGACACCCTGCTGATGATCGGCTCCGGCTTCCCCTACGCAGAATTCCTCCCACCTGAAGGCCAGGCCCGGGGCGTACAGATCGACATTCAGGCGGACATGCTCAGCCTGCGTTACCCCATGGAAGTCAACCTGCACGGCGATAGCGTCGATACCTTGCGCGCCCTGCTGCCGCTGATCGAAGAAAAACCCGACCGCGCCTGGCGCAAGAAGATCGAGCATTGGCGCGAACGCTGGGAGCGGACCCTGGAAAAACGCGCCCGGGTCAGCGCCAAGCCGATCAATCCGCAGCGGGTCACCTTCGAACTGTCGCCGCGACTACCGGAGCACGCCATCATTACCTGCGATTCCGGCTCCTGCGCCAACTGGTACGCCCGGGACATCAAGATCCGCCGTGGCATGATGTGTTCGCTGTCCGGTGGCCTGGCGTCGATGGGCGCGGCCGTGCCCTATGCCATCGCGGCGAAGTTCTGCCATCCGCAGCGGCCGGTGATCGCCCTGGTGGGTGATGGCGCCATGCAGATGAACAACATGGCCGAGCTGATCACCGTCGCCAAATACTGGCGCACCTGGGCCAATGGCACCTGGATCTGCGCGGTGTTCAACAATCGGGATTTGAACCAGGTCACCTGGGAACAGCGGGTCATGGAGGGCGATCCGAAATTCGCCGCCTCCCAGGACATCCCCGACGTGCCCTACCACCTGTTCGCCGAATCCATTGGCTTGAAGGGCATCCTGGTGCTGCATGAGGACGACGTGGCCACGGCCTGGGAAACCGCGCTGGCGGCGGATCGCCCGGTGCTGATCGAGTTTCGCACCGACCCCGACGTGCCACCGCTGCCGCCGCACATCAAGCTGGAACAGGCGAAAAAGTTTGCCTCGACCCTGCTCCAGGGCGACCCGAACGAGCGAGGCATCGTGGTCGAAACCGCCAAGCAGGTATTGAGCAGCCTGCTGCCGGGCCAGCGCACGGATAAAGAGTGAGGCACGACGCGATGCCAACCATTGAGCTGCATCGTCGCTATGAACGATCCCTGCTCCTGGCTTTCTGCGTGGTGTGGGGGTGGCTGGCCATTGCGCCGATAAAACGCAGCGACTGGTTGGCGGAGAACCTGCTGGTCATCGCGTTATTGGTGGTCCTGGTGACCGTTCATCGGAGATTCAGCTTCTCCCGGCTGTCCGCGACGCTGTTGTTCGTGTTCCTTTGCATCCATGAAGTCGGCGCCCACTACACATATGCCAAGGTGCCTTACAACCAGTGGTGGCAGGCCCTGACGGGGGGCCAGTCGCTTGATCAGTTCATGGGTTTCCAGCGCAACCAGTTCGACCGGCTGGTGCACTTCAGCTACGGCCTGCTGCTGGCCTATCCGCTGCGCGAGGCCTTGCTTCGGGTTGCGCCAGCAACGGGGTTCAGGGGCTATTTCCTGGCCTGGAGCCTGATTCTTGCGTCGTCGGCGATTTATGAAATCATCGAATGGTTGGGCGGCGCCTACATCGGGGGCGATACCGCCAAGGCCTTTGTCGGTGCCCAACAGGACCCTTGGGATTCACAAAAGGACATGGCCCTGGCGGCGCTCGCCGCGTTCATGGCCCTGCTGGTCGCCGCCGGGGTCAGTTACCTGCGCCAGCGGGACTTCGCCCTCGAATGGACGTTGCGCTTCAAGGCCCGCACCTGATGCAGGCCCCCATGTCCGCCAGTTCCTGTGTGATCACGTCTAAGTAAATCAGCCCACCAGCCGATATAAGACAGGTGCGGATGAAATCGCTTTTTGGCTGATGACTTATTTTTATGATTGAAATTGCAGGCAATGACTCGACTGTCCTTTCCCCGGGTTCGCCAACCCGAAGTTTCACCCGTCGCACTTTTCCGGCCATCATGCTCCTGCTGTTTGTCATGTCTGCACTGGCGATCGCCGTGCTGCTCAACATCACCGGCGCCCAGGACCGCCGCGCCCGTGAACAGAGCCTGTTTTTCGCCCAGCGGGCCATCGAGGGGATCCGCAAAGGTATCGGACGGGACCTGAGCGACTACTCCAAGTGGAGCGACGCCTACCGGCACCTGCATGCCAGCGTGGACAAGGAATGGGCCTATGACCAGGAAAACGTCGGCAGCAGCGTGTTTTCGCTCTATGGCTACCAGGCGGTGTTTGTCATTTCGCCAACCGGCCAGACTGTCTATTCGGTGATCGATGGCCAGATGAGTGAGGTCGATGCCGATACCTGGCTGGCCGGCGACTTGCGAGCGCTGTTGAAAAAAGCCAGCGCCGCGGAAAATCACGAGGAAGTGGTGGTCGAGATGCTCCATCACGAGGACGCCCCTGCGTTTGTCGCCGCGTCCGCCATCACCGTCGGCACGGACAGCAGCGTGCCCGAAATCCCCGGCCCGCCCAGCCTGATGCTCTTCGTCAAGGTCCTTGATCCCGGAGCCCTGGAAAACCTGGCGCGGGACTTCGCCCTGCCCGATGCCCATATCGCCAGGACACCGGGCCCAGCCGATACCGCCCAGTTGCAGCTCGACGAGCTGACCCAGGAGGCCTTGGCCTGGCGACCGCAGACCCCGGGCCAGGACCTGCGCAAATTCCTCCTGCCGTTGCTGGCCGTGGCGTTACTGGTGCTGGGGATTCTGGCCCTGGCCGTTCTGCGCCATGCCTTGGCCATGCTCCGCGCCCAGGAACGCCAGTACGCCAGCCTGCTGGCCCACCGCAAAGCGCTGGAACGCAGTGAGGAACGTTTCCGCGACATTGCCGAAGTCTCATCCGACTGGTTGTGGGAGGTCGATTCGACCGGGACCCTGACCTATCTGTCGGAACGCTTCGACCAGGTGACCGGCTTCAGTCCCACGGAGTGGCTGGGCAAACCGCTGCACCGGCTGCTTCACCCCCATGGCGGCTCGATCTCGATTGCCCAATGGCTGCTCGGCGGGGCCAACAGCGTTTCCTCGGCGCCGCTACTGTGCGAGTACACCGCGCGCAACCAGCGCATCCGGACCTGCAAACTCTCGGTGCGGGCCATCGAAGCTGGCACCCTGGGTTTTCGCGGCACGGCCACCGATATCACCGACGAATTGCGGGCACTGGCCCAGATCAAGCACCTTTCCCTGCATGATCCACTGACCGGGTTGGCCAACCGCAACCGCTTGTTCGATTGCCTGCGCGAACACCTGGGCCGAGCCGATCGCCCGCCCCTGGCGCTGCTGAACCTGGACATGGACCGTTTCAAGCCGGTCAACGACTCCCTGGGCCATGCCGTGGGCGATAAAGTGCTCAAGGAAGTGGCGCATATCCTCCAGCAAAACGTCCGTGGCACCGATCTGGTGGCACGTCTGGGCGGTGATGAGTTTGTCATTGTCATGCCCGACCCGGGCGATGCCAGCGATCTCGATCAACTCTGTGCACGGCTGATCGATTGCATGCAACGGCCCATGCACCTGGACGGCAACACGCTGTACCTGGGGGTGAGCATCGGTGTCGCCTGGTCGCAGCCCGGTGACGAACGTGCCGATGAACTGCTGCGCCACGCCGACATCGCCTTGTATGCGGCCAAGGCAGCCGGCCGCAACACCTGGCGCGTGTACGTGGAAGCCATGGGCAACCTGGCCCGCGACCGGCGGCGATACGAACAGCAACTGCGCGACGCCATGCAACGGGATCAACTGGAACTGCGCTACTTGCCTCGCTTCGATGTGAGCGCCGAGCAACTGCACGGTTTCGAAGCCCAGACCTTCTGGCACCATCCCGAGAAAGGCGAACTGGGTGGGGCCGATTTCATACCGGTGGCCGAAACCTCGGGCCAGCTTGAAGAACTGGGCACCTGGATGCTGATCAACGTCTGTGAAGAGGCCGCCACCTGGCCGAGCGCCGTCAATGTTTCCATCGCGGTTTCACCCCGGTGGTTCAACAGCAGCTTCCTGCTCAACCAGGTGCAGGAAGCCCTCGAAACGAGCGGCCTGGCGCCCCACCGGCTGACCCTGGAAGTGGCCGAAGGTGTCCTGCTGGCCGACCACAAGACCGTGGCCAGCACCCTCCATGCGCTCAAGGACCTCGGCGTGCGGATCAACATCGACAAGTTCGGCACCAGCATCGCCTCCCTGCGCGAAGTACTGGACCAGCCGTTCGATGGCATCCGCTTCGATCGCAACATCCTCACGCAACTGGGCCTGGAGGATGACAAGGAGGGCGTCCTGGCGATGATCCGATTGAGCCGCAGCGTAGGGCTGATGGTCACCGCAGAAGGCATCGAGAACGCGCGGCAATTCAGCCAGCTGCGCAACGTGTCCTGCGACCATGTCCAAGGCCCCTACTTCGGCGCGGCCCTGGCCCGCTCGGAAATGGCCTCGTTCTTCACCACGCCGCGGTGGCTGTAACCCACCTCCCCACCGCTATCGCGAGCAAGCTCGCTCCCACAGGGTTCTGTGGGGTGTTCATGAGCTATGCGCACCGCTGGACCTATTGTGGGAGCGAGCTTGCTCGCGATGAGGCCAGCACAGCCAACCTCACTGCAAGCTCGGTCTCTTACAAACTCAACCGCCCCCGCTCCTCCTCAGTCAGCCGCTGACGGCTCTGTTCATCCAAAGGCCCTGCGCCCAGGACCTGCACCGGGCTGGCCGGGTCGTAGGCCCGAGGCGCTTCGCGGCTGGCGCCGTCGCGGGACGGGGCCAGTTGCTCGGAGCCAAAGCTCACCACCTGCACGGTAAACACCGACGCCTGGTTCTGCCGCGCCGCGTTCTGTTGCTGACGCGCCACGTCTTCAGCGGCCTGCGTAGCCGAAGACGCCGCCGAACTGGCCGAGGTAATGGCCCCGGTGTTCACCGAGGCCGCCAGCGGCACGCCGGTGGATTTGCCCTGGGTCTGGATGTTGGCTGCGTTCACCACGGTCAACGCCGCGATGTTGACGTTGCCCGACACCCGGATCCCCGCCTCGCCCGCATCGATGGTGCCCAACGGCGCGATCAGGTCGATATCCCCCGGCGCCACTTCGGCAATCGGGTTGAGGGTGGCAATACCGGCACCGGTACTCGGCACCGACGGCGACAGCGTCACGTTGCCCCAGGTGTCGTACAAGCGCTTGGGCGGCGTGTACACCACGGTGGTCTTCGAACCACGACCGGCGTTGATGTCGCCCTGGACCGACCAGCCGAGGATCGAGCCACCAAAGGTGGTCATGATCCGGCTCTGGCCCAGCAGGATGCTGTTCTGCGCATACAACTGGATATCGCCCTCGCCCTGGGTGATCACCCCGGCGGTGGACGGCGGCGCATTGCCCTCGATGCCGAATGTTTGCCCGCCGCCCGGGGTGAGCATTTGGATACTGCCGCCGAAATCGGTGTGCACACCCGCCCCGCCGAACATCGTGATGTCACCCTTGTAGGTGATCGCGTTGCCCGCCACATCCTTGCTTGGGAACAACAAGTCGATAGCCTCCCGCCCGCGCAGGTAGCTGCCCTGGCGCACGCCGCCGGCTTCGTTGTACTCCCGACCACCGGCCTTGAGCTCGGCAAAGTACACGTCGCGGGCAAACACCCGCTGCTGCTCCGCCGGCAGTGCCGCGAAGAAGTTGCGGGCCTGCTCGGTGTCGCCGCTGAAGCCGAAGCGTTCCTTGAGCCAATCCACCAGTTCCGCCTCGTAGGTCTTGGCGACCTTGCCGTCCTGGTTCGCCAGGGGCACACCGGCCAAAGCCTGGTTGGCCGGGTCCAGGTAGGCCTTGACGAAGCGCTCGTAATCCGCGCCATTGAGGCCCGCGCCGGCTTGCAGCACCAGGCTCGCCCCAGGACGCGAATCCCCTGGCACCACCGCGCCGATACTGGTGATGCTGACCTTGTCGTCCATCAGGATATTGCGCCCGGCGGTGATTTCAAGCAGGCCGGGGCCGGCGACGTTGAAGGTGCTGTAAAGGATGTCGCGCCCGGCTGACACGATGGAGATGTCGGTGGGGTTGTTGTGGATGAAGAGGTTGCCGGTGCTGGTGTAATTACCCACGTCGGAGTTCTCATTCAGAGACCCGCCCAGCGGTATGCCGCTGCTGACAATGTCTCGCCCAGCCATCATCCGTACAGGTCCGGCGCCTTCGTAGGCGATTCGCCCCGGCCATCTGCCCGTGGAGACTGATGTCATCGACCGTCCAGTGGCGACTGCCAGCAAGTCACCTTCAAGCGCATAGAAGCGAGCAGGATCGACATTGAGGGCCCATTCGCTGGAAGCGCTGCTGGTGTCGAAGGCAAACAGCGGCAATATGTTCGCATCAGGGCGAGCGAGGTTGCCATCGGCTGAGAGATTGCTGGCCTTTATGATGAAACCATCGACGATACCGACAAAGGCTGGTCGCAACGGCGTCGCCAAGGCAGTCGATGCGGCACCGGAGCGACTGACCGACATGTCGCCACCGTAGATGGAGTCGCCGGCCATGAATTGCAGCTCACTATTGATGCCGGGAGCTAGCAAAAGGGCCGGACGATTGTTGCCGTTATAACCTGTTCCATCCCATATCGAGGACTGGCCGTAGTAAAGACTGCCACTGGCTGCCACAGCTCTCAAAATCGATGGGTAGAGCAATGCCAGATCCGTCGGCGTAGCGCCAGTCACGGGCGTCAGGTTGCCTCCCGACGACCATAAATCAATCGCCGTATTGGCAGTCCACAATGTAAACCAGCTCTCGCCCGATCCATTGGTCACACCGTTTTTGAAGGGCGACACGCTCATCATCGGCGCCCGACCCGGGTCCGCAACGTCCGTCACCACCAGATCGCCTGAGGTGACCAGGTCGAACGTGGCATCACCCGGCATCAGGGTCAACCCGCCTGTTGGCTGACTGCGCGTGGCTCTAAAGGAATCGTACGCACGCGTTTCTCCGGAAGACTGTGCCGAAGCAACGTTGCCATACCGTAGGTCGATCCGACCGATGGAGCCGCTGTCGATCTGTGCATGACCGCGCAGGTTGATGACCGCACCGTTGAGGTGCCCGCCGGAGAACACGCTATTGGGATTCAAGGCGCCGCCTACACGCAGCTTGAGGTCACCACCGCCGGTCAATTGCAGACTCCCATCGGCACCTACGCGCCCGGTGCTGCCCACAGCCAGCACTAGCCCTTGGCTGCGGCTGTTGCTGATCGGCACAAGACGACTCCCTGCCATTTGATCGAGCACCCCCGCATCGCCGGCGACCTGAACATTCAAGTTACCGCCGCCCAGAGTACCGAACCCCGTAAACCCGACCATCAAATCAGCCTTGCCGTCCTTCGCAGCGGTGTAACTGCCAAAATTGATCCACCAAGCAGGGGGTTGGAACTGCGAGCCGGTAGCGATCGAACCGCTGCCCTGGCGCCACAGCCAATTGCCGACGTTCACCGTATCGTAACCAACGTCTCCCCCATTGGGCCGCCCTAAATTCGTACTCGAGACATCCAGGCTATTACCGGTCAGATTGCCGCCAACTTTCAGAGTCAGGTTGCCGCCAAAGTCAGGGTACCAGGCGCGGTAAAGACTATTCGTACCGCCATCCACGAACTGTTCGTTTTCACCCAGTGCATCATTGAGTACCTTGCCCCCCGCCCCACGCGCCTTGGGTTGGTTGTACGGGTCTTTGGCGTAAGTTTGGCTAGCTGAACTGCCAGCGGTGTAGACGCCATACAGCGAGTCCATTTTCAGATCGCCTGCAGACAGCAGCTCAAGGTCTGCCGCTGCGGTGCGGATCACACTCCAACGTTGGCTGCCTGCCTTGTATTCCGTTTGCCCAACAGCTTTGCAAAACGACGGGGTGTCGTCACACATCCCAGGATAGGCAAGGTTTTCGAAATCAATCGGTTGACCCACGAGGTCTGGAAGCCCATAGTTTTCCGCCCCTTCCTCCGTCCAGACAAAGCCGCTACTGGCTTTGCAAAACGACGGGGTATCCTCACACATCCCTGGATAGGCAACGTTCTCAAAATCAATGAATTTGCCTGCCAGACTCGGATCTCCGAAGTTTTCCGCCCCTTCCTCAGTCCACACCAACCCCCCAGCCCCAGCCTTACCAAACATTCCGTAGTGACTGTCAGCCAAATGCAGATCACCACCCGCCAGCACCGGCCGCACGACCCGACTGTCCGCCGCCTGCGTATCGGCACCGGCCACCAGTCGCAATGACCAGGACTGCGATCCCTCGGCCAGCATCGGCGCGATGGCCCAGTTGCTCCCCGCCACTTCCGGACGCAACTGCACCGACTCGACACCGGTCGGCAACTTGATGTCGGTACCTGAAGGAATTTTCGAACCCACACTCAGTGCCAGGGCGCTGCTGAGACGCAGCACATTGGTCAAGCTGTTACTCGCGCCTTCAATGTCTGGCAACGCAACGCCTTTGGGCCAGATCAGGTTGCCTATCGTTGTGCTGCTGCCCAGCAGGCTACCCGCCCCCAGCACCGTGCCCGCCTCCAGGGTTTTGGTCGAAGCCAACAACGTGCCGGCCGCGAACAACAGATTGCCCTGTGCGTCATGCACCGCCGCGGCCAGCACCGTGCCGGCCGGCAGCACCATTGGCTGTTTCAGCGTGGCGGCGACCGGCAACCGCGTTCCCGCAGCCAGGGTCGCGCCCTTGAGCGGCACGTCGAAGTTGAGCACCGAGCCGGCCGGGAACGCCGTGTCCACCTCCAGGGTCACGCCAGTGCCGGGCACGACAATATCGCCCGCCGCAAAATCAATGCCTGGCAACAGCACCCAGCCCTTGTCATCGTTGCTGGCGGGCGGCTGGGCAAAACCGTCGGTGATGCTGCCGTAGATGTTCAGGTCACCGCCAGCGCGCAGCGTCAGGCTGGCGGATTCGCCGGAGCCGTAGACGTTTTCATCCAGGACGTTATGCGGATTGAGGCTCGCATAGCGATAGCGCGACAGGTCCAGATCCCCCTGGACCACCAGATCGCCATCGGCCGTCGCACTCACCACCTCCACACCGGGGCGCAGATGGAACACGTCGCGATAACGGCTGTTGTTCAGCCCGGCGAGTTTGCGCTGCAACAGATCGTTGTTGGCGTGGGCGTTGGTGATAAAGGCGGTGTTGTCTGGATCCACCACATCCTTCAGCCATGTCTGATTGATGACCTGATAAGGCTTGCCGCTGGCCGCCGGCACGTTAACCAGCGGCGCGTCGCTGTATTGCCATGTGGCAACCACCGCAATCGAGCGGGCGCCGAGTACATCCACGGGACCACTGGCATCGATCGCCACATCGCCCCCCGACACGCCACCCAGTCGTGGCGCGCTGAGTTGCAACGTCCCGCGAGGCCGACCGTCGCTCATGCCGGACGCACTGCCCAGCGCGACCTCGGTACCGTGGCGCAAATCGATACGCGCGCCGTTGCCCAGGGTCAGGAGCCCTTCCCTGGCGGTCAAGTCAATGATGGCGCGGTTCGGCGAGTCGATGATCTTGCCGTAGCTGTCCACCCGCAGGCGCCGACCATGGGCGTCAAGCACGGCACCGCTGCCCAGGGTCAGGCCATTTTTTGCAGCCAGGTAAATGCTGCCAACCCGCTCGCTGCTGGCGTCCACCGTGCCGTTGACCAGCAGGCTGCCGTTGTCCAGGGACACGTCAATGGACGAGGCCTTGAGTTCATTGCCGATCACCAAGTGGCCCTGCTTGAGCTGGAAGCTGCGGGAGCCGAATACTTGGCCGTCGTTCAAGCGTTGGTTCAACGCGGCGAACTGCTCGCTGAGACTGCCATTGCCACCCAGGCGCTGGGCCTGGATCTCCACGCCCCCGGCCAGGTACGGCATGAGCGTGCCACCGGCATCGTATTCACCGCTGCTGCTGGCGAGGATTCGTCCTTGCAGGTCGACAACCCCGGCCGTACTGCCCAAGGCCACGGCGCTGAGCTGCCCGGCCTGGTTGTGGCGCGCCGAAAGATCAATGCTGGAGCCAGCCGCCTGGCGGATGTTGCCGTTTTGGCTTTTCAGGATGACTTCACCACCGGCGCTGTAGCGGGTGACGTCGTTGAAAGTCACCGTGCGGCCTGCCACATCGATCAGCGACCCGTCGGCCAGGCTCAGCTCATCCGTCGCGCTAAGGGTCAGTTTGCCGCTGGGCAACACCACCGCGCTGGCCAGGTTGAGGCTCGCGCCCTTGAGGGACAATTCGCCGCCAAGCCCCGAAACGGTGCCCGGCTTGGCGGTTGTGCCTGCCACGTTGAGTGCGCCGCCTGCGGTGATGCGGTTGATCGAACCGGCTTCACCGGTGAGCAACGGAGTGAGAATGTTCAGGTTGCCACCGCTGTAGGCGTAGCCCGTTTTAGCGTCATAGGCGCCCTGGCTCTGATACACCGCCAGGCTGCCCTTGTGATTGGCGGTCACGCGTTCGCTGGCGCTGAGATTGACGTTGGCGAAGCCCAGCGCCAGTCGGTCCAGGGTGGTGATCGAGCTCGGTTGGGCGAACTCGCCATAGCCGAACTCGATACGCTGGGCCTGGATGTCCAGGCGACCGGCGCCTGTGCCGGCCCCACCGGCAATCACCGAACCCGGCGCACCGACTGCGCCGTTCCAGATCAGGTTGCTGGTGCGCAGGGTCGCCACATCACTGGCGGTGCCGGAGCCATAGATGCCCGGGGTACTGAGCATCAGGTTGTTCAGGCGCGACTTGCCTGTGGCTGAGTCATAGGTGTCGAGGCTGACGGTGCCATAGAAGTTCAGCGCCTGGCTGGCTGACAGTTCGAGGGTTTCCAGGGCCGGGGCACCGTATTCGGTGTCTCCGCGCAGCAGGCGATCGAGCACGGTCTGGCTCAGGGTGAGGCCGGCCGGCAAGACCTGCCGCGTCGCCGCGTCGCCCAATGCCTGAGTGGTGCCGACGTTGATGTTGCTAAGGGCCAGGGTCAGGTGCCGGGTGCCGTAGCGAACCTGGTCGTTCAGCTCCAGGCTGCTGCCGGAGGCGGCAACGATGCTGCCTTCGGAATGGATCCGGGTCACGCCGCTGCAAGGTGTCAGGCTGCATCCGCCAATGTTGACCGTGCCTGTGGTGCCTGATACTGGGGCCAGGATATTGAGCAAGCCATTGGAGGCAGCAAGCGAGCTGTAGTTCTGGTTCCTCACATTGAAGTTATAGATAAAACCATCGCGCGCGTCGTAAGCGGCCTTGCCCCGCCCGATGGTATTGATGGCGGCGCCCTGTTCCACCAGCAACTCGCCACCATCGGCCAGGAGGAATACCTCAGGCGCCGACAGCGTCGCACCTTCACGCAGCGCAACACTGCGCGACACCCGTTGCGGCGTGATGTAATTACCACCTTGGCCATAAAGCACCGAAAACTGGCCGCCGATCACTTGGCGTGAAGCATTCAACGCGTTCAGGCTTTCAGCATTGAGCGTCATACCCTCGAAGCCGGGCGTAACCCCGCGTCCTTCGGCGACCACCTCCAGGGCTGTGCCATTGCTGGCAACCACTGCGACGGTGCCACCGAACCCTCCGGTCTGGGGCGCGAACTTGCCGATGCCCTTGAAGGAAAAGGCTTGGTCTCCAGCGCCCTCTGCCAGATTCAACTTCAACGTCTTGGCATCGACTGGCAGGAGGGCCCTGGGAACACCCAAGCGCGCGGCGTCGGCCACGGCGAACTGGGCGTAGCTGGTTTCGTTATATTGCGAGTAGCGACGCAGCACGTCGCCCGACGTCAGGATGAGTTGGCTGGACATGCTGTTGCGCTGCCCGGTATTGGCCACCGACAGCACGCCGGCGGTGGTCCAGGAACCGTTGCGCATCTGTTGCGCGCTTGAAGTGGAGCCTTGCCCCGCCAAACCGTTGACCTCGACCCGGAACGCCCCCGGCAGCAAGGCATAGGTGGACGGCATCAGGGTGTAGGTGCCGGCCGCCAGCCCGGGCACACCGGCACCGATGGTGATTTGCTGCCCTACCCTCGGATCCACCGCACCGCCTTCGGCAGCGACCGGCGCATACTGGCTCTGGTTGCCCGGCACGATGGCGTAGACCGGATTGCTGGACAGTCCCGGCAAGGTGAAACCGCCATTGGCGCCGATTTGCACCAGCGGGTTGAAACGCGCATCGGTGGAACCGCCTCGGCCAGAGATAAAACCGGCGCCAAGCAGTTCACCGCCACCCGAGAGATCGAGCACCGAGCCTTCCTGGGCCGCCACTGACTTGCCGCCGAGAATCACGCCGATATTCAGGTCACCATACTCGGAGAGCACCGCGCCTTGCCCTAGCAACACGACCTTCTTGCCAGCGTACGTATAATTTTGACCATCGATGGTGCCGCCATACGGCAGGACCAGGCCCAGGCCACTGACCGAAGTCAGGCTGCCCGGTAACAGCTCCACTCGATCAGTGGTACCTAAGCCATCGTTTATGCCGACTTCAATCAACCCCAACGGTGCTCGTACCACCCCGCCCTGCTCAATCTTCGCACTACCCAGTTGCAAGCGGCCAAATGCCGAATAAGGCACTGCAGGTGTGACCTGGGTAGTACGCTCAATGACCAGACTGCGCGCGGGATCGAAAACCGGGGCGCCGGGGCGCATATATCCCGCCAAAACCCGAGCCCCTACGCCGGTCGCCGGGTACAACTGCGCCGCTTGCAGGATCATGTCCGAGGGGGTCAGCAATTGGGTGGTAAAGCCCGTAGGCAATCCGTCACTGGATAACCCTGCCAGGAATCGCAAATCACCCCGGCTGCGTAGCTGAACCCGGTCGAAACCGGCGCGTTCCAGCGCGACGGCACCGCCGTCGGCCTGCCTCACCGTGCCTTTGCTACTGAACATCACGCTACCCTGAACATCCAGCAGGTCCGCATTGACGGAAAATACCGCCTTGTTCGTCAATAGCGACACCCCGCCGCCATCGACCACTGGCCGGGTATAGGGGTCAAAACTCGGTCGAGTGGTCGACAGCCCCGTCGCTAGTGCCAGCAACACATGGGGGGCATTGAGCTCGACCCGGGTATTGGCTGGCGCGGTTGCGCTCAATCCAAAGCTGCGGGCGTACAGGTTCAGGCTTTGACCGAGGGACATCGACAGGTCGCCATCGACGCTCATCAGGCCGTTGCTTAACAGGGACAGGCTATCGAAACCACCGGCCTGGACCTGATCGACACCTAGCCGCCCGTGACCATAGACCAGCGAATCCGCCGAGGTTTCAGCCGTATCGCTCAGTGGGCTGGCCTGGGCAGCGCGCGCCAGCACCAGTTCACGCACCTTCAACACCCGATCATTGACCGCACTCTTGAAGTAATAGGGCGTTTCCAGCGCTACCGACAAACTACCCCCCGCGGCCCCTGCTCCACCCGAACGGGCGCTGAACGAACCGTCCAGGTACAGGCCATTGGCCGACGCCAGGGAAATGCTGCCGCCATTGCTCGCCACCGACGTACGCCCCTGGCCGGGGATATCCAGCACGGCCTGGCTGCCATCCGCTTGCAAACGCGCACCGTCGCGCACCACCACAAACAATTCGGACGCCGAAGTCGATCCTTTCGCGGCATCGATCTGGCCGCCGATGACAATCTGCCCGCCGTCGTGCACCAGGCCGTAGGCCTGACCGCGCATGTCCCGAGCTGTTATGGCCCGGCTCGATACATCGATCAGTGATTGTTCACCCAGCCATATGGAACGACCGTGGCCCTGGGCATTGACTTGATCGCGGACCGTATCGCCGACGCTCAACTCGGTGAGACTGACCCTACCGCCCCAGGCGTTGAGGGTGCCGTTGGCAGTCAACTGACCGATGCTGCGCACATCGATGCCCTGGCCCGGATCGACGCTGATCACGCTACCCTCGCCCAGGTTCAACACCGTGCTCGCCATGTCGGCGGCGCTGGAGTTCGCAGTACCGGCAGTGAGGCTCAGGCTCGCGCCGCGACGCTGGGTCAGGACGCCTTTGATCGCATCTTCCTGGTACAGCTGCGGCGTCCAGCGCTGCAACGCATCAGCCGCTTCTGCGCCGCTGCCGGTGCTCAACGCCTGCTCGCCAAAGCGGTACACCGGCATCGTCACATCGACCCGGGTCCCATCGACCACGGTCAGACCTTCGTTACCGGTGATGTCATAGGCCGAGAAACCCTTGTCGAAGAAATCGCCACTCAGTTGCAAGGTGCCCGGTTCAAGCGGCGAGCCGCTGTCGCCGATCAGCACTTTATTGGCCGCCAGCTTCAAGGTCCCGCCACCGCTCACGCCGGTGCCGCGCAGTTCACCGTCCAGGTTCAAGTCGCCGCTGCTTGACGACGTATTGATAGCCGCCGTCAGGGTCAGGTCCCCGCCCTTAGCGCCGCGGGTCTTGCCATCGGCCATGACCGCGGCGCCGGAGCTGACGTCGATCAGGCTGCCCTGGCGCACATCGATATTGTCGCTGCGCACGACCACGGCACCGCCGTTGATAAACGGCAGGTTCTGACGGTCGTTGCCGTCAAGCAACAGATTGCTCCAGCGGCCAGCGGTGTTCAACGTCACGCCCTCGCCCAACGTGACCACAGCACGCTGACCTGCGGCGGGCGAAAGCACGACATCGCCCATCTGGAAATTATCGGTTCTGACCTGTTTAAGCACGTTACCCAAGGCAATGCGACCACTGCGGGCCGTCAGGTCGGCGTTCACTTCGACCTGCGGTGCATAAAGCGTGATGTCGCCGCCATCGGCCACTTTTAGCGTGCCATCGACTTTGATGCCTTCTGCCGCCGCCACCTTGACCGCACCGAGCTGGAAGCCGTTGAGCAGATCGTTATCCAGAACCAGTTTGCCTTGCCGATCGGTGTCGACCACCGAGGTCAGGTCCAGCCCCGCAGCAATTTTCTCGGTCACCTTGCCGACGGTGACCTGATCAAGCGTGGGGTTCAAGGCGCTGTTGATCACACCGCTGGCCTTGTCATAGATCGGCGTGTAGCTACCCACCCACAATTGCGCCCGTCGGGCCACGGCGTTTTGCGATTGCTGGTAGCCATCGAGGTTGAGGTTCGGCGCCTGGGTCTGGCGTTCGCCCTGATAGACCTCACCAACGATCTGGCCTTCCAGCACCGCGTTGCGGGTCGACACCACCAGCTTGCCGGCATCACGACCGACGGTGTAGCCAGCTTCAAAGCGCTGTCGTGGGGCGATCAGCGGGTTGTAGTAGTAATCAGTCTGGCCCCAGCGCTGGCTGTGGTCTTCGTAGCCCTTGTAAATCCCGGTGTAGAGGATGTCCCCCGGCGCCTTGGACAAGTCATACAAACGCCCATTGGGGCCCTTGAGCCAGGACTGGCGTAAGTAGCCGCTCTGCACATCCAAAGTGCCGCCGGACAGGTTCAGTTGCGCTGCCTGTTGGGTCACCACGTCGTTGCCGGTGAACGTCAGGGTGCCACCTTGAGCAGCCCATTCACCGGCGCTGTGGCCTCGGGTCCCCAAATAACCGCCCACTTCCAACAGCCCGCCCGCCGTGTACCAACGGTCGGTGGCGTAGCCGTTGGTGCCCGCCGGCACGTAGATCAAGTCACGCACGTCCACCCACACATCATTGTTGGTCAGCTTGCCGCCCTCGCGGTTGACCGGTGCGTCGCGCTGTTCGTTGCCCTGGACGTTGACCTTGATGGAGTTGGATTCCATCGCCACCTTGACGCCGATGGCGCCGGACACATCGATCACCGCACCATCACGCACCAGGCTGCGCCCGGCAGCGCTGACCGCGACCTGGCCGCCGGTGGCCAGAGTGATGGAACCATTCTGGAAGTCGACGCTGCCGCCGCTGACAATCTCGACCCGGGACTGGTCGCTGCGGTCCACCACACTGCTGAGGTTGTTGAACTGGCCGGTGATCAGGTTGTTCGGCGTGCCATCCAAGCCGGCCGGTCCGGCATTGCGCTGGCTGTCCAGGGCACTGCCGCCGGCAGCATCGAGCAACACCGCCGTGGCG
>Ga0065704_10000460_pt1 | contig 24815 bp, 22 predicted proteins | sample SwiRhicommuniRL2_FD_59091 | JGI IMG/M metagenome (GOLD analysis project Ga0065704, IMG submission 59091) | Switchgrass rhizosphere bacterial communities from Rose Lake, Michigan, USA - RL2 v2 (version 2) | ecosystem: Host-associated > Plants > Roots > Rhizosphere > Soil | place: East Lansing, MI | reverse complement strand
GTGCTGGCGATGTTTGCCTACAACATCCTCCAGGTCGGCCTGTATGGCATGTTCGGTGGGGTGGTCAGCGGCACGATGGAAAGCGTGTTCGGCCTGGTGTTGCCCTGGTGGTCGTACTCGCTGATGGCGATGGCCAGCGTTGCGATTCTCGGCTATCGCAAGATCGACCTGTCGGCGCGGGTGTTGTCGGTCATTGTGATCGCCGAATATCTGGCGATCCTGCTCCTGGACTTCGCCATTCTCAGGACCGGCGGCGACAGTGGCATCAATCTCGACGCGTTTGCGGGCCGCCACGTGTTCAGCGGCACCCCGTCGATCGGCCTGCTGTTCTGTTTCGCCGCGTTCATCGGCTTCGAGGCCACCACTATCTACGGCGAAGAGGCCAAGAACCCGCAACGTACGATCCCGATTGCCACCTACTGTTCGGTCTTGCTGATCGGTGGGTTCTACGCGCTATCGGTCTGGTCGATGGTGATTGGCGTCGGGGCGGACAAAATCGTCTCCACGCTTCAGGCCTTGCAGGACCCGACGACCTTTATCTATGGCATGTCCGATCACTTTGTCGGCCCGCACCTGACCCAGGTCATCCGCGTGCTGTTCATGGTCAGCATCTACGCCGGGCTGCTGGCGTTCCACAATGCCGCGGCCCGTTATTTCTACGCCATCGGGCGTGACGGCTTGCTGCCCAGCCGGTTGGGGACCACCCATCGCGTCCATCAGAGCCCGCACATGGGCTCGGCGCTGCAGAGCTTGATCTCCGCCGTGGTCGTGCTGATTTTCGCCGCGATGGATGCCGATCCGATCCTGCAACTGTTCGCCTGGCTGTCCAACCTGGCGACGCTTTGCGTGATTTTGCTGATGGCGCTCACGTCCGCCGCAGTATGGGCCTTTGCCCGGCGCCACCCCGAGCTCAAGCTGGGGATCTGGCGTGGGCGGATTTTCCCGGGGTTCTCTTGCATTGCGCTACTGACGGTCCTGTTTATCGCGGTGGTGCATTTCGATGTGTTGACGGGCGCGAGCAAGACCTTGTCGTACGGCCTCTGCGCCATCATTCCTGCAGCCCTGCTGGCTGGCGTGTTCCTCGCGGCGCGACTGCGCAAAGTAGCGCCGCAGCGGTATCGGGTGTTAGGCAGTCACAAGCTATAGGCGCCTGCGCAGTATCGATGGCGCTTGACTAGGATAAAGCTAAGCTCATTGATTCCTGCGTTCCAGTGCCCCAGCGGTCGGTGTGCCAGGCTGGGCCGCAGATAGCAGAGGAGTCTTGCGATGACGCTTCCACGAGCGTTGGCATTCGATGTGTTCGGTACCGTGGTTGACTGGCATTCAGGCATCGCACGTGAGGCGAGTACATTCGTGTCGACCTACCTGCCCGCTGTCAGCCCCGCCGAATTTGCAATGCAATGGCGCCGGTTGTATGCGCCAGCGCTGCGCGAGTGCATCAAGGGGCATGGAGGCTTCGTCGTGCTGGACACATTGCACTACGAGACGCTGGTCCAGTTGTTGACAACTTACGGCCTGGAAGTCGACCAGCTTGCCCCCGAGGCATTGCACACGCTTGCCCATGCCTGGCGCCGCCTGGACCCGTGGCCTGACGTGGCCGAGGGCCTGGCCCTGCTGCGCCGGCGCTTTGCGGTGGTGACCTTGTCCAATGCCAATGTGGCCTTGATGATCGCCATGAACCGCTACAACGGTTTGCAGTGGGACGCGCTACTGGGGGCGGAGTTCGCGCAAACCTACAAACCGGATCCTGCCGCCTACCTGTCCACGGCAAGGGCGCTGGATCTCAAACCCAATGAACTCTGCCTGGTGGCCTGCCACCACAGCGATCTCGCGGCAGCCAGGGATTGCGGGCTGATGACGGCCTATATCGACCGGCCCATGGAATATGGCGGAGCGCCTGCACCCGATGCCGCCGACGCCCAGGATTGGGATTGGCAGGCGGATAGTTTCATCGATCTTGAACATAAGCTCTAGCTGCTTGAGGGGCTGTTCAGGTGGAATCGGGAACAGTGCGTTTGAGCCCGGATGCAAACGACATGACCCCCTAAAGGTGGTAGCGCGATTGCACCCATTGTTGGATTTGTTCCAATGCTTTCCCGGGGGCCAGGGTGCTGTCCGTTTCAATGAGGCGTGTCTTGTTGGCAAGCACATCGTCCCGGATCACATGGCGGAACCAGTTGGAAAAATCGCCGGCCTTCAAATGTTCGCAAAGAGCGACATCGGGCAGTTGTATCGAGAGGGACAAAAACTCCGTCAGGTTCGCGGCACTTTTGCCTAGGGCTGGAAAGTGAAAGGCATGCCATGCGCCTACATTTCCCGAGACGTACTTGCCGCTGTGCCGATGGTGCTTCTGGTCTGGCTGGACCTGGTCGAGCAACACCACTTGTTCGTCTTCTCGTATATTCCACAGACAGCCATGTTCCAGGCCTGGTGAACGCCCTGGAAAGGCGGGCCCGCTGTGTTGTATGCGTTTGGCGAACTGTTCGACCAGTTCCCGGGCAGTGCTGCCCAACGTTACCAGCACGTCAACCTCCTCAAGGAGCGCCGGGCATACCTGATCGAAGTTCAGGGCAACAATGATTGCCCCCATGTTGCCGAGAAAGCCGGGTGCCCAACTGGCACAGTGGGGAAGCATGTAGTGTGCTTCGTCGACGATCAGCCAATAGGGTCGGCCCGAAACGTTGCGAAGATGCTGGATTGCGGGCAATAGCTCACCAAACAGTTGCACCCGCGCTGCCGGATCCAGGGCCAGGGCGCTGACCACAACGTTAAGCCGCGCCTGTAGAAGCAGTTGTACCGATTCCTCGGTCGTCGGGGGCGTGGTCAGGCCTCCCACCGTTACCGCGCCGTCGAGGGTCAGATAGTCGCCTTCCGGATCAATGATGCAGAAATCCTGGCGAGCCTGGACCATTCGTTCTGTCAGCCAGGTAATGAAACTGGATTTGCCGGAGCCTGAGTTGCCAACGACCAGCATCACCGACTCCGCAGGCAGCCAGGCGTTGTTCGCATCAACCGTCTGGCCCAACGGGACCCCGGTGCGCTCGATGGGTACCAGCGCGGCGTCTTTTTCCAGCAGCATCTCCACCAGCTCGCAGACCCCGCGGCCATGGTCTTGGCTGAGGCAAACGTCTGCGCTGGACTTTATCGACGCAATGGCATTGTTCACGGCCGCGGCACAGCCACAGATCGATAAAAAGGCGTGGTCGTTTTCCGCATCACCCACGCCCACCACGTTCAACTCACAGATACCCAGTCTTCGCAGAGCAGCACTCAGGCCCGACGCTTTGTTCACACAAGGAGGCAGGACCATGATCGCATCCTTGTTGAACGTCATTTGCCACTCCAGGCCGAGTTCGCGGATGCTGCTGAGCACTGTGTTTTCAAACGGACGCCACGTGGCGATGACTGATCGGCCGATCGACAACGGCGAGACCCCTTTGTCACGTAGGCTGGCCACCAGTTCGGTCGAAGCTGGATCAGCGATGAGTTCTTCGGTGTCCGTGACGGGGTCGTACAAGAGCGCGCCGTTTTCGACGATCACCAGGTCAAACAGATCAAGGTTTGGAAACTGGTGCTTGAGCGCTTGCAGTTCCCGGCCGGTCACCAGCAGTAACTTGCGGCCGCTCTCTTTGAGGCGCGTGAGCGCTGCACAGACCTGCGGCGGGACGTTGCCGTTTTCGGCAATGGTCCCGTCAAAATCCATTGCCAAGGCTAAGAAGTGCATGCTCTCTCCAGGCTCGGTTTAATCGGATTTCGTCCAGTCAGGATTCGGTCGGTGAACCAGAATGGAATCATTCCTGTTCTGCATGTTGTCATCGATGCAGCGACAGGCTGGGCATGCCGTTTCCTGCAAATGCACCATTTTCCGCCAGGAACGTGGCGATCAGGCCGGTGCTGTCGAGCACCTGCAAGTGTTGCGTGACGCAGTCGAGCGGCAGGCGAAACGGCACAACGGTGTCGGTAATCGCGATGTGTTCAAAGATCGGCGGGTCGAACAGTTGAGGGCCAGTGGTAAACAAACCATGGGTGGCGGCGGCGAACAAACGTGTGGCGCCAGCCTGCTGACAAGCCAGGCCAGCACGTTTGAGCGTGTCCCCCGTGCTGATCAGGTCATCGAAAATAATGGCGGTCTTTCCGGCAACATCGCCGATCAGCAGGGTGCCCGTGAGCGTGGTATGGGCACGGTGCTTTTCCATCAAGGCGCTGCCGACCGTACGTCCCAGTTGCCGCTCCAGGGCCTGGCGAAAGTGTTCAGCGCGCTTGGTCCCCCCCGAGTCCGGAGACACCGCCACCACGGCGGCGTCGCCGACGCGTGGCGCGAAATGCTCGGCGAACAGTTCCGCGCACTGCAGATTCCATGCAGGCAGGCGAAATGCGTTATCGAACGCGGCTGGATTGTGCACGTCCAGGGTCAGCAGGCGATCCACGCCACTGGCTTCGAAAAACGACGCCACGTAGCGAGTGATGGTCGGGTCTTGAGGCTGGCTGCGGCGGTCCTTGCGCCCGTAGCAGAGGTAAGGTGAAACCACCTGCACCTGGCGCGCGCCGGCATCCTTGAGGGCTCCGCAAAAAAACAGCAGGCGACACAGCTTATCGTTGGCGCTCTGCCGGCCATCGCCATACAAGGAATGGAAGACTATGACCTCGCGCCCGTTTACCGGATCCAACGGGCGACACTTGTGTTCGCCGTCTTCATAGTCACGTTCCTCATGGCGTGCCAACGGGCAGCCAAGCCGTTGAGCGACGCGAGCGGCATAGTGCTCGCTACCTTGCAGGGCAAAAAGAAGCGGGGGCAGGGTGAGCATGCAAGACTCCTCTGAGGCTGCCGGCAAGGCGCCTCATTTCAGTGGCACGTATCCATGTGCATTTTTGCCATTGCGAGCCTGCCTGGCTCGCCGGCCTTGATCGAGCGCATCCTCAACGGGCCGCGCCATGGCGCACCACCTCAATGCAATACTCCTCTTCGAAGGGCGGCACATGGCATTCGACGATGTCATCGGCGGCGACCTGCAAATGTATGCCAACAATGTCGGCCCGAATCGGTTGCTGGCAGATATGCCGGTCCACCAGTACGGCGGTATGGACGCGACGAGCCCCCAGTTGCGCCAGGTAGGCGCAAGTGCGCAAGAGCGAATGGCCTTCGAAGAGCACATCGTCGACCACCAGCAAGGTGGTATTGGCCAGGTCGAGACCGCCCAGGGCCGGGTTTTCGGTCAATTGGGTGTAGGTATGCAGCACTTGCAGGTCGTCGGCGTAACGCTTGACCCGGAGCGGGTAAAGAGGCAATTGCGGCTGGCCGGTCCGATGCGCAATGTACTCGCGCAACCGTTGCGCCAGTGGTTCGCCCCGGCGCTGGATACCAATCAGTGCCGCGTGAGTCGGGGGCAGGAGAGTCGCGGCCTTGCGCGCCATTGCCTGCAGTACGTCATCCAGCTCGTTGCTGTCATACAGGCGCACCCGCTGACTTGCCAGTAGGACCGTCATCGCCTTTCTCCTGTCGGTAAACCATGGGTCAGGTACCCAGGCACTGCACCGTTGTGCCTGGGTTTCCAATCAAGTTAATCCGGTTGTCATTGACGAGATTGACATTGATCAATCGCGGTCCAAACAAAGACCGGTCATTGACGAGGGCGAACCGCCACCCCTCCCAACGCGCATGCGTCGTTGAATGCCCGGCCGACGAAAGTAATTGATATATATCAACGCCACGGGTGCCCTGACAGAGGATGGTGGATCTACAACGAAGGTGCCCGTTGCAGCGGCAGATACGCCAGTGGCCCGCCGTGGCAGGCAGAGACAAACGAGCAAGTTCCATGGAGTCCGATCATGAGCCAGTATCAACGGTTATTGCTGATCATCAACCCGGCCCTGCGCCACTCCCATGCCTTGGGACACGCCGCAGCCTTGGCCAAGGCCAGCGGTGCGAGCTTGCACATCGCCGCCTTGATCCCTTCCTGGAAACTGTTGTCACTGCTTGAAGAAGGTGACCGGGAACAGGCGCGCGAAGGCTACCTGCAAGACCATCGCGATTGGCTCAAGAACCAGGCGAATCACCTGCGCGACACAGGCATCGACGTGACGACGGAGGTGACCTGGGCCGATGATATGCAGCAAGACATCCTCGATCACGTCGCCGAAATGCAGCCTGACCTGCTGATCAAGCAGGTGCAGCGCGAATCAGCGTTCAAGCGGGCCTTTCTCACCCCGCTGGACTGGCGCTTGCTGCGTCACTGCCCGGTACCGGTGTACCTGCTGAGTGAAGGTAACCTGCCCTTGCCGCGCAAGGTCGTGGCGGCGGTCGATGCGTCCAATACCCTGGCACGGGACAACGAGCTCAATGAGCGGATCATCCAGCAGGCATGCGGGCTCGCCATCCAATGTGATGCCGAGTTGCACTTGCTGTACGCCTGCGACATCTCGATGGTGTACATGGGCGATATGGGTGGCGGCGGTCTAACGCTCTCGGACCTCGGCGCGCAGTTGCGCAAAGAACATGAAACATCCTTTTTCGACCTGGCTGACCGATATGGCGTGGCTGCTGAGCGACGTCATTTCATTGAAGGGCACCCTGTGGCGGTGTTGAGTGCGTTCGCCGATGAGCAGCATATGGATGTGATTGTGATGGGCAGGGTCCAGTCCCATGGCCTGGAAAAGCTTTTGGGCAGCACGACGGAACATACCCTCTACCAGGTGCCTTGCAGCGTTCTAGCCATCTAGTGCGGCCAGGATCGTCCATAACGAAGCGACAGGCATCATTGCCTCAGGAGGTTCCCATGATTCAGAGCCCCTCATTGCAAACCACTTTGCCGAACCGCACCGAGGCCGGTCGACGACTGGTGGAGCCCTTGCTCAAATACGCCAACAGACCTGACGTCATCGTCCTCGCCTTGCCCCGTGGTGGCGTCCCGGTGGCTTATGAAGTCGCTACCGCCCTGAATGTTCGCCTGGACCTGATGTTGGTGCGCAAGCTTGGCATCCCATCGCACCCGGAGTTCGCCATGGGCGCCATTGCCAGCGGTGGCATACAAATCCTCAATGACGACGCGCTGCGGGTGCACCCGATCGACCGCGCCAGTTTCGAGGCCGTGGTCGCCCGGGAAACGCAGGAATTGTCCCGGCGCGAACAGGTTTATCGAGGAGCCCGCCCGCCGTTGCAGCTCAAGGACCAGGTCGTGATCCTGGTCGACGACGGCCTGGCAACCGGCTCCTCCATGATGGCTGCGGTCCATGCGGTACGCGTGCAGTCCCCGGCGCGCATCGTTGTCGCGGTGCCGGTTGCTCCGCTGGAAACGGTCGAGGTTTTGCGCAGCGAAGTGAATGAAGTGATTTGCCCGCTCATTCCCGAGTGGATGATGTCGATCGGTTATTGGTATTTGAATTTTGCCCAGACTTCGGACGAAGAAGTCATCGATCTCATGCACCAGGCCTGGCAGCGGGAAGCGTCGAGCGGTTGCACGACGGAGCATGTTGATGCTTGAACCTCAGTCTCTATCCATCGACCTGCCAGGCGTGGAGTTATCGGCCGATCTGCGTTTGCCGGCGAACACCCGCGCCCTGGTGATCTTCGTACATGGCAGTGGCAGTGGTCGCGCCAGCCCGCGTAATCAATACGTGGCCAATGTCCTGGCCCGTCGTGGCCTGGGGTCGCTGTTGTTCGACCTGCTCACCGGGCCGGAGCAGCGCATGGACAATCTGACCGGGGAGTTGCGTTTCGATATTCCCTTGTTGGCCAGGCGACTGATCCATGTGATTGACTGGGCCCGCCGCGACCCTGACCTGCGCGCGCTGCGAATCGGTCTGTTTGGCGCCAGTACCGGCGCAGCAGCGGCTATGGTGGCGGCTGCCGAGCGCGTGGATGCGGTCGCGGCAGTGGTCAGCCGGGGAGGGCGAACCGACCTGGCGGGGCCGGCGTTGGTCAGGGTGGAGGCGCCGACCTTGCAGATTGTCGGTGCACAAGACCCACTGGTGTTGGGCTTGAATGACCAGATTCGCCGGGTCCTTCGGTGTGAGCAGGCATTGGAAGTCGTGGCGGGTGCCACGCATCTTTTCGAAGAGCCCGGCACCTTGGAGGAAGTCACCAGGCTTGCCGGCGACTGGTTTGAGAAATACCTGCTGGTTTCCAAGCCCTCAACAAACTGCCTACCTCCTCATACGCCAAACGGATAGGTTTCGTCCTCCGGTTCCAGTTGCTGGTTTTGCGGCAGGGGCAGCGCCGTGACCGGCCTGGTTTGCTCGAACCAGATCATGGCATCGAATTGTTCGGCCAGTACCGACTCGAAGTAGTGACTGAAACGCTCGCTCTCGGGGCGGTAAATCACCCCGATGGCCCGTTCCAGCAAAGGGGTGGACAACACGCGTCGCAGTTCTTTTCGCTGCGGATCTCGCCAATCGGTCAGGGACGCCGCAACCCCGGCTTTGAGGAACTGATGTTCCCAGCTGTCCGGCCGGGAAGGGCGAATGTCCTTGATCCGCATCTCACCGTCCCAGTCATCGGCGGCAGCCACCTGGCCGCTGTCGGTGGCCATGCCGATCAAGACGGCGTCACGCCCATAGGTGCTACGGCACAGTTGACCGATGTTGAACTGCCCCTTCCAACCCATTTCCGTGGCGCCTGCATTGACGATATGGGAGTTGTGCGCCCAAACCACTGCCTTGGCATGCGGCCCTCGATGTTCGAGTAAGGCACGCAACGTCTCGAACATGTGTCGGTCCCGCAGGTTCCAGGAGAGCGTCGATCCTCGATAAACCGCGCGGTAATACTGTTCCGCCGCCACCACCACCCTGGCGTTCTGCGTCGCGTTGAAGAACGCTTCGTCGTCGCGGATGAGCCCGGCCAATTGCTCGGCCAGCATGACGTTGAGCTGCTCGACCACCGCTTGTTCGCAGGGCATTACACCGTCGCGCTCGACAAAATGACCATACAACGCGGGATCATCCTGCCACGGAGTCAAGCAACCATAGCGTCGCCGGGCTTCATGGGCCAGATGCGGATCGACCCGTTCCAAATAGCTCAGCACCTCATGAATGGAGTTGCGCAGACTGTAGACGTCCAGGCCACGGAACTCGACTCGTTGTTCGGCAGCCAGGGGGTGATTGTGTCCATGCAGCCAACGGGTGAATGCCTTGACTTCGCTGTTGCGCCACATCCAGGTCGGGAACCTGCTGAAGATGTGGCGTTTCCACGCCGAATGCGCCAGCCCCCGGACGTACTGGTCGACATGACCGGCATCCGGCCAGTCGGCCTCAACCGCCACGATATTGAATCCGTGACGCTCGATCAGCCGTTGGGTAATCGCCGCCCTGGCTCGATAGAATTCACTGGTTCCATGGCTCGCCTCGCCGATCAACACCACGCGCGCGTCGGCGTAGCGATCGAACAGTTCGGCAAAGCCGGGTGAGTCCAGGTCCGGCAGTGGTTCAGCGTATTGACGCAGCAAAGGGGCTATGTGGGCTCTATCAACGTGATATTGCCGACCGTAGAGCTTTTCCATCAGTTTTTGCGAAGGTGAGTTCATGAACGTCATCCCTCAAAGTTGAGCACGCAGGCGGAATATCAAAAAACCCTGAGAAAAGGTGATGCTGTTCAGTTCAAGAGTAGATTCAGCTACTTGCTTAAGTGACAGCGTTGCAGGGGCCAAGGGGTTCTTACGGGCTACAGTTTCAGGCGATCAGCAAATGATCTTCCACCTTGTTGACCCCCGGTACAGACCAGGCGGCCCGTTCCGCGATCTGACGTTCACGCCACAGATGCACTCTGCCTTCAAGCTTGACCACACTGCCTTCGACCTTGATTTGAATCGCCTTGGCGTCGATTTCGGCATTGCGCTTGAGCGCTTCTTCAATGCGCCTCTGGATATCGGCCACGGCCACCTGGGGACGAAGCGTGAGTCGGTTGTCCACGCCGACCACGCCCGAAAGCTTGCGTACGGCCCGTTCTGCCGTTTCCTTCTGGTACTGCCAGTCCACCTGGCCTTCCAGGCTGATCCAGCCGTTCTCCACGATCACCTTGACGGCGCCTATTGGAAGATCGGAACTCCAATCAATGATGTGCAGCGCGCGAGTGGCGATGGCGTCATCCGTTGTGCCGGCCACCTTGTTCAGTCTTACCTGGAGTTCTTCGGCCACTGCGCGCACGCCCTTTACTGCCTTGACGGCACGTTCGGCACTGACTTTCTGGGCGTAGTCGCTGACGTGGCCAGTCAGGGTGACAACCCCATCGTGTACGGCAACGCCAATGTCGGCGGCATCGATACCGGGCTGGAATTCAAGCTCTTCCAGGATGGTGTTGCGCAGGCTCAGGTCGCTCATGACGATGTCCTCGGTAGAAGGGGCAGGATTTGCCCGTTCCTCTTTTTTACCCTCGGTCAGCGTCAAGACATTGAGCTAGGTCAAGTGGGTAACAGTGCTCGCTGGCCGTTGATCGCTAGGATCGATAGGGTAAGGGTCATGTCCCGACGGGCAACGACACGAAAGCGGGGCGAGCCCTGGGCGCGCTGCCAGGATTCGCACAACGAGGCAGGCCAATCGTTTTTGAGGAAGTTTTTCTTATGCTCGATAAATGGCTGGACCCCGTTCTTTTGCTGTTCACCGCGCTGACGCTGCTGGCGGGGGCCGTTGCGAATATTGCGCAGCAACCCGAATGGGCGTCGATATGCTGGGCGGCGGGCAGCCTGGTAATGTCTGGGGTCCTGCTGGTTGAAATCCTGAAGCGCCTGGCCCGGCGCGAGAGCGGTGTCGACCTGATCGCCCTGCTGTCGATCACCGCGGCTCTGGTCTTTGGGCAGGCTCTGGTAGCAGCGCTGATTGCCTTGATGCTGGCGAGCGGCCGAATCCTGGAGTTCTTCACCCGGCAACGTGCCGAGCGGGAGCTCAGGGCGCTGATCGATCGGGCACCACGTTTTGCTTGGGTGCAGGAGGAGAGCGGCTTACGCAAAATCCCCGTTGAGCAGGTCCAGCCCAATCAAACATTACTGGTGCGGCTGGGGGAAGTGATTCCGGTTGATGGTCGCTTGCTGAGCCCTGTGGCGGTTCTCGACGAGTCGGCGCTCAGCGGCGAATCGTTACCCCAGACGCGCCGGGAAGGCGAACACCTGTCCAGCGGGGTTTCCAATGTCGGTGCGTCAATCCTGCTCATCACCACACGCACGGCGGCGCAAAGCACCTACGCCGGGATCGTGCGCCTGGCCGAGGCGGCACGCCGTTCCCGTGCGCCTTTCGTACGCCTGGCTGACCGTTATGCGTTGTTCTTCATCCCCTTGACGTTGCTGATGGCAGCCACGGCTTGGTACATGAGCGGCGATGCCTTGCGGGCACTGGCGGTTTTGGTAGTGGCCACGCCGTGCCCTTTGATACTGGCGGTGCCGATTGCCATCATGTCCGGTATCTCGCGGGCGGCGCGACGCGGAATACTGATCAAGGATGGCGTGACCCTGGAAGCGCTGGCCGGCATTAAACAGATATTCCTCGACAAGACCGGCACCTTGACCAGCGGGCATGCCCGCTTGCAGTCGATCGAGACGAACGGCCCCATCGATCCGCAACGCCTGCTTGGCCTCGCCGCTTCGCTCGCGCAGGCTTCGACGCACCCCATCTCCCAGGCCATCGTCGACGCGGCGCATCAGCGCAAACTGCAGCTCTGCGTCCCGCAAGGGGTAGAGGAGAGTCCCGGTGCAGGGCTGTCTGGGCAGGTCGACGGCGTACAGGTGCGTTTTGGCACGTTGGCGTTTGCCAGTAACGATGCGCCTGTGACCGACTGGGCCACCACCATGCTGCGCCACATGGATTACCAGGCATGCAGCGCAAGCTTCATCGCAGTGGATGGCGAGCTCGCTGGCCTGCTGGTCTTCCTCGACACGGTTCGGCGCGAAACCCCGCAAACCCTGCGTCGACTGCGCAATAGAGGGATTGAACGGATCGTCATGCTCACCGGGGATCGCCTGGAAACTGCCGAAATGATTGCCCTGTCCGCCGGGATAGATGAACTGCGTGCCGGGTTGACCCCCGAGGACAAAGTGCAGGCTGTACAGCAGGGTTGCCAGCGCGCCAGCACATTGATGGTCGGTGATGGCATCAACGACGCCCCCGCGCTGGCGGCGGCCAACGTTGGCGTGGCGATGGGAGCCAGCGGTGCCACCGCTTCTGCACAAGCGGCGGGTGTTGTGTTGCTGGTCGATCGCCTCGATCGTCTGGTCGAGGCATTGGACGTCGCCCGGCATACCCGTTTTATCGCCCGCCAAGGCGTGCTGGTAGGGATGGGAATGTCCTTGCTGGCCATGGCGCTGGCGGCCCTCGGTTATCTACCGCCGTTGATCGGTGCCGTGGTGCAGGAGGGCATCGACGTGGTGATCATCGTCAACGCCTTGCGCGCCTTGGGGCCGTTCTGGGCGCAGGGGAAAAGAAAGCTGGCCGCTGAGCATATTGATCACCTGCAAGCTGAACACCAGCAACTCGGTGCTCTACTGAGCGATCTGCATCGACTGGCCAACGACTTTGCCCGACGACCGCCTGAGCAGGCGCGGACTGACCTGTCGGAGTTGGTCAACCACCTGCAGACCTCACTGGCGCAGCATGAGCGCGAAGATGAACAGACACTGTATCCACTGCTGGTGCGAAACATGACAGGTGAGGACCCGCTATCGGCCATGAGCCACGTCCACCGGGAGATTTTTCGCCTGATTCATTTGCTGGCACGCATGAGTGACGACTTCAGTTGCGCCCCCGCCACGGCAACTGCCGATGAGATCCAGCATCAACTGATCCGCCTGGACACCTTGGTGCAACTGCACTTTGAACAAGAGGAGGAGCTGTTTCGTTATCTGGATTGGCGCTAGCGATTCAAGCCGGGAAAAAAGACTGTGCTCCCCCTGTCGCATGCAATGCACGAGCAATTGCGAGCTCGCGCCCTGGCAGTGATCCTGCGTGGAACCTGGTGACTCTCGGTGGCACAGCCCTTTTTAAATGGGCTGTTTGGCCTGCCATACAGGATGCCTGATGGGTGTTCTACTGATGCATCTCCGTCACGGACATGGTGAACACCAACTTGGATCTGCCTGCGTTGGAATAGGAATGTGGTACGTCGGTCTTAGCCACTGCAGAGCTTTCCGCCGGGATGACTAGCTCCGTTTCCCCTACCAAGCATTTCAGCGTGCCTTTTTCCACATGAAACAGTTCAAGCGTGCCCTGAGGGATGCCCCCTGTGAAGCGAAAGATTCGCCTTGGTGCATTTCCCCTGACACCTATGAATGATCAGGGTGTGGACGAAAATGCGTTTACCCGTCTTGTGCAGCAACTGGTGACGGCGAAAGTAGATTCCATTGGGGCTCTCGGGTCCACCGGAAGTTATGTGTATCTTTCTCGAAAAGGGGATGCCCCCTTGCAGGGGGCTGAGTCAGCCCCCTGCAGGTTAAACCCTATAACCAACCCTTGATCTGCGCGCGCAAAGCCTGGGTGGAAATACCGTAGCGATCATGCAACGTCGGCAGCGCGCCAGCATCGAGAAACGCGTCCGGCAGCGCTATTTGCCTGAACGTCGGCGTGACCCCATTGCGCAACAGCACGGTTGCCACCGCTTCGCCCAGTCCGCCAATGATGGAGTGGTTTTCGGCAGTCACTACCAATCGCCCCGGCTTCCTGGCCTCAGCCAGAATAGTCTGCTCATCCAGGGGCTTGATGGTGGGAACGTGAAGCACCGCGACATCCACGCCATCAGCCTGAAGTTCCTTGGCGGCTTCCAGGGCGCGCATTGTCATCAAGCCGGTGGAAATGATTAAAACCTCATTGCCCGTACGCAGGGTCTTGGCTTTGCCGATCTCGAATTTATAGCCATATTCATCGAGCACCAGCGGTACGTTGCCGCGCAGTAACCGCATGTAGACTGGCCCTTGATGCGCGGCAATGGCGGGTACTGCCTGTTCGATTTCCAGGGCATCGCAGGGGTCGACGATCATCAGGTTCGGCATGGCCCGGAAGATTGCCAAATCATCCGTTGCCTGGTGACTGGGGCCGTACCCGGTGGTCAGTCCAGGCAGGCCGCAGACGATTTTGACGTTGAGGTTTTCCTCGGCAATCGCCATGCAGATGAAGTCATAGGCCCGGCGCGAGGCAAACACCGCGTAAGTGGTCGCGAAGGGCACGAACCCCTCCCGAGCCATGCCCGCTGCCGCGCTCATCAACAGTTGCTCAGCCATGCCCATCTGGTAGAAACGCTCTGGGTGCGCCTTGGCAAAAATGTGCAGGTCGGTGTATTTGGACAAGTCAGCCGATAAGCCCACGATATCCTGGCGCTGGTCTGCGAGGGCGGCCAATGCGTGGCCAAAGGGCGCCGATTTGGTGGCCTGACCTTCAGCGGCAATCGAAGCAATCATCGCGGAGGTTGTCAGCTTTTTCTTCGGCGCCTCGGGCGCCTGAGCCGTCGTGTTGGTTGCGTTGCTCATAGGGTCTTGCCTTCTTCGAGGTTGTTCAGGGCCACATCCCATTCATGCTCATCCACGCGGATGAAGTGAGTCTTTTCACGGGTTTCCAGGAACGGCACGCCTTTGCCCATCTTGGTATCGCAGATGATGACGCGCGGTTGTGCGGCGGGATGGCTGCGGGCCGCGTCGAACGCCTTGACCAAGGCGTCCAGGTCGTTGCCGTCTACCCGCTGGGTGAACCAGCCAAAGGCTTGCCATCGGTCAACGATGGGTTCAAATGCCAGCACCTCGCTGGAGTGTCCGTCGGCTTGCTGGTTATTGACGTCGACGATGGCGATCAGGTTGTCGAGTTTCCAGTGCGAAGCGGACATCACCGCCTCCCAGGTGGAGCCCTCATTCAGCTCGCCATCCGATAGCAGGTTGTAAACGAATGAGGCGGATTGCTTGCGCTTCAAACCCAGGCAGGCGCCCACCGCGATACCCAGTCCCTGGCCCAGCGAACCACCGGTGATTTCCATGCCGGGGGTGTACGCGGCCATGCCGGACATGGGCAGGCGGCTGTCATCCGAACCGTAGGTTTCAAGTTCATCCAGTGGAATGATTTCAGCCTCGATCAGCGCCGCATACAGTGCGATCGCGTAGTGGCCGATGGAGAGGTAAAAGCGATCACGCTGTTCCCACTCGGGGTTATCGGGCTTGTAGTTCAAGGCATGAAAGTACGACACGGCCAGCAAGTCTGCCGCGCCCAGCGCCTGACCAACATAGCCCTGGCCCTGGACTTGCCCCATGCGCAAGGCATGGCGGCGAATGTTATGGGCGCGCTGCACCAGAGTGGTGGACGAGACGCGAGATAATGTGACAGTCATGGAGTTCTCCGTTAACTCAACGATTGACCGAAGCGGCAGGAATACGCAGCACCAGACAGGCACCGATGCACAGCACACCGGTAATCAGGTACATGCCGATGGCGCTCGAACCGGTTGTGGTGGTGATCCAACCAATCAGGTAGGGCGAGCAGAACCCCGCGAGATTGGCAAAGCTGTTGATGCCGGCGATCCCCGCAGCGGCGGAGACGCCACCGAGCAATGTGGTAGGCAGCATCCAGAACAGTGACGACGCCGACAGCACGCCTGCTGCTGCAAGGCACAGGCACAACACCGACAGCATCAGGTTGGTGCCGAACACCGCCGCCAACGTGAGGCCCAGCGCGCCGGCAATCATTGGCCCGACCAGGTGCCAGCGGCGCTCCTGGTGCTTGTCGCCGCTACGCCCCATCAGCACCATCGCGACGATGGCGCACAGGTAGGGGAGACTGGTGAGCAAGCCGATGTGCATCGGATCGGCTACGCCTGCGTTACGGATAAGCGTCGGCAGCCAAAAGGTGATCGCGTACTGGCCCATGACCACGCAAAAGTAGATGCAGGCGAGAATCCACAGGCGACGGTCCCGCAGGAACGCCCCGACCGATGCATGGGTGACTTTGCGGCTGTTGTCCTCGGCCAGTTCTTTGCTGATCAGCGTTTTTTCTTCATCGGTGAGCCATGTCGCCTGGTGGACGCCATCTTTGAGGTAGGCCAGCACCATCAGGCCAACGACGACGGTCGGAATGGCTTCGATCACGAACATCCACTGCCAGCCCGCCCAGCCTTGAAAACCTGCGAATTGGGTCATGATGTAGCCTGAGAGCGGCCCGCCGATCATTCCTGAGAGCGGGATCGCGATGAACCACAGCACGGTCATTTTTGCGCGGCGGTAGGAGGGGAACCAGTAAGTGAGGTAGAGCAGCAAGCCCGGCGCGAGACCGGCTTCGGCGATACCGAGCAGAAAGCGCAGCGTATAGAACTGCCAGGCCGTTTCTACGAAGGCGAAGAGGGCGGAGATGATGCCCCACGAAATCATGATGCGCGCGATCCAGCGACGGGCACCGACCTTGTGGAGGATGAGGTTGCTTGGCACTTCGCAGAGAAAATAACCAAGAAAGAACATGCCCGCGCCGAGCCCGTATACGGTTTCGCTCAGGGACAGGTCGTTCATCATCTGCAGCTTTGCAAACCCGACATTTACCCGGTCCAGGTAAGCGCACAGGTAGCACAGCATCAGGAAAGGCATCAATCGCCAGGCAGTTTTGCGATACGCGCTGGAGCGTACTGTGGACACAGCGTCGAGCGTCATGGTGGTCATCATGATGGTCTGATCTCTTGTTTTTATAGAACGCCGGGCCTGAAGCCCGACGTATCGTCGATCCAGAACTGAATGGACAGCGGTGGTGACACCTGTTGTCAGTGGATCAACATGCCGCCGTTTACATCGAGCGTGATGCCGGTGAGGTAGGAGGACAAGTCGCTGGCTAGAAACAGCGCCGCATTGGCAACATCCTGCGCTGCGCCAAGCCGGCCCAACGGGATGCTTTCGATGATTGCGTGGCGTCGCTCATCCTGCATCAGGCCGCCGGTGATGTCAGTGTGGATCAAACCTGGGGTGATGGAGTTGACGCGAATGTTGTCCGCGCCAAATTCGCGTGCCATGGCCTTGCCCAGTCCGAGCACACCGGCTTTCGCTGCACTGTAGTGCGGGCCACCGAAAATGCCGCCGCCGCGCTGGGCCGATACGGATGACATGCAGACGATGCTGCCCGAAGCCTGGGTGCGCATCACCGGAATGACCGCCTGCGACATCAACAGTGTGCCGCGCAGGCTTACATCCAGGACCTTGTCGTAATCGCTCGGGCGAATGTCCAGGGTCTTGATCGGCTGCGTGATGCCAGCATTGTTGATGAGTATGTCGATACGGCCGTAGTGCTCGATAACCTTGGCGACGGCTGCTTTGACTTGCACCTCGTCGGCGACGTTGGCAGCCAGACCCAGATGGCCTTCGCCGAGGGTAGCCGCTGCGTCACTGGCGGCGGATTCGTCGAGATCCAGAATGACCACGCGGGCGCCGTGTTTGGCGAAGGTGACAGCCGTTGCACGGCCGATACCTCGTTCGGATGCAGCGCCAGTAATAATCGCGACTTTGCCTTGAAGAAGCATGAGGGGTACCTCTGATTGTTTTTATGGTTCGATTCAGCGATCGATGGCTCAGAGTGGTCCCCGTGGACATGCCGAGCAATAACGCAAACGTCACTGCTACATGAATAAAATTCAGCACTCCTCAATACAGACCGCAGATGCTTGAATGGCACTCCCCGTTCGAGCCCCAAACCATAGGCTGAATACTGATGCGCCAGGACGATATCCCTTCATCCAAGCTGCCACCGCTGAGAGCCATTCAAGCCTTCGAGCAAACCGCGCGTTTTGGCAACCTGGCAAGAGCCGCCGAAGTGCTGGACCTCACGCCGTCGGCGATCAGCCACCAACTGGCCAAACTGGAGGTCATGATTGGTCGACAGTTGTTTGTGCGGGCAGCGCGTGGGGTGACGCTGACACCGGTGGGTGAGCAGTACTTGAAGGACATTTCCGGTTTGTTGCAAAGCCTTGAGGTCGCTACCGAGCGGGCGGCGAGTGACGTTAGCCTGGATTGCCTGCGGCTGCATTCCTCCCCCAGTTTTGGCTTGCTCTGGCTGATGCCCCGGCTGGAGTCATTTCGCTTGACCAACCCGGACATCCAAATCAATTTATCTTGCTCCTATGAATCACTGCACTTCAGCCAGGACAAGATCGATGTCGATATTCGCCATGGCCGGCCCAACTGGCCCAGCTATGAAGTGCGCACCGTGCGTAACGAGAGCTTCGCTGTGCTGGCCTCGCCCAAGCTGATCGCACGCTGCGCGGTAAAAAGCGCAGTGGATCTTCTGGTAGAAGACCTGATCCTTTCCGAAGCGACTTTGCTCAGATGGCCTGAGTGGTTCGCTCAGCATGGCCTGGCGCGCCCCGAAAAACCCTACGCCTTGAGTTTTGACCGATCCTACATGAGCCTGGAAGCGGCGAGCCACGGGTTGGGATTTGCCCTGGAAAGCACGCTGCTGGCGCAAAAATACCTCGCCAGCGGTTCGCTCGTTGAGGTCGCCCCCGAAGCTTTGAGCTCTCCGGTAGCGGCCCACCATTTAGTGTTCCCGAAGGCCCACTCCAGTTTTCCCAGAGTCAGGCGATTTTTGGGTTGGATGGAAGGGGAGTTGGGGCATGGCTTTGTGTTTTAACGTTATGGCTGTCCGAAGGGCGGCCGCCGTCATGTCGGGAATCGAACGTGACCACGAGCTTTGAGGCGTTTTAGCGAGCCAATCTTGCATTGTGAAGTGCGCGATTTCGCATTAAAGGCTCTCAGGAGCCCCGAAAAACATTTTGACTGGGCTCTAGAACAATGTTTTCAGGCAGAAAAAAATCAAATATGCCCCCAGTTTTGCCCCCAGTTGCATGCGATGCACTCACAATTGCGAGTGCGCGCCCTGGCGGTGATGCTACGTGGGGCTTGATGGCTTTCGGTGGCACAGCCCTTTTGAAATTGGCTGGTTCGCCCGCCTTACATATGCTCACTGGCTGCCAGTCTGCCGGTATCTACTGATGCATCTCCGTCACGGACATGGTGAACACCAACTTGGATCTGCCAGCGTTGGAATAGGAATGAGGTACATCGGTTTTCGCCACTGCCGAACTCCCCGCAGGGATGACCAACTCTGTTTCCCCTACCACGCATTTCAGCGTGCCTTTCTCCACATGAAACAGTTCAAGCGTGCCCTGAGGATGCCCCTGTGAAGCGAAAGATTCGCCTGGATGCATTTCCCAACGCCACAGCTCGATCATATTAGGGCCGGACGTTCCCGCCAGGAGGCGCGCCGTTCCTCCCAGGTCACCGGTCCAGAGCGTGGGGATGTCTTGGCTGTCGATGATATGGGCGGATGGGGCTTCGGTCACATTGACGATGTCTGCAACAGACAGTCCAAGCGCGGCGGCGATTTTGCAAAGGATGCCGATACTGGGGTTCGCCGTACATTTCTCTATTTCGACGACCATTCCTTTGCTCACCCCTGAGCGGCGGGAAAGCTCATCCAACGTGATCTTCTTTGCTTTGCGCGCCTGTTTGAGAGTGCGCGCGACGGCCAGGCTGACGGCTTGAGCGTCAGCACCAGAGGTAGTCGACAGGCTGGTATTGGTGGTCATTGATGAAGGTCATTAGAAAAAGGTGCTGGGATTTTCGGCCTTTATCAGTAGCTGCGTCAATCGGCTCAGCCGTTATATTAGATGATAGTGGTCATTATATTGACTTTATTGGTCGTCGCTGACTAGCATTAAATGACATTTAGGTTCCTGGAGGTTTTTGATGCTGTCCGTACTGCCGTTGATCGATCAAGCCGTTGCAGAATTGGCTCCGGAGTTCAGGGCCCTGAGCATTGTGGTGGGAGCTGCGCCGCTGATTCATCCTGAGGTTGCTCAGTCTGCGCTGGATCGCGCTTGCAAGGCCGTGCAGGAAGGTGGGCCAAGCTGGGGAGATGCGCACCTGGCCGCATGGGCGGAGACATTCCGAAAGTTCGGCGCAAAGCCGCAGCGGACGCCTTGTTCAGCTGAGGCGCTACGTAAACGGGTTTTACGTGACGGAAGCTTGCCGAGCCTGGATCCCATCGTCGATCTCTACAACGCAATCAGTATTGAGTACGCCATCCCTGTTGGCGGGGAAAACATTGAAGCCTATGTGGGCTCCCCACGGCTGGTAGTCGCCGATGGCACCGAGCCTTTTGACACCATGAAAGAGGGCGCTCCTGCTTTCGAGTATCCAGACCCCGGCGAGGTTGTCTGGCGCGATGACAAAGGCGTGACCTGCCGTCGCTGGAATTGGCGGCAAGGTGTCAGAACCCGTCTCGGTGCTGACGCGAAGAGCATGTGGTTCATTTTGGAGAGCTTGCCGGCGATGCCGCTTGAAGCCTTGACGGAAGCGGGGGACAAGCTGATCGAAGGGTTGCAGCAAATGATGCCAGGCGTCCAGATCGAAAGCTCACTGATTGGTCTTGGGGTCAAATAGTCGACAAGCCACTGCAAGGAGTGATGACGATGTTTACCGGCCTTAGTGCATTTCCTCTGACACCTATGAATGAGCGAGGGGTGGACGAAAATGCTTTTACCCGTCTTGTGCAGCAACTGGTGGCGGCGAAAGTAGATTCCATCGGGGCTCTCGGATCCACCGGAAGTTATGCGTATCTTTCTCGCGCCGAACGTTCTCGAGTTGCGCAGTTGGTGGTAGAGGCGGCGGAGGGTGTGCCTGTGATGGTGAGCATCGGAGCGCTGCGTACACGCGACGTTTTGCTGCTGGCCGAGGATGCGCAAGCCGTGGGAGTCAAAGCCTTATTGCTGCCACCCGTGTCGTATCAAAAACTGACTCAGGACGATGTTTTTTCGATGTACGAAATGGTTTCGGCCAACGTCTCAGTCCCGCTATGTGTCTATGACAATCCGGGTACCACCCATTTCGATTTTACCGATGAGTTACATGGGCGTATCGCGGAGTTACCCAACGTCAGATCAATCAAAATTCCGGGCGTCCCCGACGCGCCGCACCTGGCCAGGGAGCGCGTGGTACGTCTGCGAAAATTGATTCCGAGCCACGTGACGATCGGAATAAGCGGCGATGCGTTAGCGGCTATTGGCATGAATGCCGGCTGCGATGCCTGGTACTCCGTCATGGGCGGTTTGTTCCCCAACACAGCGCTCGCAATCACGCGAGCTGCATTGTCAGGGGACGCCGCTGAAGCCGCGCGCCTTTCTGAATCGTTGAAGCCGCTCTGGGCTTTGTTCAGGCAATTTGGCGGTAGCTTTCGAGTGATAGCAACAGCGGCGGAGCTTCTCGGGTTTACTCACTCTCCGAGTCTACCCCTGCCGCTCAGAACCATCGCCGGGGAAGGACGAGAGCAAATTGCTGCGGTGATTCAGGCGCTTGAATTGAGCTGAATGTTGACAGGGATGTTCTGCCTCACCCTTGGTGGGTGAGGCAGAAGTCCCAATATCTACAGCTTCAAAAACGTTGTGAAATGATCCTGGTGCCCCTCCAGAATGTCCCTTGGCAGGATTGTGCCAACAGCGCCTCGATGCTGCAGGCCATGAGAAAGTACATGAGCAAGGATTTGCTCCTTGGTCATGTTGCCGGGTTTGCCGTCCTTGAAGATAAATGCCACCGGGTCAGACAGCTCCGCTGCGGTGACTGATTTTGTGTAGTCAACAAACCACTGATTTGCCTTTGTGAATGCCTCTTCCAGCTGACGAAAGTCTTGCCTTTGCTCAGTGACAACGTCGTCAAATTCCTCCGGTTTACCTTGCAGTCTGGCGATGAACAACTGGTCCACAATATTGATGTGCCTGAGCCAATAACAGGCCTTCTCCATTTCCACAGGGAAGGACTGTGCAATGGGTGCTTTCAAGCACCGGAATAGCGCCTCCTCAGACCATGCCTTGTACTGATAAAGCGAGTGCAGCAGGTTTTTGGCACACATGGCGTTCTCCCATTTTCTAAGCGTCTTTCTAAGCGTCGTCGGCCCTTGGCACATCACAGGAGCTGGGACAAAGGGGGGGCGTGCAACGGAGCGGAATACCGTTGGCGAGATATAATAGTCACTATATTGACTTTTATAGTCAATGGTATGAAGCTTCATCAAAGGCGATTAACGCCGCCGCATTGAACTCCAACAGAGCCCCACCTTGCAGGTGGCCCGCTCGGAAATGGCTTGAGGGTGTCTTGGATCATGAAGTACGTCAGCACACGGACCCCTGGTAGAACATTCGATTTCAGCGAGGTGCTGATGGGGTCGTACGCGCCTGACGGTGGCTTGTACGTGCCCCACAAGGTGCCTCGCTTCAAAAAGGAGGAACTCTCAAAGCTCGAATGGTTGCCCTTTCATGAATTGGCTCGCTATGTAATCGAGCCATTTTTGGGGGGCTGGATCGAGCAAGGTCAGCTGTCCCGGATGCTTGAGGAGACCTTTGATTGTTTTAAAAGCAACGCAGTGACACCGCTGTACCAGACAGCAAGTAACGAGTGGATACTCGAGTTGTTTCATGGGCCGTCAGGCGTCTATCAAGACTTTGGCCTTCAATTGATGTCTCGCTTTATCAATCACGATTTGCTGAAGTTTGGAAAGAAAACGCTGATGGTAGGTTGTACAGGCGGAGATACAGGGGTTGCTGCAATAAAAGCATTTTCGGGAATGAAGGGCGTTACTGTGTTGGTGTTACATCCCGCCAAGGGTTTAACCATGGAGGATCGCCGACGTTTACTGAGTAAGGACGAAGGAAATGTTGTCAACATTGCGGTCGACGGAGATTATTCTGATTGTCATCGTTTGTGTGAGCAGTTCCTGAAACAAAATAATGATGCGCAGCAGTATCTTATTTCGTTCAACTCAGTGCATTGGGTTCGCATACTCGCGCACCTGTCCTTCTATTTTTATTCCGCTCTTCAGCTCGGCGCGCCTAAAAGAGAGGTTGCTTTCAGTGTGCCGACTGGGAATTTTGGCGCCCTGTACGCTGGTTATATTGCCAAGCAAATGGGGCTGCCCATCCGACAGCTAATCGTTGCCACGAATGCTAACGCCGGATTGCATAACTTTCTCCAATCAAATCTGTACAGTCGAAATGAGATTCGTACGACCAGAACGCCCACTATGAATGTTTCATTAGCCTCTAATTTTGAGCGCCTGCAGTGGAGTATTTTAAATCGATGTGGAGAAAAAGTAGCTCGTAATATGCAGTTGTTAGAAGGCGAGGGCACCATCAACTTAGAGCAGGGTGAATGGTTGGAGGCGCGCAAATTGTTTGACTCACTGGCTGTGGACGATGCGGACGCATTCAGTTGTATTCATGAGGTCTTTGCACAGAGTGGGTATCTTGTCAGCCCCAATACCGCTATCGGCTTGCGCGCTGCACGTGCGAGCAGGCGCAGCTTGCTGATCCCCATGATTTGCCTGGCGACGACACATCCGTCGAAGATTGGCGTTGCAACCCATAAGTCGGAGATTGTCGGCCACCTGAATACAGGCGGTGCTCCTGCAGTCGCCGAACAAGACTGTACTTCAATTGCTAACGACATCAGGGCGCTGACCTCGCTGGTCAAGGCCTTATCCAAAGACACGGAGTCTCACTCGTTATAAGTTCGGAGCCAGAGATGAAACGTGTTTTAGATAAAGTTGATGAAAAAATTTTGGAAGAACTCACCCGAAATGCACGGTTGGCCCACAACGATATTGCCCTAAAAGTTAATTTGTCCAGGAATGCAGTCAGGCTGCGGATTGAGCGACTGGAACGTGATGGTTATGTCCGAGGCTACACAATTATTAAAGGTATGCCCTCAGCCGATGCAGGCCCCATTAATGCATTGATCTTCGTTTATCGTCAAGACCGTATGCGAGATTCAGAAGTTGTTCGCTCCGTTGGTGCAATGCCTGAAGTCATTTCCTGCAATGTGATGAGTGGCGACCTTGATATCGTACTGACGGTTCAGGCGATGAATGCAGATCGTATCCACAGGGTATGGAGTGAAATTTCGGCGTTGCCGGGTGTCCTGAACACCGTGACCTCTTTTGTGCTGTCCAGCACTAAGTAGCAAGTTGCGTTGTTGCGTGAGCATTTTGCTCGTAACAACGTTCTGTTTGCCATATTCGTAAAGTTAAGTTGGCGGATTACTATCTCAGCACCACAACATAACAATGAGAACCCTGTCGTGACTGAATACAAAATTGCGTTGCTTGGTTTTGGTGGCGTTAACCGCGCGCTGACTCAGCTTATTGCCGATAAGAATTCGCGCTGGGCGGATGAGTTAGGTTTTACGTTGAAGATTGTCGGTATCAGTGACCTTTACCTCGGCTCAATCATTAACAAAGACGGCTTGGATGCTCATGAATTGGCTGCAGTGCCTGCTGCTAAAGGCGGCTTCAGGACGCTACCCGGCGGCAGTGCTGAACCGGCGAACGAAACCGTTATCCGTTTCTCAGGTGCCGATATTGTGGCTGAAGCAACCTTCACCAATCCTGTGGATGGTGAACCGGCTACTACCTTCTGCCGCTGGGCGTTGGAGAAGGGCGTCAGTGTCGTGACCACCAACAAAGGGCCTGTGGCGTTGCATGCACAAAGCTTGAAGGCGCTGGCCGATAGCGCCGGTGCCCGCTTTGAATTTGAAGGTTCTGTCATGAGCGGNACCCCGGTTATCCGTTTGGCCAAGGAGTCACTGGCAGGCTCGGAAATCACCGGCTTCAANGGGATCCTCAACGGCACGTCAAACTTTGTCCTCTCCAGCATGGAGANGGGGTTGGACTTCTCGAGTGCTGTCGCAAAANCCCAGGAGTTGGGTTANGCCGAAGCCGATCCAACAGCGGATGTAGAAGGGCACGATGTGCGCTTGAAGGTCGTCATCCTCGCCAATGAACTACTGGGCGCAAAACTCAAACCAAGCGATGTCTTGTGCAAAGGGATCTCTGAAATCACGGCCAAGGAT
>Ga0065704_10070439_pt1 | contig 24843 bp, 23 predicted proteins | sample SwiRhicommuniRL2_FD_59091 | JGI IMG/M metagenome (GOLD analysis project Ga0065704, IMG submission 59091) | Switchgrass rhizosphere bacterial communities from Rose Lake, Michigan, USA - RL2 v2 (version 2) | ecosystem: Host-associated > Plants > Roots > Rhizosphere > Soil | place: East Lansing, MI | reverse complement strand
TTCCCCAGGATACTGCTTTTTTTTCAGGGCTTTATAAGTTTGCCAAAGCAAATAAAATAAAATATGTGCTGACTGGGGCTAACTACTCTACCGAGTGCTGCCGTGAACCGGAGGAGTGGGGAGCTTATCCGGGGATAGACAAGACTCTTATAAATGATATTCATGCTAGATTTGGTGTGCGTAAACTTAAGACGTTTCCTCTCGTAGATATATTGTCCTATAAAATCTATTATCGTTATGTCTTGGGTATGCAGGTCGTGCGTCCTCTAAATTTGGTGCCTTACATAAAGAGCGAGGCTGAGGAAACGCTCGAGCGCTTGTTTGGTTGGAAGCGTTTTCAGCATAAGCATCATGAATCCAGATTCACTCGTTTTTACGAAGACTACTGGATGCCGCGCAAATTTGGCTATGAGAAACGTCGTGCTCATTTCTCCAGCCTTATCATGACCGGGCAAATGACCCGGGAAGCCGCTTTAGCGCGCATCGCGAAACCCGAACTGGATGAAAACTTTCTTGCTTCGGAATTTGAATACGTCGCGCATAAGTTGGACTTGACTGTTCCCGAGCTTCAGCGCATTTTCGACGGCGAAAACAAGACCTTCCATGATTACAAAAACAAACGCTTCTTGATTGGAATAGGTGCTCGTATCCTCAGCGCAATCGGATTGGAAAAACGGCTGTTCAGATGATTACCATCATTGACTACGGTCTGGGTAATATCCAGGCTTTCGTGAACGTTTATCGACGTTTGCACATCCCGGTCGCAGTCGCTCAGACGGCTGCGCAGCTCGACGGTGCAACGAAGTTGATTCTCCCCGGGGTAGGCGCATTCGATCATGCGGTCGAGCGGCTCGATGCCTCAGGCATGCGGCCCACGCTTGAAGAGTTGGTTCTGCGTCACAAGGTTCCGGTCCTGGGCGTTTGCGTAGGCATGCAGATTCTGGCGAACAGCAGTGACGAGGGGGCCTTGCCTGGCCTTGGTTGGGTGCCTGGTCGTGTTCGTTCCTTCAAGTCGATTCCTGACTTGGCCGAGTTGCCTCTGCCGCACATGGGGTGGAACGATGTCAGTTCTTCCTCAGGTTCCGCGTTGTTCAAGGGGTTTGAGACTGACGCGCGCTTCTATTTTCTCCATTCGTTCTTTTTTGATTGCGAAGACGCTGGATATAGCGAGGCGACGTCCTCCTATGGCTTGGAGTTCAGTTGCGCGGTGCGGGCTCAAAATGTGTATGGCGTCCAGTTTCACCCTGAAAAAAGCCATCACTTCGGCGTCGGATTACTGAAAAACTTCGCGGAACTATGACATGTTGAGACCCAGGATCATTCCCTGCTTGCTGATTCAAGATGGCGGGCTGGTGAAGACAGTGAAGTTCAAGGACCCCAAATACGTCGGGGACCCGATCAATGCGGTAAAAATCTTCAATGAGAAAGAAGCCGACGAATTGATCGTGATCGATATCGATGCCACTGCAAATGCTGTGGAACCTAATTATGCCCAGATTGCCAAATTGGCGGCGGAGTGCAGGATGCCGCTGTGCTACGGCGGGGGCATTCGTACAGCTCAGCAGGCCAAGAATATTATTGCGCTGGGTGTCGAGAAGGTTGCCATCAGCTCGGCGGCATTTGAAAATCCGCATTTGATCAGTCAAATCGCAGAAGAGATTGGCAGGCAGAGTGTTGTGGTGGTCCTGGATCATAAAGCGCGCTTGCTGAGCAAGCATCAGGAGGTCTGGACGCACAACGGCACGCGCAATACCAAGCGCAGCGTCATCGAGGCCGCTCAAGAGTTTGAAAAACTCGGTGCCGGCGAAATTGTGCTCAATTCCATCGAAAACGACGGAAAAATGAAAGGCTACGATGTGGAGCTTGCAATAAAGCTTCGTGCAGCCGTGCGTATCCCCATCACTATTCTAGGCGGTGGCGGCTCGCTTGAAGACATGCGTAGCGTCGTGGCAGCTTGTGGCGTGGTGGGCGTAGCGGCGGGCAGCTTCTTTGTGTTCAAGGGCGCGTACCGGGCGGTGCTGATCAGCTATCCAAGCGCTCAGCAGAAAGACGACATCATTTATTCAGCTCTACGAGCCAGGTAATTCACCAGGTTCGTGGCAAGGGTCAGATCATATGTTCAACGGCAAAAAACTTCTTATCACTGGTGGTACTGGGTCCTTCGGCAACGCGGTGCTCAAACGTTTCCTGGATACCGACATTGCTGAGATCCGCATTTTCAGTCGTGATGAGAAAAAACAGGACGACATGCGCAAGCGTTACAGTAACGTCAAGCTGAAGTTTTACATCGGCGATGTACGGGACTACCAAAGCGTGCTGAATGCTACCCGTGGTGTTGACTATATCTTCCATGCTGCGGCCCTCAAGCAGGTACCGTCCTGCGAATTCCACCCCATGGAGGCGGTGAAAACCAACGTCATCGGCACCGACAACGTGCTTGAGGCGGCCATCCAGAATGGTGTCCAGCGCGTGGTCTGCCTGAGCACGGACAAGGCTGTCTACCCCATTAATGCCATGGGTATCTCCAAGGCCATGATGGAAAAAGTCATGGTGGCCAAGTCGCGTAATGTCGACGAAAACAAGACGGTTATTTGCGGTACACGATATGGCAACGTCATGGCCTCCCGAGGGTCAGTCATCCCTCTGTTCATTGAGCAGATTCGTGCAGGGAAATCGCTTTCGATCACCGATCCCAACATGACCCGCTTCATGATGACCCTGGCCGATGCGGTGGATCTGGTGCTTTACGCCTTCGAGCATGGCAACAACGGTGATCTCTTTGTTCAGAAAGCCCCGGCTGCCACTGTCGAAACCCTCGCTCAAGCGTTGACATCGATGCTCGGTCAACCTGACCACCCGATTCAAATCATTGGCACGCGCCACGGTGAAAAGCTTTACGAGGCACTGCTCAGTCGTGAGGAGATGGCCTGCGCTGAAGACATGGGCGCCTATTTCCGTGTACCACCAGACCTGCGCGACTTGAACTACAGCAAGTTCGTGGAGCTAGGCGAGGAGAAAATTTCGCGCACCGAGGATTACAACTCGCATAACACCGAGCGCTTGGATGTCGAAGGTATGCAAAAGCTGTTGTTGAAGCTGGATTTCATGCGGGCCATACAGCGTGGCGAGCCCGCCACTCCAGAGGAGTGATGCCCATGAAAGTTCTTATTACCGGGGCTGGCGGCTTTGTCGGCAAAAACCTTGTGGCCCACCTGCAAGAGCGCCAAGACGTTCAGGTGGTTCGATTTGGTCGCCAGGAGGCCCCATCCGATCTGTTGTCGATGCTTGATGAAGTGGACTTTGTGTTCCATCTGGCGGGCGTCAATCGACCCCAGCGTATCGAGGAGTTCAGCGAAGGTAACAGTGGCCTCACTGCTACGTTGTGTGCTGCCATCAAGGCCACTGGCCGGTCGATACCCGTGATCTACACCTCATCCATACAGGCTGAGGTCGATAATCCTTATGGGACCAGCAAGCGCGATGCTGAACACGCCTTGCTTGATCTGTCGAAACAGCAAGGTTCGCCAGTTTATCTTTATCGTTTGCCCAACGTTTTCGGAAAGTGGGCGAGGCCAGACTACAATTCGGCGGTGGCGACGTTCTGCCATAACATCGTCCGTGGCTTGCCAATTACCGTCAATGATCCCGCGGCACCGCTGCAGTTGGTCTATATCGACGATGTAATCCGAAGCTTCATCGATGTGATGGATGGTAGCGCCCCGGAAGGTCCTTATCTGGATGTACAACCGGTTTATGCCACGACGGTCGGGGCATTGGCCGATCAGTTGCAGGCGTTCAAGCGCAGCCGAGAGACGATGGTGACCGAGCGGGTGGGGACTGGGTTGGTCCGCGCTTTGTATTCGACTTACCTGAGCTATTTCACGCCAGACGATTTCACCTATGAGCTGCCCAAGCACGGTGATGTGCGAGGCGTATTCGTTGAGATGCTCAAGACCCCGGATGCCGGTCAGTTCTCTTACTTCACTGCTCATCCTGGCATTACGCGGGGAGGGCATTACCATCACAGCAAGACCGAGAAGTTCCTGGTTATCAAAGGTCACGCCTGCTTCCGTTTTCGGCACATTGTCAGCGGTGAGTTCTACGAACTTTACACTGACGGCGAAACACCACAAATAGTTGAAACCGTCCCGGGTTGGAGCCATGACATCACCAACACTGGCGAAACCGAAATGATCGTAATGCTGTGGGCCAACGAAATTTTTGATCGTGAGCGGCCAGACACCTACACCATGGCTGTTGGCACTCAGGCCTGAAGGATTAGCAATGAATACTGCACTAAAAAAACTGAAAATCGTCACCGTGGTGGGCACGCGTCCTGAAATTATCCGTTTGTCCAGGGTCATGGCCGCACTGGATAAGTATTGCGAACACGTGCTGGTGCATACCGGTCAGAATTATGACTACGAGCTGAACGAGATTTTCTTCCAGGACTTGGGCATCCGAAAGCCTGACCACTTCTTGAATGCTGCCGGGAGCACCGGCGCGGAAACCATCGGCAATGTGATCATCGCGGTGGACCGGGTACTGGCTATTATTGAACCTGAAGCCTTGCTGGTGCTGGGTGATACAAACAGTTGCATGGCAGTTATTCCCGCCAAGCGGCGCAAGATCCCCACGTTCCATATGGAAGCCGGAAACCGTTGCTTTGATATGCGCGTCCCCGAAGAAATCAATCGGCGCATCGTTGATCACACGGCAGACATCAACCTGACCTATAGCACCATCGCCCGGGATTATTTGCTGGGCGAGGGTTTGCCTGCCGATCGTGTCATAAAGACTGGCAGTCCTATGTTTGAAGTGCTCAATCATTATCGCGACAGTATCGAGGCGTCGAACGTCCTGGAGCGACTTGGTTTGGAGGCGGGCAAGTTCTTTGTGGTCAGCGCGCACCGCGAAGAGAACGTCGACTCGGATAAGAACTTCCTCAAGTTGGTCGAGGTGCTCAATACCGTTGCCAGTACGTTTGGCCAGCCCGTGATTGTCTCTACCCATCCACGCACTCAAAAGCGTGTCGATGCCATGGGCATTGTTTTTCATGAAAATGTCAGACTGCTCAAGCCCTTGGGATTCATGGACTACAACAAGCTGCAACTCGAGTCGCGTGCAGTCTTGTCTGACAGTGGCACCATCAATGAAGAGTCGTCGATTCTCAACTTCCCAGCCTTGAACCTGCGCGAAGCTCATGAGCGGCCCGAGGGGATGGAAGAAGCAGCGGTGATGATGGTGGGGCTGGAAGTCGAGCGAGTCCTGCAAGGACTGAATATCCTCCAGACACAACTCTCGGGTAGCGAGCGCAGCCTTCGTCTGGTAGCGGACTACAGCATGCCTAACGTTTCCGAAAAAGTAGCCAGAATCGTGCACAGCTATACCGACTACGTAAACCGTGTCGTTTGGAAGCGGTATTGAGTCGAGTCGTGAATATGCCTGAGAGCAAGCTGAATATTTTGGTGGTCACGCAATACTTCTGGCCAGAGAACATGCGCATCAACGATCTGGTGCGTGACTTCACCGAAAAAGGGCATTCGGTCACGGTGCTTACTGGAGTGCCTAATTATCCGGAAGGGAAGGTGTTCGAGGCCTACAAGTCAGCACCAGGGAAGTTCACCGAATACCATGGTGCCCGCATTGTGCGGGTGCCCATGATCCCGCGCGGCAAACGCAGCATTCAGTTGATCCTCAACTATCTGAGTTTTTTTTCCAGTGCTTCGACCGTTGGCGCCTACGCGCTGCGGGGACGCACTTTCGATGCCGTATTCGTCTACGCAGTCTCCCCCATCATGGCGGCTATTCCTGCCCTGGTGATCGGTCGCTTGAAGAAAGCCCCCGTATTCATTTGGATTCTGGATTTGTGGCCGGAAACACTGAGGGCGGTTGGTGTATTGAAAAAACCAGCGTTACTCTCCATGGTCGGTCGAATGGTGTCTTGGATCTATAACCGTGCCGACTACCTATTGCTGCAATCGAATGGTTTTCTCGAAAACGTCAAAGGCTACTGCACACGGCCCATAGATCCACAACGCTTGGTCTACTTCCCCAGCTGGGCTGAAGACGATTTCTCTGCGACTTCGGAGCACTCGAACTCGATACTGGCACGCGATGAGTCGGTATTTACCGTGGTATTTGCTGGAAATCTGGGCGAGGCTCAGGATTTCCCCGCCGTGCTTGACGCTGCCGAGCAATTGCGTGGGAAAGTCGCCGTGCGTTGGGCCATCGTGGGGGATGGCCGGATGAGCCAGTGGTTGAGCCAGCAGGTAAGTGCGCGAGGTCTGGACAACGTCCTGCTTCTGGGCAGGCATCCGTTGGAGGCCATGCCGGCGTTGTTTGCCAATGCCGATGCACTGTTGGTTTCACTGAAGACCAATGATGTGTTTGAAAAAACCATTCCCGGAAAAGTCCAGGCTTACCTGGCCTCGGGCAGGCCTCTGCTCGGCATGATCAATGGCGAAGCCGCGCGCGTAATCAACGAGTCCGGTGCAGGGTTTACGTGTGCATCCGGTGATGCAGGTGGCTTGGCACGTATCACTCAGACCCTGGCGGGTTTTGCGCCATCCCAGCGCAAAGTCATGGGGGAGAGCGGTCGTGACTATTACCTCCAGCACTACTCCAAGCAACGCTTGCTGGCGCGTTTGGAAGATATCTTCAGAAAAGCCACGCTACGGAAGGTGAACCGCTGATGCAGAAAAGTATTCTTGTGACCGGGGCGAGCGGGTTTGTAGGTGGTGCGGTACTTACACGGTTGCAAGCAGATGCAGGACGATCCGTGATCGCAGTGGTTCGTGGTGACCGGCATTCGCCAGGCCCGATCAGCACTGTGCGGATTGAGTCATTTTCCGCGCAAACTCAATGGAACGCGCACCTGGCCAATGTGGATACAGTCATTCATTGCGCTGCTCGCGTGCACGTGATGAACGATACGGAGGCTGATCCGTTGGCCGCCTTTCGGCAGGTCAACGTGGAGGGGACGCTCAATTTTGCAAGGCAGGCGGCTGAAGCCGGCGTCCGTCGATTTATTTTCATCAGCTCCATTAAAGTTAATGGGGAAGGTACGTCGCCCGGCCAACCTTACGCCGCCGACGATATTCCTGCGCCAGCGGACCCGTATGGCGTGTCCAAGCAGGAGGCCGAGCAAGGTCTGCGGGAGGTTGCGCAGGCGACAGGAATGGAAGTGGTCATCATCCGGCCTGTCCTGGTGTACGGGCCCGGCGTGAAGGCTAATTTCTTGAACATGATGCGTTGGTTGGACAAAGGCGTGCCTTTGCCATTCGGTGCCATCGATAACCGACGTAGTCTGGTGAGCATCGATAACCTGGTCGACCTCATCGTAACCTGTATCGATCACCCCGCGGCGGCGAACCAGACCTTCCTGGTCAGTGATGGAGAAGATCTGTCGACCACGACATTGCTCAGCCGGATGGCTCGTGCGCTGGGTAAACCTGCCCGGTTGATTCCGGTTCCTAGCTGGATGCTCGACCGCGGCGCCAGCATGCTGGGCAGAAAAGCGCTGTCCCAGCGCCTATGTGGTTCGCTGCAGGTCAATATCGAGAAGACACGTACACTTTTGAATTGGAACCCACCCGTGAGTGTCGATGATGCATTGGCCGAAACCGCACGGCATTTCAGGATGAATCAAGCTAAATGATGTACTTCTGGTTGTTTGCCTCTGTCACGCTGGCCTCACTGCTCATGACCGCGGGGCTGCGCCGCTATGCCTTGGCGCGTAGCATCATCGATATTCCGAATGCACGCAGCTCCCACAGTATCCCTACGCCCCGGGGCGGAGGTGTCGCCATAGTCGTGGCATTCCTGCTGACATTGCCCTTGCTGGGGCAACTGGGTCTGGTACCGCCTCACTACCTGATCGCATTGGGCGGTGCAGGTGCGCTGGTCGCCATCGTGGGTTTCATGGATGACCATGGACACATTGCAGCGCGGTGGCGATTGCTCGGACATTTCAGCGCCGCTATATGGGCGTTGGCATGGCTTGAAGGTCTGGCGCCGCTGAACCTGTTTGGTGTCAGTGTCGATCTATCCTGGATAGGACATGCCCTGGCTGCCTTTTATCTTGTCTGGGTTCTCAACCTGTACAACTTCATGGACGGTATTGACGGTATTGCCAGCATAGAAGCGGTGTCGGCGTGCCTGGGCGCGAGTGCTCTCTACATACTGTCGGGTTTCACCGACCTGATCTGGCCTCCGTTGATCTTGGCCGCCGCAGTGCTGGGCTTTCTGTTTTGGAATTTCCCACCTGCGAAAATTTTCATGGGGGACGCGGGCAGTGGTTTCCTGGGGATCGCGCTTGGGATCATGTCCTTGCAAGCCGCCTGGGTCTCTCCGGCCTTGTTCTGGGCATGGCTGATCCTGCTGGGGGTGTTTATCGTCGACGCGACGGTCACCCTGACTCGGCGGTTTTTGCGGGGAGATAAAGTCTACGAGGCTCATCGTAGTCATGCCTATCAGTTTGCCTCGCGCCGTTATGGGCGCCATCGTCCGGTCACGATGGCAGTGGCGGCGATCAACGTGCTGTGGTTGTTTCCCCTGGCGTGGTGCGTCGTGGTTCTGAAGCTGGATGGGCTGACAGGCGTTGTGTTGGCCTACGTGCCCTTGGTGATATTGGCCTTCAAGTTCAAGGCCGGTCAGTTGGAGGATGCCTGAGCGCCCGGGTAAAGATGTGAAATGGGTCAAGCCGGACATAACGAGAATGAGTAGGAACAACAAGGGGCTGGAAACATTCATGGATAGACTTCGCGTTGCATTGCTGGGCCTGCCGCGTCGGCAGAAACGACTGCTTCAGGTCATGGCCGACGTAGTGCTGGTCTGGGGGGCCTTGTGGTTGGCGTTCGTGGTGCGCCTTGGCTTTGACGAGATGATCAATCCCTTTACCAACCATCCATGGCTCCTTGTCAGCGCATCTTTGATCGCTATCCCATTGTTCGTTCATTTTGGTATGTATCGGGCCGTCATGCGCTACCTGGGTAACGATGCCTTGATCGCGATCATCAAGGCAGTCAGCTTGAGCGCGTTGGTATTGGCGCTCGTGGTGTACTGGGGCGCATCTTACATGGCGCCTGTCCCGCGTTCGGTCATCTTCAATTACTGGTGGCTCAGCCTGGTGATGATCGGCGGCTTGAGGTTGTTTATGCGCCAGTACTTCATGGGCGATTGGTTCATTCCCTCCCGCCATGCGCCCTTCATCAACCGTAACGCCAGCCTTACCAAAGTGGCGATCTACGGAGCCGGTGCTGCCGGTAATCAACTGGTAGCAGCCTTGCGCATTGGTCGAGATATGCAACCAGTGGCTTTCATCGATGACGATGCCAGTATCGCCAATCGAATGATTTCTGGTCTGCAGGTATTCAAGGCCAAGCATATCCAGAAGATGATTCGCCTCACTGGCGCTCAAGAAGTGCTGTTGGCCGTTCCTTCGGCGAGTCGTGCGCGACGCCGTGAAATCCTTGGGTATCTGGAAGGCTATCCACTGCACGTACGCAGTGTGCCGGGTTTCATGGATCTGGCCAGCGGCCGTGTGAAAGTCGACGATATCCAGGAAGTCGATATTGCCGACTTGTTGGGTCGAGATGCGGTGCCTGCACAACCCGAGCTTCTGTCGCGTTGTATTCGGGGAAAGGTTGTCCTGGTTACGGGAGCGGGTGGGTCGATTGGTTCTGAACTCTGTCGTCAGATTCTCGCCCTGCAGCCGTCCACTTTGCTGTTGTTCGATCACAGCGAGTTCAACCTCTACAGTATCTTGAGCGAACTGGAAGAGACCATCGTCCGACAATCAATCGCGGTAAATCTATTGCCGATCCTGGGCTCGGTACGTAACGCGACCAAACTGTTCGACGTCATGAAGTCCTGGAGCGTCGAGACGGTGTATCACGCAGCAGCCTATAAGCATGTGCCCCTCGTGGAGCACAATATCGCCGAAGGCATGCTCAACAACGTCATCGGTACGTTGAACACCGCGCAAGCGGCGTTGAAGGCTCAGGTCGAGAACTTTGTGCTCATTTCCACGGACAAGGCCGTGCGTCCGACCAATGTCATGGGCAGCACCAAGCGCTTGGCAGAAATGGTCTTGCAAGCACTGAGTCATGAGCTGGCGCCAGTGCTCTTCGCAGACAGCGGTAATGTTGCCCGGGTCAATAAGACCCGTTTTGTCATGGTGCGCTTCGGTAATGTGCTGGGTTCATCCGGCTCGGTTATTCCGCGTTTCCGGCAGCAGATCAAATCCGGCGGCCCCATCACCGTCACGCATCCCAATATCACCCGTTATTTCATGACAATCCCGGAAGCTGCCCAGTTGGTGATTCAGGCAGGTTCGATGGGGCGAGGCGGCGATGTGTTTGTGCTGGATATGGGAGAACCGGTGAAAATCGCCGAGTTGGCTGAGAAAATGGTCCACCTGTCTGGCTTGAATGTGTGCTCCGAGAAGAATGTGCACGGGGATATTGCAATTGAGTTCACGGGGTTGCGTCCAGGCGAGAAGCTCTACGAGGAACTGTTGATCGGTGACAACGTGGTCGCGACCCAGCACCCCATGATCATGAGCGCCAATGAAGACCATCTGCCGTGGGAACAACTCAAGGTTAAACTGGACGAGTTGATGGCCGCCGTTACCAAGGATGAATATTCACGGGTCCGCATGCTGCTCCGCGAAACCGTAAGCGGTTACACGCCCGAAGGAGAGATCGTCGATTGGATATTCCAGCAGCGGCGATTGATGCCAAAACACAAGGATCGTTAAGGGAGCACTTCGGCGGTCGATAATGTGAGCGTCGAAAGCTTGCTGTAGTGGGCTGTGCGGAGTGACTTTCCCCCAGTCTCATTGAGCCAGCGTCCATTTCCTGCAACTCGCAGGCGCTGAGATATCTTTCTGGGTTGCCAAATAACATCACCTTACCTTTCGTCTAGCTTGGTGACTTTACCGATGCCAACGAGTACCCTTCCAGTCTTTTCGAAATGATAAGCGAGCAGCATCAAGTGGTCCAAGGTGAAAAGTTTATAAGTCCCGCTATTGTAGTTTCGTCCAGAGCGATGATGACTCTCTCTGTGATGGGGACACTCTTGATTCTGGGCTGGCTTCTCAAATACAGCGCCTACGGTATCGAATTTACTGACGAAAGTTTTTATCTTGTGTGGATTTCAAATCCATTTATTTATGATGTTTCGCTTACGCAATTTGGTTTTATTTATCATCCACTGTATAGGTTACTCGACGGCGACATTGCGGCCCTTCGACAGGCAAATATATTAATGACGTTCGGCTTGGCTTGGGGCCTGGCTTACGTCCTCCTTTCTTCGCTTGCGCCAGAGTCTAGGGAAAAACGTATTATCCTGCATACGGCTGCAGCTGGATTGGCTGGCAGCGTCCTTATTTTCTTCGATATCTGGTTACCCACGCCAAGCTATAACAGTCTGGCGCTGCAGGCGTTGTTGATCACCAGCATCGGTCTGCTTCTTGCCGAAAAAAACTTAACCCGTAAAAGTGCTTTTGGTGGGGCAGTGATCGGCATTGGCGGCTGGTTGGCGTTCATGGCCAAGCCAAGCACCGCACTTGCGCTGGCTATTGCTGTTTTTATCTACCTTCTGCTGTCGCGCAAGGTTTCAATACGATTGTTGTTGCTCATCGCTGTGAGTGCTGTTGTGCCGCTGTTGGCAAGTGCGCTGCTGATTGACGGTTCATTATCGCAGTTTGTAGAACGCGTCGAACTGGGCATTGAGTTCGGTCGATACCTTGGCGGTGGCCACACGCTGATTCAGATCCTGCATATCGACGACTTCCTCCTGAGTGAAAGAGCCAAGCTTGCCATCGGTATTGTTTTCGCCACTTCCTTTCTTGCTACATTGGGAGCATGGAGCGAAAAGAAGATCGGCATGTTTCTCTGTTTAACCATATCACTTGCATTCTTTGCGTTGGTCGCATTATTGACGACAACTCAAGTTTCCAGTGTTGCAGAACTCGGCAATTTTCAGGGGCTGCTGATTTTCGGTGTGGTGTTTGCCGGGATCCTGACCGGCTTGGCAGTAGGTCGTTTCAAGACGTTGAGAGGCGTTACCGGATCACATGGGGCGATTGCACTTCTATTTCTAGTAATGCCCCATATTTACGCTTTTGGGACAAATAAAAATTATTGGACCGGCGGCGCCTCGGCCGGTATTTTTTGGTTGCTTGCCGGCATCATCCTTTTAGGGCCGATGGCTCGTGAACGTGCCAGCTGGCTATTCGCGCTGCCACTGGTGCTTGCGGCTCAGGCAGTCACCGCTACTCTTTTGCAAACAGCGCTTGAGCAGCCCTATCGCCAGCCCCAGCCCCTCAGGCTTCACACGTCTCCTTTGGAAATAGGCCCCCAAGGATCGAGCTTGATTCTCTCGCAGGGGTACGCGCGGTATATCGACAGTGCCACCAAAATGGCACGAACTGCTGGTTTTGAGCCGTCTACCCCGGTGATCGATCTATCCGGCCAATCCCCTGGCATACTTTACGCAATAGGTGCTCAGAACATCGGCCAGGCCTGGACTATCGGCGGCTACCCCGGCAGTCTGGAGCTCGCCAAAGCAGCATTGAACCGCACGTCCTGTGAAAAAATAGCGGCGGCCTGGTTGCTGCTGGAGCCCGATGGCCCGCGCAGTATTTCAATCGAGCTGTTGTCCAGTTTGGGCGTTACCTTTCCTGAAGGATACGAGCAGGTAGGCACCTGGCAGACTGCGGAAGGTGCAGGCAGTTTCGCTGCCAGCCGCACGCAGGTGCTTTACAAGCCGTTGGCGTCGAACGAAACGTTAAATACCTGCCAAGCGCTACGCCAAAAGAGTGGACAATGAGGAGGGCGCCAGTTCCTATTCCAACTGGTGGTGCCCTTTGACAACCGGTTATGTAGATACAGGCGCTTTTGAATGCCCTGATGCCCTGGCCGGAGAAATCCTCGTCACGGCTCGCCTTGAAGCTCTGATCAAGATGTGAATGCAGCGAATATCTTCACTGTGTCACAGACGAATGGCATAGGTTGCAAAAGGAAAATCAATGACTCAGAAAATCCAGTTCAACCGGCCATTCATGACTGGTAAAGAGTTGCATTACATTGCCGAAGCCAAGTCCGGCAACATGCTTGCTGGCGACGGTCCTTTCACCAAGCGTTGCCACGAATGGTTGGAAAGCAGAAGTGGCTGTGACACGGCGTTGCTGACCCACTCATGTACGGCTGCGTTGGAAATGGCGGCACTGCTGCTAAACATCGAACCGGGTGACGAGGTCATCATGCCTTCGTACACCTTTGTATCGACGGCCAATGCTTTTGTGCTCCGAGGTGGCGTTCCGGTGTTCATCGACATTCGGGAGGACACCTTAAACCTTGACGAGAGCCTCATCGAGTCGGCGATCACTGCACGTACCCGAGCTATTGTCCCGGTCCACTACGCAGGTGTGGCCTGCGAAATGGATACCATCATGGATATCGCGAAACGGCATGACCTGAGGGTTGTGGAGGATGCCGCGCAGGGTGTGATGGCTACCTACAAAGGACGAGCGTTGGGCAGCATTGGTGATCTGGGTGCCTACAGCTTCCATGAGACCAAGAATGTTATTTCTGGCGAGGGTGGCGCGTTATTGGTTAACGAGTCTTCATTGGCGCTTCGGGCCGAAATCATCCGTGAGAAAGGCACCGACCGTAGCCGGTTTTTCCGGGGAGAAGTGGATAAATACACTTGGCAGGAAGTGGGTTCTTCATTCTTGCCAGGGGAGTTGATTGCGGCTTTCTTGTGGGCACAGTTCGAAGAGGCCGAACGCATCACCCATGAACGCCTGGAAATTTGGCAGCGCTATCACGAACTTCTTGAACCGCTTGAAGCCGATGGCTTGTTACGCCGTCCCATCGTGCCGGAAGAATGCCAGCACAACGCGCATATGTACTATGTTCTGCTTGCGCCAGGGCTCGATCGGCAATATGTGCTCGGCGAGTTCAAGAAACATGACATTTCCTCGGTGTTCCATTACGTCCCCCTTCATTCGTCGCCTGGTGGGAAACGATATGGTCGGGCACACGGGGCGCTGGAAGTTACGGACAGGCAATCTGAACGACTGGTGCGTTTGCCGCTGTGGATTGGCCTGAGCGCTGAGCAGCAACAGCGTATTGTCAAGGTCCTGACCGAGACCATCGGTTGATGTAACCCGATCGATGTCGGGGAAGAGGAGAGTATGAGATACAGTGCCGCCGGCTTTGCAGTCAGCGGCACTTTCTTTTACTTGTTCAGAATACCTCGTGCGTTTGTTTCTGCCCATTTAATGAATATTTTTGCGACTTGTTGGCTCGCATACTCCGAGTAATGGACATATTGGTCGCGGAAAATTGGCATGCCGTTCAACGTCAGTGAGCAATTGAACAGTCCGCAAAATAGTTCGTTTTGGTCGAAAATTTAACGTTCAGATGGGCCGCGGATATCTGTGTTATCAGAAGCGCAAAACCGTCATCAATCTCTTTTTTGCCTCCAAGCCCACTACGCAGTCAGCTATATTTTTTAAATGGCCTAGAATAATATACTTTCAGTTCGTGATCTGTTGCGATGTGCGGGATGAAAACAATTACTTTTATCCCGTTTTTTCAAGGTGGGTGATGCGCTCGTCTATACGTTTTATATAAGCATCATTAACAACCTTTTAGCCCGTCGATGATGGTGTATTTAATTGTTTTACTATTTTCAATTATTCCATTGATCAGCAGCTTCTGATGATACGAGCGGCTGCCAGAGCATAGATTGGTGTCGGTCGGCGCATTGGGATCGGTTATGTCGATCATGTCCGGCGGGCACGCACCGATGGACAAAATGCGGCTGTCGTTCGTCTCTTTGGCGGCGGCCAATCCAGGAAACCGATGGTTGGCGAAGCTGTTACCTAGTAACAATAGGGCGGGCGCCCAATCTTTGTTGGCGATGCAGAACCGCCATCCGTAGGATACAGCCTCTTTGAAAGGATATCGATTGATACAGGCATTGTTCTTTGTGTACTTCCAAATCGGTCCGACAAATTGACTGTTAAACTCCTCGGCACTTTTAACCGGCGCGCGTTGCGGGAATCCGGCATTGGAGAACGTTGCGTATCCGACTGCGCCAACAAAAGCCACGATCACTAAAAGGATCGGTGTTTTCAGGCGACTGTTGAATTTTCGAAGCGGTTTTTCACAAACTGATAGGTTGCCCAGGCGAGCAGCACGGCTGCGAGCGTAATGAGGGTTACGCGAATTTCGACCGATCGCCGTGCCATCGCGTCCTCAGACATCGCTGCCAACACGTGAAAATTTCTTGGCGACCCGTGACTATGGTAGGTTGCCCGCCCCAGCCACTAACATACGGGCGCCGTAGGCTCGATCTCGTTGCAATGGATGTTATGAACTGCAGCCTGTAACGGCTGGTCCGTGTTCCGGAGCCTGGTGCGGTGGGTAGGTATTAGCTTTATTCCGCTGGTGATAAGAGCTATAGCTCGCGCTGGACGGTCAGAGAAGGTCTAATCTTGGATGCTGTTACAGGTATGTTTTTTGATGATCGTTTTATCAGTGATGCGTGACGTCGACAGGTTCAATAAAAGCGGAATCGCGACAGGGGCGAGCCAAAATGCGTAAAGGGTTTATGGATAAGTTGAGAATAGCCCTGCTGGGATTGCCAAGACGCCACAAACGGGCGATACAAGTGGCAACAGACATCGTCCTTGTCTGGATCGCCCTCTGGTTGGCGTTCGTCGTTCGACTGGGTGTTGAAGCATTGGCCAGCCCGATTGCAACGCATTTGTGGCTTTTCGGGTCCGCACCGCTGGTCGCCATTCCTATCTTTATCCGCTTTGGCATGTATCGCGCGGTCATGCGTTATTTCGGTAACGACGCGCTGATCACGATTTGCAAGGCAGTCAGCCTTTCGGCCTTGCTGCTGGCCTTGGTGGTGTATTGGTACAGCAACCATAAAACCGTGGTACCACGCTCCATCATTTTCAATTATTGGTGGTTGAGCCTGATCATGATTGGTGGCTTGCGCCTGATGATGCGGCAATACTTCCTGGGGGACTGGTTTACTGCAGCCCAGCATGTACCCTTTACCAACCGGGACGACGGCCTGCCCAAGGTTGCTATTTATGGTGCCGGGGCCGCAGGCAACCAGCTCGTGGCCGCACTACGCATGGGGCGGGTGATGCGACCGGTCGCATTCATCGATGATGACAACAGCATTGCTGACAGAGTGATTGCTGGGCTGCAGGTCTATGAGCCCAGGCATATCCAAAAGATGATCGACACAACCGGCGCACAGGAAATTCTGCTGGCAGTGCCTTCCTCCTCACGTGGGCGCCGTCGAGAGATCTTGACGCTGCTTGAAGGTTTTCCACTGCATGTACGCAGTGTCCCCGGGTTCATGGACCTGGCCAGCGGCCGCGTCAAGGTCGATGATATCCAAGAAGTGGATATCGCGGACCTTCTCGGGCGCGATCCGGTCCCCGCGCAACCTGATCTTCTGGAGCATTGCATCACTGACCAGTCGGTCCTGGTCACTGGGGCCGGTGGTTCGATCGGCTCTGAGCTTTGTCGGCAAATCCTGGCACTTAAACCGACTACGTTGCTGCTATATGAGCATAGCGAATTCAATCTCTATAGCATTCTGTCCGAACTTGAACCTCGAATCCTTCGCGAGTCGTTGTCAGTTCGGCTGCTGCCTATCCTGGGATCGGTACGAGACCAGGACAAGCTGCTGGACGTGATGAGGACCTGGAATGTCGATACGGTCTATCACGCCGCTGCCTATAAGCACGTCCCGATGGTCGAGCACAACATCGCCGAAGGCGTCCTGAACAACGTGATAGGTACGTTGAATACGGCACAGGCTGCGTTGCAGGCGGGTGTATCGAACTTCGTCCTGATCTCCACGGATAAAGCGGTGCGCCCGACCAATGTCATGGGCAGCACCAAGCGGCTCGCGGAGCTGACCTTGCAAGCCCTCAGCCGTGAACTGGCCCCCGTGTTATTCGGCGACAAGGATAACGTTTCGCGGGTGAACAAGACGCGCTTTACCATGGTCCGGTTCGGTAACGTATTGGGTTCGTCCGGTTCGGTTATTCCCCTGTTCCATAAACAGATCAAGTCCGGCGGGCCGTTGACTGTTACCCATCCCAAGATCACCCGTTATTTCATGACCATACCCGAGGCCGCGCAGTTGGTGATCCAGGCGGGCTCCATGGGGTTGGGCGGGGATGTGTTTGTGCTGGACATGGGCGAGCCAGTGAGGATTGTCGAGCTGGCGGAAAAAATGATTCATCTCTCTGGCCTGAGTGTTCGTTCGGAAAAGAATCCCCATGGCGACATTTCAATCGAGTTCACAGGCTTGCGTCCGGGCGAGAAGCTTTACGAGGAGTTGCTGATCGGCGACAACGTAGTCGCCACCCAGCACCCAATGATCATGAGTGCCAATGAGGACCATCTGTCTTGGGACACGCTCAAGATCAAGCTGGCTGAGTTGCTGGCCGCCATTGAACACGATGACTACACCAGGGTTCGTCAGCTGCTTCGGGATACTGTCAGTGGTTACGCTCCGGACGGAGAGATTGTCGACTGGATCTATCAGCAACGCCGACTCGAACCCTGATTGTTACACAAACTGTAACGTACACATTTTTGACAGCGATAGATCATCGCCTAAGTTTGAGAGGCAGCTTCGGAAAAGCTGCTTCTCTACTTAACGATGTCATGGAGCGTCATTTATGCGTACAGGCTATTTCTACTCTCTGGTTTTTGCCTTCCTCACCAGCGCCTCGATTGCTGCTATCGCCGCCCCAGTGGTCAAACCCGAGTCGGTCCCTACACCGCAAGCAGTGGAGCAACCAGCCAAAACGCAGGGCGCCAAGGTGGATTTAAACGGGGCGGATGCTGCAACGCTGCAGCGTGAGTTGACGGGGATAGGTAAGGGCAAAGCCGAGGCGATTGTTGCCTATCGGGAGAACAATGGGCCGTTCTCTTCAGTGGAGGAGTTGCTGGAGGTCAAGGGAATTGGCAAGGCAATACTGGACAGAAATCGCGATAAGCTGGAAGTGAACTGAAATAACCGTGAAGGGAGGCCAGTCGAGATGACTGGCCTTTATGAGCTCTGCCGAAGGCGCTATCCGCGGGCAGCCACGACGGTGCCAAGAATAATCAATCCAACACCCAGTGCTTTCTGAAATGTCATGGGTTCACTTAGAATCCAGCCACTTAACAGCAAGACAATAACGAAGTTCAGGCTCATGAATGGATAGGCATGACTAAGATCAAACTTGGTCATCGCCGCCATCCAGGCCAGTGATGCCAGGAACCCTGCTGCGAAGCCCGAAAAAATTCCCGGGTCCAATAACAGTAAGAGTAAAAATTTTATTTTTTCAATCGGCTCGACCGGCAGGGGGCCTAATTTGGAGATTCGCCATTTTAGAATAAGTTGTCCATAAACAGTAAAGGCGATGGTGGCGAGTATATAAATATAGTTGAATGCGTTAGCCATCAACGCTTCTCCAGTACAGCGAGACCAAAACCGGTTTTACCGTAACTGTTGCCGTTATAAAGCATATATCTATTGTGTTTGTGGTCGAACACGAATGGGTATTCGATCATTTCCGAATCCCAGCCATCTGGGGAGACATCAATACCGGCTTCCTCCAGTGCCAGTCGCCATTGCGTACCTCCATCGGTGGTGGCGTAGCCGATCCTATACGTGTCTCCGGTACCACTGCGATAGGAAAACCACATCTCCAGTCCGCCTAAGTTATTCTTTGCCACGGTAGGGCGTGAAAACGCTTGGGCTACACCCACTTCGAAGGGGATGGCCAAACCGTTACGATGCCAGTTATTTCCGTCATGGGAATGTGCCGAGTTGATCACATGGATCATTTCGCCGTTGCCGGAATCCCAGGTTTTGGTCGACCCGTACCACATGTCATAACCGTTGTTTCCGTTCTTGAGCACCCATGGGTAGGAAAGGCTGATAGGGTCGATTTCGTCAGTGCTCATGAACGGGAGATCACTCTCGAGTGTCAGCGTGGTATCCGCATTGACGATCAGTCTGCCGACATCACCGCGCCAGTGCTGATTGTCTGGCGATTGCCACCCCATGAAAAGCATGTACTGCACTTCGTTGGCAATGTAGCAATTGCCAATGCTCACACCATCAGCATGGAAACTGCCTGCGGGGCCGTGCTCCAGAAAGGGAAGGGGGTGTTCTTTGATAACTATTCTCTGCTCAATATCAATGTCTACTGCGCCGACGGAAGATCGGTTGTCACAATCCCGTGCGCTGAAGAAAACCCGAAAGACATCATTATGCAGGTGCACAGGTAAAGGGTTGGCAGCATGAGATAACAGTTTTGGATGGCGCTTCTCATTTTCGGGAGTATACAGACGACCGAGTTTTTGCCATGTGTATTTCATATTTTTCTCAACTTGCTACTGGGTACTTTTGAACGCTCAGTCGCGCTACCAATAAATACGCCTTCCCGCTCAGCGTTAGCCAACAGCAACGTGCCTGCGCCGATCACGCACTTGTCTTCTATCTTTATATGATCGCGCAGCGTCGCGTTGACCCCGATAAAGCACTGTTCACCGATGTGAACACCTCCAGAAACTACTACGTGGGATGCGATGAACGTATGGTCCTGGATCGTGGAGTGGTGGCCGATATGGTTGCCGCTCCATAAGGTGATGTTATTCCCAATCTTTACAAAAGGCTGGATGGTGTTGTCCTCAAGAATGAAGCAGTTTTCTCCAATTCGACCTTCATTCAGGACGGTAGCATGGCTGCTGATGTAGCTGGCTAGTGTGTAGCCTAGTGCTTTTGCCGCGAAATATTTTTCCTTTCGTACTGCATTGAGTTTTGAATAACTCAGAGCGATAAACATTTCATGCTGACCGGTAGCATAGTGTTCAGCAACGTTTTCGAAGGCGACGACTGGCAACCCGCAAAAAGTAGAGTCTTCGATATAGCTACTGTCTACCGTGAAGGCCACGACGTCATAGGTAGAGTCTGTATTGAAGTAAAAAAATGCCAACTCTGCGATGTCGCCTAAGCCGAAGATGACTAGTTTTTTTCTCATTACATTTTCCTCACTAGCAAGGTGAACTCATACAGGCCGTAGTCGTGAAGGAGGGCTACGTGTCGGGAGTAACGTCGCTTACATAGATCGAATAACCTGCAAGGGTCGGCATAGTACAGATCCTCCCTTTTTCTATCCTCGTCGGAATAGGACGTCAGGCAATTGAAGGCGAATCCCAGGCGACTTGTTCGATCCAGTATATTCAAAGTATTTTCGAGATAGGCCAGCCACTCGCTGTCTGATCGGCCCAAGCGGACATTGAATATGCCGCTGGCGACGCTGTAATCAGCGACAGCGTCCGGTTCGGAGGATTCAATAAAACGAGCTTGGGAGTCTTTCACATAGCGGTTTTTTGCGGCTTGGATCATTTCTTTTGAAATGTCCACGCCAAGATAAGAAAACGTATGATTATTGGCTTTCAGGTAATCGACCAGCGCGCCGTAACCACACCCTAGATCATTTATAGAAAATGCCTGCGGGGCGTTAATGATCTTGCACAATTGCTCGAAGCGCATGGCTTGGCCGTGCTCGCCATTCCAGTCCACTCCATTTGGCGTTTCACCATGCAAGGCGAGCTTTTGTGAATAGTAGCTAGCTACTTCTTCAAGTAGCTCAGTCTTTTTGTTGTGCATAAATTTGCCTCACAATAGTGTAGGGGCGTTGTTTTGACTCGGAAAATATTTTTGAAAGATAAATACCTACTACACCAATGAACGAGATAATCATGCCGCCTAGTAGCCAGATGGAAGCCATGACGGATGTCCACCCGCTTAATGGCGTCGCCAGAAACAGCCAGTGCATTATCAAGTAAACAATGTAAAGCACGGCAAAAAAAGAAATCGCAATGCCGATGTAAAAAATACCGACCAAGGGAGCATTGCTGAACGACGTCACCGAGTTAACCAATACAGACATCTTTTTTCTAAAGGTATAGGTTGTTTGGCTGGTGCTGCTCTTTTTGATCTTTTGAGGTTGCTGATCAAACCCGGTGATGTGCCATAGTCCTGCCAGGAACACCTCTCGTTCCTCATGTCGCAGCAGGGCGTTGACATAGCGGCGGGTCATCAGCCTGGCGGTGACGATGTTCTCAGGCAGCGCCATGCCTGTCAGGGCTTGGAAGAAACGATAGAACCAACGGCCGCTCCAGCGTTCAAACCAGCCGCCTTTACGTTGCTCCTGCACGCCATAGACAACGTCGCAAGCCATTTTTTGGAGCTGTTCGGAAAAGCTGAGCAGACATTCGGGGTCTTCTTCAAGGTCGCTGTCAATCAGGAAAACCTGATCCCCTTTGGATTGGGACAGCCCGGTCATCATGGCTTTGTGATGGCCGAAGTTTCGTGAGAGATCGACCAGCACCACATGAGAGTCTTGCTCGGTAAGCGATATAGCGATATCAAGGCTATTGTCAGGCGAGCCGTCGTTCACAAGTACGATTTCGTAGTCGTCCCCTGCACATTCCTTTGCGGCTGCGCTCACGCGAGAATGAAACTCTTCGATGTAGGAGGCTGATTGATAAAGAGTCGCTACGATGGACAGCTTCATTGAGCTACATACCTCATTTGGCGATGAGAGTCTTTTCCGCAGTTGAAAAGGAGATCAAGAATGGTGACGCCATGGGTGAATTCACCCCATAACTGTGGGTAGTCTGGATAGCCTGCATAGTCGAACCAGGTTAATTTGATGTTCATCGCTTCGAATATTTGTTCGTCGACATAATTCTTGGCGGATGGGCCGGAGACGTACTCGGTAGCGCCCGCTTGTACGCAGAGTTCGGCAAGGCGCTCGGTTTTACCGTCAACTTGTTTGTAGTCCCATGAATGGCTAATACGAGTCGTGATGTTCAGATAATCGCAAATGGCTTGGATGAATCGTTGATTAAGTATTGAAAGATGGGTGTAGGACGTATTCAGATAAAGGGGTTCCAGCCACTTTGCGATTTCATGAAAATGAGGGGCACGGCTATAGTTTTGAACTAGCGATTTCCAATGGGCTGCGGCCCATTCAGTACCATCAATTTCAGTTTCCCTGATTTTTTGGTGATACTTGCCTTTTACCAGAACAGGCACGGTCAACCATTGCAACCCTTGCGGGGTCTTTATTTGGTTACGGTTTCGCCAGTCACGTCGTGTGTATTGCATGTCGTCGTACAGAATGAATTCATCTACTGAAGCGATGATGTCAAAATACCCTTTCCAAGGGATGTAGTTGGATTGAAGTATCGCAACTTTTTTCAATGTGTTCTTCCCTTGTGCTGCTCAATTTGGAGATTATTGATCTGATAGACGCTGTGCGGAATTTTTTGAACTTTAATATGGAAAGAATAAAGGTTCACGGAATTCTGTCGCGTTATGTCTGAGCACTGGCATATTAATCTGCAAGGGGGGAAGCGTCACCCTTTTCGTGGGGGTTTTTCCCCGACCATAGGACCTGATCGGATAGGGTAGGCTGCCAAGCCGCATTCCCCATCCTCGACACGTTGCGCCCTCCCGAAAAGTCTTTTTACGATTAAATTTCCGAGTTGGAGTAATTTGACTGGCTCTTACCTCAACGATTCCGAGCAACTGCTTCTGCAACTGCTAACTCCCACCCATCACCCCTGATCAAGGACCCGCGCCATGTACAAAGACTACCCAGCCGCCTACCAGGTCAGCAAAGGTTCAGCCCTGCAGGTGGACAAACCCTTCTACGACCGCATCCGCACCCAGCAGGACAAGCGCACGCTGATCGAACAGTTCGAGGTCCCCATCCGCACCGGCCGCGCTTGGCACGTACCTGCCGGTCATGTGTTCCGCGTCACGACCCCGGTGGGCCCGCAGGTGGGGGACTTCAACGTCTGGAATGCCCACGATCCACGGGAACGCTTGTGGGCAGCGCGCACGCGCCAGCTTCAAGGTGCTCACGTCAGCACCCATGATCGGTTGTGGTCGAACCTGCCATTCCTGCGGCCCTTGGTGACCATCACCGATGACAGTCTGGCCGGTTATGGTATCGATGAGCATGGTGGACGACTGCACGATCTGTTGGGGACGCGCTGTGATCCCTATGTAAACAGGATGCTGACCGGCGAGGATTTCCATCATCACTGCCACTCGAACCTGACCCGTGCAGTGTTGCCCCACGGCCTGACGGAGTTCGATGTGCATGACGTGCTGAATATCTTCCAATGCACGGGGCTTAATCATGACGACATGTACTTCATGAAGGCCTGTCCGGCGCAGAAGGGCGATTACCTGGAGTTTTTTGCCGAGATCGATCTGTTGTGCGCCCTGTCCACCTGCCCGGGTGGCGACTTGTCGCTGGCGATGTGGGGGCCGGATGCGCAGGATCCCCTTAGCGTCTGTCGCCCGCTGGGGGTTGAGATCTATCGATTGGAGGATTCATTGCTGGAGGGTTGGAGTCAGCCTGAGCGGGCGGCGTACAAGGGGTTGCATGGCTTGCACATTGCCAAGGCGGACTGGGAAAAGTGACGCAGCAGGCGCTGGCTTTTGTGGCGAGGGAGCAAGCGCCCTCGCCACAAAAGCGGTGTGCGATTCAACGATCCTTGGCCTCCTTCGCATCCATTTCCGCATTGCGCTCGGCAACGCGCTTGCGTTGCTCATCGGTCAACTCGACCTTGTTGGCGGTGTCGCGCAGCATCATCAGACCACCAACGATCGAGCCGATTGCAACAATCAGAATCAACCAGGCATACCAGGGCATAGGGTTCTCCTTGAGGGGGCGATGGACGGACGAACATTTCGCCGATCCATCGCACCTACCACTTATGAGCGAAGGTTGCTCGCAGTGGTTCAATACTACGCCCGTTCGGCCAGCTTCACCTCAAAGCCCGGTCAGCATCGCATCGGCGGGAGCGTCTGCACGCAGCTGTGCGGTGAGGATGAAGTAGACGAAACCCACCGCCATGAAGCCGAGGAAGATCAGCCCGATCAGCGCGTTGAACCAGGCCATCGCCACCAGGCACACCACGGCCAATACCAGGGCGATGCCGGGTACAAGCGGATAGCCCGGTGCCCGGAAGGTACGTTCCAGGTTGGGTTCGGTTTTACGCAATTTGAACAGGCTGAGCATGCTCATGATGTACATGACGATGGCACCGAACACGGCCATGGTGATCATCGCTGCAGTCAGGGTCATGCCGCCGAGGTTGATCAGGCCGTCGCTGTAGATCGCTGCGATGCCGATCAGCCCACCGGCGATGATCGCCCGGTGCGGCGTCTGGAAGCGTGACAGTTTGGCCAGGGAGGCGGGCAGGTAACCGGCGCGGGCCAGGGCGAAGAACTGGCGCGAGTAGCCGAGGATGATGCCGTGGAAACTCGCCACCAGGCCGAACAGGCCGATCCACACCAGCATGTGCAGCCAGCCGGAGCTTTCGCCAACCACGGTTTTCATGGCTTGGGGCAGGGGATCGTTGATGTTCGACAGGGTGCGCCAGTCGCCGACGCCGCCGGCAAAGAACATCACGCCCATCGCCAGGACCACCAGGGTCAGGATGCCGCTGATGTAAGCCTTGGGAATCGTGCGTTTCGGGTCCTTGGCTTCTTCGGCGGCCATGGCCGCGCCTTCGATGGCCAGGAAGAACCAGATGGCGAAGGGAATCGCGGCGAACATGCCGGCAATGGCCGGTGCGCCGAATACATCGGAACCGGCCCAGCCGTTCAGGGCAAAGCTGCTGAAACTGAACGCCGGGGCCACGACGCCCATGAACACCAGCAGTTCGGCCACCGCCAAGACGCAGACAATCAGCTCGA
>Ga0065704_10070438_pt1 | contig 24888 bp, 8 predicted proteins | sample SwiRhicommuniRL2_FD_59091 | JGI IMG/M metagenome (GOLD analysis project Ga0065704, IMG submission 59091) | Switchgrass rhizosphere bacterial communities from Rose Lake, Michigan, USA - RL2 v2 (version 2) | ecosystem: Host-associated > Plants > Roots > Rhizosphere > Soil | place: East Lansing, MI | reverse complement strand
CATCATATTTGGAGGATGGCTTGGACAAGGTTCTCCACAGTATAATCTGTTGAAGATGGACTCGGGGGTGGTAAGGGAACTAGGGGGATATTGGGTGAATGGGGAACGGATGACGTTTGGATTGGCATAAATTTAATCCGGGAAAAGGGGAGGAAAGCCGCAACGCAAATCTTGCATTCGACCGTACGCAATAGCTCGAAGCTCTTCGGGGCTCTTATATAGAATATCATTGTACTCTGGATCACTTTTGTCAGCGATTCTAAGCAACTCCATTAACTTCCTCTTAAATCTGCGCTTTTTGGCAATATCACTTCTCCATCTTTGCTTTGCCGAGCTCCTGAAATGGGTGGCTTCATAAACCAAGGTTCTGGAAACATCTTCAGCCTTCAGGATAAGACGTTCCTTAGTTTCATCTAAAAATTGGGGCATCTTGGGGATGCTTCGAATTAGTAAATTCGGGAGTTCTAAAGTTATTGACGTTAATATATATCAATGCTTAAAGGATTGATAGACGGTTGTTTATAATAAGTAAAAGGAAATTGAAATGTGAATTTTGGGTGCAAATTATCGCGGAAATTGATATTGCTGTACTAAAATAGACGTTGCAGATCCACAGAAGCAAAATTATTATATCTGTACTGAAAAATATACAGCATGACAGTATATACAGAGCAATGGTAAGGGATGCAACTTGTGTCTAAAGATTTCGAATCACATATCGATTAGTGAATTAAAACTTGAATTTGGGTGGTGTCATTGATGTATCTTCGTAGCCAAATGAAGCTAACATATGGTGGCTTAAGATAAAAAGAAAGCAATGAGCATTATTACCGTGTTATTTCGAGCCACTCAGAAACTGAGTATATATTCACATACTGTCAACTTCATTTCCTTTTAAAAATACCAGGGGAGTATCTAGTACCATATATAATGTAGTATCGCTTAAGTATACACCAGCTCCTAACACATTCGTAACGAATGACTATGGGGTGTTGTGTAATACAAATGATAAATCGATCAACATACTTGTCTTAACTTTGATTTAGTGATTGAATTGATGGTGCTGGAACTCTTGAGTGATGGTTCATTTGGTCTTCAAAATTAAAAAATTGGAACAATTGATCTACAGGATTCACTTCTAGAAGAATAGGTAATTCCTCTTTGTAATTGCTTGGAGATTTTTGAGTCCTAGAACCTTACAAGTAATCATTAAATCACAACTTGTTAACGATGTTTGAGGTATCCTTGGTATATATGGTCTGTTTGCAAAGGAGAAGAAGGCAAGGCTGGTTTTGTACTTCAGTTTATTAACACGAGAGAGCTGAAATTAGAGAGTTCCACTAATTTAGAAATATCCCCATCTTTTTAACCTTACAGTACAATTCCAAATACCTCTTAGAAAGCATGGAGTAAATGGTTCTTCTTCCTATACAGAATAGTGAGATTCAAAATGGTCGTGCGCAACCCAAAATAACGTTCTGTAATATACTACTATCGTTTATTCTATGGTGTTAACATTGAATTCTTCAGAGTGACACCAGCTGATAGTGGCACTTTCAACTATAAACGACATATAAGCAGGAGATTCTCCCCGATAAAATGTCCCCTTTTTGAAGTCCAACATTTCCTATATCCCATCTCTAGCGTCGTGTGCCTGACGTCGATGTTTCACAGAGTATAAAACGCTATGATACCCCATATTTAACCATTAACTTCAGAAGTTTCAAGAACCCCATCCTATGTAGAGCGTACCAGGACATATCGTCCTACCTAGATCCCCTCACATTGTACTGCTCGTTTGCCCAATCTCTTATCTTTCTTAAGTGTACTTGTCTTGTTTATCACATGAGCCAAGTTTATAGCCACGACTCCATCGTTCAAGCCATCGAAGCCAGCTTATATAATATATTTTTTTGTAACATAAGCAGTGATTTATAAGATATCCCAGTAATAGAGGACAAGAAGCTTGTAGATATCTGTCAGGCAGGCAAGTATATACCTCCCCTCATCACTGTAGTTCCGTGCTCGTACTTTTTCTCTAGTTAATTTTATTGTTGACAGAATTTTATGCGTAATTCCGTGGAGCGAAGTCTCGCACTGTTTACATTTCATCTGATCCAAAATTTTACCGTCTAAACCTCCAACACTCTTCTTCCTAACAACCTTCTAGACTCTCCTTAAAAAAAAAAGTCAGAAGCACATACAGAAGTTCAATATAAGTTCATTACAAGTCCTGAATAGCTGATATCTATAGTCAACTTAGATAGACAAGTTTTGAATCTTAAGGCGTCAACAAAACATCAATTCGGACTAGATTAAGACTCTCTACAAGGTTTTCGATACAACAATTAACCAGGACATTTTAGAATCACACCCGATAGTCAGCAGCTCACGTAAATTTGTTAGGATTTGTTAAAGACTGTTTCGTCACACCACACGCTCGTCTGATTCCAACTCGACAATTACAACGAGACATTAACATTTGCCACTGATTTAGCTCTGGCGACACACCTTTGTACTTACATCACAGTTTATTCTTATCTGCATCATGGATGAAAGCCCTATAAAAAACAAGCCCACTTCCAGGGTCATTGACTCACTTCATACACAAATCGATACCCTCAAAACCCAGCTCGAAACCATTAAAAGTTCCAATGATGATTTTAAAAAGAAGAACACGCTTCTTAACTCCAAGAACGAGTCATTTGTGGATCAACTTGCCAACGCAAAGCATGAAAATGATATGATCAATGCCCTTCTTAAACGAAAAGAACGTAGAATCACAGATCTAGAAGATCAGTTTAATGAACTCACCTCAACAAATGAAAGTTTGGCTTTCAATAATAAGAACATGAAAATCAGATGTGAAAATTTACAGGAATCGTCAGCAACCTCGATTGCTGAGTTCGAGAGATTGAAGATTTCATACGATGCATTGATCACTTCTCAGGCCGAATACAAGAGGTATTATCAGAAGGAAGTGAAGGGTCTTACAGACGCCTTTGACACCTACAAATATTTAAGTACTCAACGATTTACAGACTTATCTGAAAAGTTGACCAGTAACGATAAGGATGTAGATACACTTCTTGATAGTTTAAGCAACAAGAGAAAGACTATGGATAATTTATACGTCAACAAGAACAAACTCATCTTGGATCTTCTTAGCAAACTTGGGAAGGCCGGGAAAATCCACGGTGAAGAATCAAAAACTGTGTTGAAGGAATGCTTAGACGCAATGAAGGAATTATTAAGCAAATACCCCGATTTAGAAGAGAAATTGAAACTCCATGAAGGTATAGATATCGATTTGGAGAAGTTTTTGGGTGAAACCGAGGAAGTTTTGGAAGACGAAATGACGTTGATAAACTCTCCTGACTTGAACGCGGGAAACCACAGCGGTGAAAGTACCCCAAATAAGGGAAGAGGTGGACACAGCAGATCATCATCGATACCAGGAAGATCAGGCATAACTCAGGACCATAGTAGAACTTCGTCTACAGGTAGTTCAGTTCAAAGAGCCTCAACTATCCAGTCCAAGCGTAGAAAAAACAAGCGAAATTCTATAAGATTTGATTCCAAGACTGCTCCAGACTTTTCTTCTCCGTCATCTCCATTAACCACTCAGTTGAACTTACCGAAAAGACCAAATATGAGTAACAATGGGAACAATATGATTGTATACGGAGGAAGAAACGTCGAGTCTACAAGAACTCCGACTCCTCCCGAGCAGGCTGGCTATGAATACAATGGAAACTACCAGTTTAATCAGTGGACTCAAGGTGGACAAGCCAACCAAGCCCCAGGAAACTACTCCAAAGGACAAGTAAATCAGCCAGGTACGCACCAAGGACATCATCAAAGTAACAACTACAACTCACAGATACCTCATAATGGAAACACCACCAACAACAGAGCTCATAGAAATTCATCCAACGGAAACTCCATCAACGGGAACCACTCCTACAACAATTTCAACAACTCCTCGTCCTCCAACAATGCCCCTTCAAACCCTTCCGCTGCGAAGAAGTTCAACAGAAGGTCAACATACGGCAGCAACAACAATACCTCCAACTATAACAAAAGGAACTCGCAAAGTTTCGAACCCAATAGTTTGAACTTAGCATTGAATACTTGAGTTAGACAATGTTAGCTTAGAGTGTTATCAAGTTGGACAAGATGATTTTAGATTCGTTCTTAATATTTCTGAATATTGCGATTAATTTTGCATTTTGGAATCCCGCAGATATATGGACTACATCTCATTCAGCACACAGCTTTTCCATATATATATCAACACTCTGGATACCCGTCAGCAAGCAATACAAGAGGTTCACGTGTGGCTCGAGGCTAATTATTGGCTATATTCCCGTTGATAAAATGCCGGCCTCAAGCACAGAATTCGAAACACAAGTGGACTATAAGCTCCTCACAATTTACTTAATTTATCTGTAGGTAGAATTCGTATCTTAATATAAATCTTTTACAACTAGATGGAGCAAACTAGATAGTTTCATGATGTCTTGATATATTCAAGTTGTGTATGCAATTATAGTTCCATCCTCGTATCCAGCAAACAACATCGGCACTGCGTTCATCGCCTTGTTCTTGATGATATCACGGTACGATTTCTTAGTGGATGTTTCACACTTTAGAGATTGAGGGTCTAGATATGTCATGGCCGTTAATTTTATAGCTTCCTTCAGAGATGAGGTTTCCTGAGCATTAACGGACGTTGTGTTTGTAGTTGTGACGTCGACTCGAGGAACTTGACGTTGCAACAGGAACCGGGGTTCAGGAGAGGATTCCTTCCAGTCAATTTGTTGGATACTTCCGTCCCAGAATCCGAGGGTGAGGAAATTGGTGGTGACGGGGTCGATTAGTAGAGTCTGAATGCCAGAATGTCCAAGTCGTATACGACGAGTATGCTTAGAAGATGCCTGGATATCATGTACAAATATCTTGTTATTCGTAGAGCCAGATATTATGCAATTTTCTACGTAACCTAGCGACATCACTGGGTTTGGGGAATGTACAGACTCACAATAGAACACTGTAGCCGACTTTTGGTGAAGATCTACGTGGACTCCCATTACATGGCCAGACTCGAATCCTAGAAAGAGATTAGAAGTCTCGGGAACATAAAACATTCTCATGATAATCCCGAAATCATTTCGAGCCCCAGTGGGATCAGTTTCCGCAGAATCATCGATTCTATGAATATCAATTGGGACTTCATCTTGTCCCATATAGAGACTATGAGGACATATTGCAGCCAATATTCGAGAAAATTCCATCTCGTCATCGATCAAGTACAAATCAAATTTGTTCGAATCTACTGAAGCTGGCGTAAAAAGGTATCCTTCATGGTACCAGACGTTACAGAAATTTAAAGAATTGATGGGCAATTCAAACACCTCTTTGGGTGGTGATTCTAAGACGTTCCAGAATTTAACCAGGGAATCCCTCAGTTGTGTTAGGACTAATTTCTCCGAGATTTGTTTGACTGTCAATATTGTTTCTTGGTGGGCTTGCCATTTTACTCGGGGTCGTCTTGTTTTTGTATCCCATATTATCACTAATCCCAGGTTATCTGCACTTATAACGGAGTACTGTACCAAACCAGTCGCTAGGGTACTAATTGAACATCCGTGTGCTCTTAGAGAATAAGCCTGACCAACCATTCTTGGGAAGAGTTCTAGGAATCTGTGAGTTACCATTTTTTATGTAGCCTTGAGAATATTGTATTGTGATTATATAATCAGTATATTTTGAATATTTGCACCCAAGAACTCATCTAGACCAACTTCTATACATTTGATGGCCAATAAGTAACTAAGAAGGTGCTTAAAGATTTAAGCATGAACAGGCCAAGTATTCATAGTAATGGTGGGAATTACTATGGCGGCTACCATGACTCCAATCATAGGTTCATTTACTAGACTCGTGGGTTACAACCTCCGTATATTTTCTAAATCTCACATTGGATCATGATTCAGAGGTATCGAGTTGGAGTAAACCATCAAACTTAAAGGGGAGGAGCAAATTCGATTCTAGCTGGAATAATATTTATATCTTGCTAGCAAAGGTGGAATAGACAATCAGATATCACCAAGTGGAAAGAAATTCGACAGTTAGCCAGCCAAAGTGTAGAAATATACAACTGGTACCACAGTTGAGCAAGCTGACACTTCCATGAGCGGTTGCCTGGCCCGATAATAATCTCAAGAAAACCCAGCAGACGATGAAAAGACTATCGGGTTTTAAAGGGAGATTTAAGACATTTTTTGTCAAATTCATACTTTTAGAGTATCCGATGAAATTGAATAAGTAATTGACTTTTTAAATTTTAAATCCGGTTTTGTCACATCGTCGTCGTCAGTTCATGCCGTGAGGCTTAATATTAAGTTAGTTTATAAACCTAAGCCTTATTATATTTAATATGAAGGATAGATTGAGGTATATTCTACTATTGCTTACGTAATATCATTCACGTGTTTGCTAACGAAATCAACTCAAAAACTGCCAAGACAATTCAACAACAATTTTGACAGCATGCATGAAAACACTACAAAAGCTGTCAAATAAAAGAGTTCAGTACCATTCGGACGCAAACAAGAGCAATCAATACCCCTGAAAAGAACCTTAACATAAGGGATTACAGATTTCATGAAATAAAAGTTTCGTTTGCCGAACGGAATTCATCTAGGCTTCAATTGGAGGAAACGTTCAAAAAAAAATGTGAAAAAATAAAAAATAATCTGTTTTCAGAAATAGTGTGCGATGTGACGTAAACGGGGAAATAAGGAGAATTCCCGCCAGATAAGAACTGAACTTGGCTGAGCAGTTAACCTAACACATATATGGCTGCCTCGGATACACCATTGTGATACACTGTAAAGTCTAAACTGAAAAAATCGTAAACATAAGCTGCTAAACAAAACATACTTCACATTTTCAGAGGTTCCCTTATCAGATGGCATCAACAATGCCGAAATAATCCCTTTTGTGTTCATGAATTTTAACCAATTAAGTGGGATTTGGGTTAGTATCGTGAAGTTATGCAGTTTACAGACATGCTCAAGGGGCCAATTGAAATGGTTCTACGACAATAATTAAAGCAGCCAATGATGGAGATTTGTGTAAACCATTTTCAGCCAATTAAATTCTCTAGTCACCACCGTACGCTACATGAAAGGCAGAATCGGTAAATTTCCAGATGGTTAAGAGAATGGGGCGGCATGAGGAACATGCAATAAATTGCATCTGATGGTAAAGATAATTCTTCATATAAAAGCTGCGAATCTCCCTGAACTGTAACAGAATATTTTGCCTTACAACTACCCCCTCCAATAGTTAAGAATGGTAAACGTTTTCAACGTTCAAATTTTCTTCATTGTCCTTAGGGAGACCCTTGAAGCAGTCGTAGTTGTTTCTGTTCTTCTCGCCTTCCTTAAACAAGGTTTGGGCGGGGCCACCAATGACCCAATAGTTTACAAGAAACTTAAGCGACAAGTGTGGTTTGGGGCTATAGCGGGGGTCATTCTATGCTTTATTCTTGGTGCAGCATTCATTGCTACTTTCTACACGGTGGGTAACAACATTTGGTCTAAATCTGAAGATTTATGGGAAGGTATCTTTTGTATCATTGCTACTGTATTGATTTCCGTTATGGGAATTGCTATGTTACGTATCAACAAGATGAAGGAAAAGTGGAGAATTAAGTTAGCCAAGGCTTTAACCAAACCTCCAAGCAATAAGAAGGACAGATTTAAGATCGGTTACTTGACAAAGAAGTACTGTATGTTCATTTTGCCTTTTATCACTTGTTTGAGAGAAGGTTTGGAAGCTGTTGTTTTCGTTGGTGGTGTTGGTTTGTCCTCTCCGGCTTCCGCTTTTCCATTGCCTGTCATTTGTGGTTTGATTGCTGGTATTGCTGTTGGAACACTCTTGTACTACTCTGGGTCAACTGTTTCCTTACAGGTCTTTTTGATCTTCTCCACCTGTATTTTGTACTTGATCTCTGCCGGTTTATTCTCCAGAGGTATATGGTACTTTGAAATGCATGTCTACAACAAGCAAACTGGTGGTGATGCTGCTGAAAATGGTTCTGGCCCAGGTACTTACGACATTTCAAAATCAGTTTGGCACGTCAACTGCTGCAACCCAGAAATCGATAACGGTTGGGATGTCTTCAATGCTTTGTTAGGATGGCAAAACTCTGCTACCTACGGTTCTGTCATCTCCTATAACATTTATTGGCTTGCAATCATCTGTACCTTAGGTTTGATGATGTACGAAGAACACACCGGACACTTGCCATTTACGAAGAACTTCACCTTGGTACAATTAAACCCAATGTATCACATTAAGGGTAAAAAGAAGAATAATTTGACTAAGGAAGAGCAAGATGCTTTATTTGCGAAGGTCATGGCAACAAGAATTGGCGACGATGAAGAAATCGAACAGGGCTCTGGTTCTGGTTCAGATATTCAGAAGGTTGTTGATACTGTGGAGTCCGAGAAGAAGTTTAAGAACTAAATATGAAACAGAACGAATCAGCCATAGGTTGAAGTTCTGTGATCAAAAGGAATCAACTTCGGCCAAACTTTGATGGATAACAACCAACCTTACTTTGCCAACACTATTTAGCTGTGTCCAATTAACACACACACACACACACGACATGGTTACTTAGTGTTTGCCAAGTGAGGTTTCGTTATTGTTTGTTCAAGCTAACTCGTGGCTCCCAACAGATATCAATAAACTTTCAAACTATTCTCTAATTTAATATCTTTTTTTCCGATGGCTGCAAAATTTGCAGTTCTCCTCGGATTTTTCTTTGCAACCATTTTTTATGTGCCTAATACTTTTCTTTGTTGGAGGGGGAGGGTCTGGAACATAAATTTATACTACGTTGTCGAGAGATCTCATAGGGATTAGTGGAACTACAGTGACAAGAATTGTGTAATCTCTAAACACTTTCTACGAAATCCTTCTCTCGATGATATCGACACGGGAATCCTTCATTGGGTCCAACTCTCATGTTTCGAGCCAAGTTTATATCAATTTTTTTTATATATTTACTCTAATTGTACGCCGGTTGAGAATTCAGATTCCAGTAGAAACTTATAATGGATAGTGAGTACAAAAATATCGTGAATATGAACACTAATGAAAAATTTGAGATATATTAGCTGCTTTGCTGATTAGCCATATGGTGCTTGTGTAATCTGAGTATTCCAAACTTTTTTGGATTCGTTAAGACGTAATCAGATCCCATTTGTGACATAGTTAAGAAATGGCTTTAAAACGACGTTTTCGTAGCTATTTTTTTATCATGATAGTTAAAAACAATCAAACTGGTTCTTTGAATCTTTCAAATTCTGCTCAAGAATTGCATTAAACTCTTTCTTTGAATAATCTGCCCCACCAGCTTGACTCAACTTCTCGTCAATACCATTCAAAGTAATTTCCAATACTTTGAATGTCAGATCATTGAACCTTAAAGGTTTTGAGATTTCGAAAACTTCCATGAAGAAATTAACGTCCAATTTCAAATTTATCAATTGAATTGCGTCTAACCCACTAGTTTCTCTTAGGCTATCCAAAATATTCTTCAAGAAAAACATCTGCAACTCGTTAATTATGCTGGTGAAAATATCCTTACCACTAATCGGTTTCACCTTATTAATCAACTTGACAAAGTGGATTAAAATCTCATAAATAAACCCATCAATTTTCAACACTTTTCTTCCGTCTACGCCATTGAAGAACTTATTGACCTTCAACCGTATCCACAACTTTTCCTTGTTCAAAACATCTTCAAAAATTGTCAAGCCAGCCTTGTCAATATCTACAAACAATTTCAACTTCTGTTGCAGCAAGTTTTTATCAAACAAGCGATCAAATCTCTTGATCAATTGAGGATAGATTTTTTGTGACAACTCATCAAAATTATTCATAGTCAATATTTTGAACGTTCCTTCACCATCTATTTTATTATCCATCTCTAGCTTTCTTTCGATGTTATACTTTTTCAAAACCGAATCTATGATAATATTCAAACTTCTCATGAATTGAATTTCAATACTAACCAAAGTTCTCTTGCTAGGAAATGCCGACACAATTCTAAACTCAGAATTCTCCACATCACTCAGAAATATCACCTGTGCAAGTTTATCCAATATGTAACCTTGATAGAAAAAAATTATTTTTGTAAGTTTTGTGACTGCTCCTTCGTCATTTTCCTCCTTTCCCCTCGTTTCCTTCATATATTTCTCCAACACTTCCCAATTTTCCAAATCATACAACTGCGAGCAATCATTCACCCATACTGAACATATGGCTTCAATTATCTTTTGATTCACTTTAGATGACGAGGTTTTGAGATGCTTTATATGCTTGTTTGTTTCTGTGCTCTTTGAAAGATTGCCAACAGTTCCCACAGACTCCCCTAAGGTCGTCATCAATCGATTTATTTTTTGATTAATACCCGTCAAGTAGTATATTGTTGACAAAGAGTTGGTATAGTGAGGTAAAAATTGCCTGTAGTTATTAGGAGACGATTCTAATTGATTGTTATCGCCAGATTCGTCATCAAATAATGTGACTAATACCACACTTACTTTTTCAATTAACGCAAACAACCCTTCCATAATTTTCCCATCAAAGTCAATGTTAAACTGATGAAAATGCTTGTAATTAGCAACAAACTTCTTTAAAGTCGTCAAGAATAATCCGTCAAGGTAGCTAATGAAATTATTCAAAACCAACCACGTTTCATTGACAATTGATATATCCATATTTTCACTACTATCAAACACTTCTTTTATAGTTTTTATACGTTCAGACAATTTAACATCTGCCTTTTCTGATGAACTATCAGTTCTTATATCGTAACTTCTTCTGTCTCCACTGTCATAATTTGTTGCTCTGAAATAATCCTCAATTTGGTTATATTTATCTCCAATATATCTTACATGGGACCCGTTTTTTCTAGCTTCTGATAATGACGACATATAATCTTGTAACTTTCTCTGCATTAGAGCCCATTTGCTATCAATCTTTTTTATTTGGTATCCTAGCTCATTATCCAACTCCAGTAATTGTACATTTAGAAACTCATATATCGGATTGGAAGTCGAGCCTTCTTTAGAGTCAGCTAGTTGATATAATTTTTCGACTAAAGCAAAGAATCTTCCTTGACTGATTCCAATAGATCTCAAGGCTGTACTGCCTGCTTGGTAATTCAAAGATTTGAGTTCTTTAAAGGTTTTCTTTCTGAATTGCTTCACAATCAAGTCTACCTCATTAAAGACTTTTGAAAGGGCAGTATTTATCAACATCTGATCCTGTTCTAGAGCATTGATCTTCGCTGTATCTTTTTTATCCACTTTCTCGAGTTCCTCTTGATATCTCTTCTCTTGTATTGTCAAGAATTCATATTTTTCATTTATAAATTTATGGTAGTCGTCTATGAATTGATCCTGATTATGATTTGTAAGGTAGCCAATCAAGTTTGTTGGTAAATCAAAAAAGAATTGATGGCTCTTGACAAACTCTATTAATTTTATCAATTTCGTTTCCTTGTTTTTGTTTTCCATAATCGGTCTTATCATTAACGCCGACGTCATATTAAGAGAATTGATCGATTCCTCCAACTCTGAATATAATGATTCATTCTTTGTACTTTTATCCCGAAAATCTCTCGGATTGAACACTTTACTTCTTTCTCGATCCTTTTGAGCCTTGGTTTTCAGAGCTTTAAATGTGACCAAAACATTATCTATAGCTTGTTTACAATTAATAAATTTGATGAAGTTGGCATCAATCACTTCACGCAATTCATTTGTTTGGCTTTGAATATTCCGTTCAAGGAAGTCCAAAGAAGTTACTAACTCGTTTATAGGTGTGTTCTGATGTACTACTGTTAAGAATTGGTTGGGATTGAATTTTTGAGAAGAAATTAGGTATCGATTTAATTCGGGATCATGTGGACTTTGTATGACACCTTGATCTATTAAGTTTTTAATGATATCTGTGCCATTACCCTTCAACGGATCTTCAACATCTCTATTATTTAAGCTATAGTTTCTTTCTTCGGTGGCTGGATTGATTAGTTTACTGAGAATAGTGAATTGTTCGTCAGTACTTAAGTTCTGGAGTTGTTCAGCATTGAATTGAGAAATTTCAGATATATTAAGATCACTCTTTGATTTCGGCTGTAGGGTTTTTATATTATAGAATTTGAGTAGGTCCTCCTCTCCAACGTTGTAATCAAGCATGGTGTTGGTGGTGACGTTTGGTTGTCAAATTGATTTGCCAAAATGTTGTTAATTTATGTTTTGAAAAGGACACGACTTGATATCAGGAACCAATTCACAATGGCGGAACTCTTTATTCTTCGTATAGGTTCTTGTTTCATTCACTACTAAGCTCGTATAGGTTCTTGTTTTATTTTCAATAAAAAAGGTGTATTTGCAAGCTATTTAGATATTGCTGAAACGATCTATGTACCTAATTTATAAGCATCTTCACTGTTACAGCTTACAACGTTGATCTATAATACTTGATAGTTCAATTTTTCTTCGTACTTAGATAATTGATATTGTACATCACTAGCATCGATTGAAGTTATATGTGAATTTCAACATTGTGACTGCATGGTTTGTGGAATAATATGATACTTAATATCAAACCCAGCATGTAATGCCGCTCGTAACATAGAATCATCTCCACAAACTGTATTCTTGTTGTTGAACGTCGTCAGCATCTACAGCCGAAGACACAGCTGCCACAGCAGCATTTGCAATAGATGTAGGATCGTTTGGATCCATATGCTCCTTGGATTCATGAACCGTTGTGGATGATCTTTTGTTCTGTTCTTCCAATTGTTGTTGGAATTGCTCCGCGGTGTGACCCAGTAGTAATTGTTCTTCATCAGCAATTGCATTACTTTGGTTCTTGTACAAGCCATCAGTAATTCTGTCATATACGACAGCCATGGGCAACTTTCTGTGATCCTTGATATCTGATTTCATCTTTTCAAAAACATATTTGAAATCTCCTTCACTCCAAGAATAATCAACTTTTGTAAATTCATCATGATACATATGGGCGATAAATTTCCAATCTATGGCCTCGAATGAATCATAATTCGATTGTTGAAGCTTTTGAACCAACCACAACTTGGTTTGAGGGTCCATGAATGATGACTTAAGAACGGACTCTCTTTTCAATAATTTAGACCACTTGTATCTACATTGAATACGAGACCTTACACCATTCATTCTTTCACTTACCACTGTCCAGTTAATTGAAGCCTCCTTTTCTTTGTCAGCAATATCATGGAGCATTTGAGTTACAATATCTGTTAAAGTATTCTCTTCTTCGACTGACCATTTGTTCGAACTCCTATTTTCTCCACATTTCACGTAATTTCTCCATCTATCTCTACAATCTTCAGGCATCCGCCCCATTGCTTCACCTATTTGTTTCCATTTTCCTTCATGGGTAGTTCCCCATCTTCTTAAAAGTTCATCATCTTGTTTGGTCCACTTTGCTCGCACATCAAAGACATGATACTGTCTTCTAACATGTTTGTATACAGATGCTCTGGATCTATATGGAAGAACTCTTGTTAAGTTTTCCCAAAATTTGTCCTTCTTCCTAACATTTGACCAGATTCTGTTGCAAATATCTTCTCTTGACCATTTGTTTAAATGGCAATAACCAGCAATAAAGTGGTCCACCGCTTGGATTTCTTGATCTGAAAATATTCTCGGACCCTTGCCAGTGTTATTTGGAAGCGAATTGTACCAATTGCAGGCGATTTCTGAAGATTCTTCAACTAATGACTCAACATTAGTTAAATTATTAAAGTCTGGTTTCGACGTGCCTTGCTTAGAATGGTCGTCGGTATGATGGCTCGTTGTTGCGTAATGTATAAGACTGTTTTCGATCCTTTTGAGCATTTTCTTACTTTTTGGAGTTGGTTTCCCCCTCTTTAAGCTAGAAGAGAGCGATGAAGCAGCCTGCGCAAGTTGGGTAATGGCAGAAATAGACTCCGCGCTATGACCCAGATTTTGAACGGCAGCAGTGGCAGCTGCAATAACCTGTTGCGCTTGGTCTGGAGGGACATTACTTAAACTTAACTCCACAGATGCATTATCTTGAAGTTCTTCATCATTGATATGTCTTGCTAACTCACGAGCATCAATAATAGCAGCTTCCACTAACTGGTCGTGTTCACTTGTTCCTAAGCGATCTGGCCCAATACGATGTTCACTTCCCATCCGGTCTTCATTCGAGCCTAGTCCAGTTAAATCCGGATCTAGTTGACTATTTGAACCACTTCTTCTCTTCTTCTTCTTCTTTTTCCTTTGCTCTTGAAAGTATTCAGGATGGTCGTCAATGTTATCATCCAAGAATCCAGTCCATTGATTAAAATCGTTGATATTGTTCATAATATCGTCGTGGTTAAGTTTACGCTTTTGCTTCTTGGTTGAAGTGTTTGAATCTAATGTGCCACCGACATATCTCATGACTGCAGCTTCAACTGCATCATTAATCTGTTGATTTGTAGTCTTTGAATCTGATAGATCTTCCTCATCTTGTAAGTCGTGACTGATATTCAACACTTGATCATGGTCTTCCTCTTCATCTTTTGATTTGGTTCCAAGCTGAAGTAATGCTTGGGCTCCTCCGATCTCTTGTTGGTCTTCCATTGCAAATATCTTATCAAGGTGTTACCCTACTTAATCTTTGCTATCAGCGGGTAACCTTTGCTTGTTGTGATTTGTTTTTATGGTGATGTTCTTGAGAATGCGTTCTGAATTTTACGCTTTGGAACCAGAACTCCACAATGACTTATTTTAAGAGAAAGAGAAAGAGAAAGAGAGAAAGACATCACTGAAACGAGATCCCGAGACTGACTTGGATTTTTAGCATACAGTTACTGTTTTGGGCTCTCATTGATAGCTTTCCAATATAAAGGTTGGGTCTTTCTTGAGTTCTAGAGCCATTCCCAGTCTATACTTTACGAAGGACTTTTAGTCAGAATTCTAGAAAATGACTGCAAAAGCTACAAACTTCTTAGCCTTTGTGGGAATTTCTGAATCATACATGTATCCACTGACTCTGTATCTTGATTATGTATTAACTATTCTAGAAATTACTCTTCTAATAGCGACGCACGACCTTTTTGCAGTCATTTAGAGCATGATGCCATCAAAATGCAGAATATTTTAACCTACCTATACCTTTAGGAATATTCAACTATCCCAAGTTGCTGCTTAATAGAATACGTATACAAATGGCCGACTTGGAAGTTTTTAGCTAAAGAATTATCAATAACCTGACGCTAACTCGAATTTAAGCAAACGTAGCTCAAGATAGAAGATAGTTGGATAAGTGGCGGACTTTGAAGCACAATCAGAGTTATGCATCTATTAAAAATAAATAGCTAGGATTATATGGTAGTCTGTAGTCCGATTTAGATTCTCAGAACCTTCCTTGAGATATACTGGACTCCGGCTCCCTCAGTTTGTTAAACAAACTGTTGTATTTTGTTCCAATTGGTTTTGGACTCGTACTATTTATTCTCATGAAGACTCCTAAACTGTTTGATACGTGGCTACATAAATTTGCCGAAGCTATCTCTCTATTGATAGATCTCAATTATATCCTGCATGTAGAAAGAGTATATTTTGTTTTCAGATCTAAGTCAACTTCAATTACACCAAAGCATGGAAAGTCCAAGCCCGGGAGTTGAACTGGAGCCGTTGAGTCCTGTTAGATACAGCAAAATGGTTTTACGAGATTTGAGCCAAGAAGATTTAATCGAAAAAGTTCTTGAACTTGAAGGAGCGTTAAACGAGTTCCAAGAATCCAGTAAAGAGTTGGAGCAAGCACTTGAAGAGGAGCTCCAAGAGTTTGAGAAGACGACTAACAAGTTACACCGGAGTCTAGACTCAACGGTTGACGAGCTATCACAGGCAAAAACAAAAATAATATCGCTAACACAAGAACTAAATAATACAATTGAATACTCAAGTACTAAACTACGAGAGAGTGAAGATAAGATAACAGCACTCAAACAACAGTTGGTATCTGTGGAAATTGCCAACGACAGTATCGAGAATAATGATAGGATGATCTCAGATAAACTCGAATTGGCAAATCAATTTAACAACGAGCTACTTGAGAAATTGGCCCTACTCGAAAATGATTTAGAACGTGAACGGAAATCAGGCGTAGAGAAACTGTTGTATATCTCGAACTATCAAAATGAAGTTCGTGAGTTGACGGAAAAGGTTACAACCCTTGAAGCAAATGTGGAAGAAGGTGATATGCTGGTAATAAGTTGGCGAGAGGCTCTACGCGACGGTCCACGGACAACGTCAAGCTTAGGGAGTCTGAAAGGAGGAATGACTAAATCAGCTTCGTTAAAGAAGATTCATAGCATGACTGAAGGTGTGACGTCCTTTATTCTTAATTCGACTACAATGGGAACTTTAAAATCTCCCTCTACTACTACCACCACCAATCTGAATATTTTAGCATCCACCGCCGACGCAACCAATGCTGCTGAACTTTCAAGGACATCTTCAAAAACTTCACTGCGTAAAACAATAACTCCTTCACCTTCCAGTACCGACCTCAAACACCAAGAAAGCCCACTGTCAAGCAATAGAAGTAACTCAAGCATTTTCAGTAAAGAATCTAAGAAATCGAATACCTCGCGAGAGAGCAAGCGACTCCATACAAAAAAGATAATGCAAGATCTATCTCCAATCAAAGGATCTCCAAATCCTCCTAAAAGAATAACCGATGTTAAAGAGAAACCAAGGTCAAAATTTAATATATTACGACTCAAGTAGGAATGTGTTGGGTAGTGTGCCGGCAAATATATAACCAACGACCGCGACAAAAGTTTGGAATCAATTTGGAATAAATAGCTATCAGAGAACACACGCCAACCAAATCATCTAGAACACTACACCCAATAGAAAACATTGTGCTATTCATTTCAGCTGTATAAGTTCTAATCCACTCTAGGTCGTCTTAAACGAAACGGCAAACTTTTATACCCTTGTATAGGCATTTACACGACCGACCTCTGATTTATTGGAGACCACACAGATCTTCTTATTCAATAGTAAGCATTTGATTTCTGCGTTGTCGACACTCAATCCCGTGGTTCATATCATTTTCGAAAACAAATTATAGAAATCATCATATAAGATACACTAAGACACACGCAGACTACATTTCCTACAATTCTAAATATAACTTGATCTACAATGGATGAATTGGACTTTACCTCGATTATCAATCGATTTGATAAGGCTGAGATTTTCAATTATATGATTCGTCTCAATGGACATCTACCAAGAGAACAAAATCTTGATTATGGTCTTTATTTGGATCAATTGACAGATTTAATCAAGAAATTCGATGTTCCAGCACCAACCAAAAAGAATAAAGGTAAAGAATCACCAGAAACAGATGTGGAAAAGTTGAGCGATAAACTTTCATTGAATATCTTTAAACTTGTTTCAAGAAATTTGGTTTTGATATTTCACCATTTGCCAACAAAAGTGTATGATTTCACAAACAGTCTTTTAAACTATCTTCAAATAGATGCTAATGAGGTGACTCCTCTCATGCAAATATCAATCGTTATTCTTATAGATCTATTTGAAACATTTCCGAACTCTTTGAGTTCATTGATTAATTTTTCAGTCACCCAAATTTATAAAATTATCAAGAAATCGCCAGAAATTGATTCTTCATTGGTTTATTTATTAAATTCAATCACTAAAAATGCAACCAAGCTTGATATAGATGAAAAATTTCAAGCAAAACTTATCAAAATTGTGACAAAGACTATTACTCAGGTAGTCACGTATGAATTGGATTCTATGGATGAAAGTTTTACGATTTTATTAAAAAAGAATTACATCTTAAGTTTCAAGAATTTGCTTTTGTTGTCAGTATCCTCAAATTATGAAAGGTTATTAGCATTATCAGCATCGTCGTCTGGATCAAAAATGAAACCAGAAACTATCATGAGTCAACAAAATACATTTCAAACTGGTTTATTAGCAACCCATGAAAAGACACTTAATTACTGTCTTTCAAATTATTCACAAGAGGTTAGAATAACAGCAATTGAATTACTTGCAAATCTTTTCATAAATTTCATCCCCACAGGAAAATTTTCTGCGATTGAATATTTGATTTCACAGTATCCATTGCCGGGATTCAACAATTGGGACTTAAAGTTGGACGGGTTAATTGATGCGGAGGATTCTGCTGGAAAGGACAAAAGCTCCCTTTCTGATTCCCAAAGTTTTATCAATACTTACACTAATTGTTTACTCTTCCAAACCAGCATTGTTGAAACATTTATATTTTACTTGCAATTGGAACAATTCCAAAATCCCGAATTTTTGTCAAACAATCTTATATTTATTCTTGATAACATTCTCTCGAAATTTGGAGAGTTGAATCAAGTTTCGAATCACATTCAAAATCAACATTGGAATAAAGTACTCTTACAATGGAGTAAAGTTTTTGACTTTATTATTAACGAATGTGGTTCAAGCTGTCATGAAACACTTACTGGTTACGTGTATGCTAAGTTCAACCATCAAGAATCGACAGAAACTCAAACAAGACTGAAAAAGAAAGAATCAACAATATTTGGATTTAAAGGCAAAAGCCTGAAAAGCAAGACTAGCGGAGATATGCAAGTGAAACCATATCATAATTCTTATCAAGCATATTTGTTATTACAAATTGTTGAATTGTTATTACCTTTTGGAATAAATTTCAATTCAATGATTGAAATGAAAGACGTGGGATATGAAAGGAGTAAAATCGGAGGTGAAGTATCTAAAAAGTCAACTGAGGCATCCGACACTATTGAAGAATCTAAAAAATCTACTGATGAATCTGCAAATAAATCTGATATTGATGAAGAAGGAACTGAAATTTCACAAGAGTCTTTTATTAAAGATATATTATTTAAATTGGTTATTAACGATAATTCTTATATTAGAAATTATTCGTTAAGTACCATGTTGAAATACGGTAAAAACAACGAAGCCGAAATCAACTTGCTAATCTTACAAGCATTCAAATCAGTAAATCAAGAATTTAAAGAGAAAGAAAAGAATTTCAAGCCAACTGATGAAAATATCAGTTATTCAACCTCAGTCAAATTGTTGAATTATTCATTACTTTTGCTGTCGTTAATTAAACAAACAGATTCAACATTGATCCAAAATTCAACAATTGTGAAGATTCTAAGTTTTTGTACACAAAATTTAAAACACAACAATAGTAATAACCATGCTAACTTCTTGAAGAATTCATCATGTTGGGTAATATTATCGTCATTGGTAACATTTTATAATGAATCTGAATTTATCAAATTAAATTCGTCTCAATTTCTTGTTTTCTGGAAAAGTTTACTTACCTCACAATTTATAAGTTCATCTATTTCATCAAAAGAAGAGCAGACAGGAGAGATTATTGGAAATTTAAAGGTGAGAAATTTCAGTTTGATTTGTTTATTTAATTATATTCAATCTGTTGAACTCACACCTGAATCCATTAAGCAGCTTCAATTTTTACTTACGAAATCATACAATTACTTGACATACTTAGAAAGTAACATTGAAGGAATTGGATCAATCACAAATTTCAATCAAAATTTCAATGTTCAAAATTACAATCCAAATCTTGTGAATAACATTCAATTTTCAAATTATTGCGATGGAAACTTGACATTTACCAAAACAATTATAAGTTTAATACTTTATAGTAAAAAGCTTATTCTACAAAGTTTTATAAAACTTTCAAGTTTACTAAAGAATGATATCAACTCAAATATGGTTATCTTCTTATTGAAAGTGTTCAGTGATTCAAAAATCTTCTGTAGATTGACTTCACAGGAAGAAAAATCTAAGAAAAAGGTGATTATTGAAGATTTTGATGATGACATAATTTTAAGTGAAGATTACTTTTCATTTGGAGTTACGAGTAAGTTCAGAGAGAATTTAGATAAAAAGGAATCCAATAATGATAGAGATATTTTTCCATCGCAATCCAAACTTTCTTTATGGATTGATTATTTTGAACACTTGCTATTTGGTTCTGATCATTCAATAAATTATGATCCAATAGTATATTTGCTTTCAAATGACAACAAACAATCAAGTGACTATGCAACACCTTTAATTACCTCGTTGGTTGATTTGTCAATTGAATTATTTCAACTAGTATTTCCATGCCTCAGTTATCAAATCCAATTCTCGTTGTTGGAACAAATGAGAAACTCATTAACAGCAAAATCAATTGATCCGTTGAGATATAAAGCAATACAAGTGAATATCTCGATAACTCTTTACGGGTTATTGAAAAACGTCACTAAGAATATTGAGAAGGATATCACATTGGTTATATTAGATATCCTTGGAAAAATTGAATATAGAAATAAATTTCTCGTGGAAATTAATTCTGATTCATTTGGAAAAGCCATGAAATTCTTACCAAAGGCGACTACCACTGAATATATTAACAAGTATGTGAATGAAATTGTCAATGATTCCAATCCTTATAAACGAGGATATTCAGTTTTACTACTTTCTAAACTATACAAAGAATCTCATGTTGGATTCAATGAGATTTACAATGTTATATTCCAATTGTTGAATGATCCAAATCCAATAGTTTATTTTTATTCTCTAAAATCTGTTACGATTTTGTTCGAAAGTAACTTGGAAAGTGTGATCTTAATACCAAAGTTGTTAGATAAAATTCATGCCAACTACTTAAATGACAATTTTGGATACGATTTAAAGAGTAATGTCTTGATAAATTTAAGATGCAAATTCAATTATATGGGATTAGTTGGAGAGTTGCTTAGATTGTTTGTTACCAGTCTTGGACCAAGTTTACGAGAATGGAAAGAACATGATAAAATTATGCTTAAAAACTTGATTATTTCCTTAAGTTATGGTATTGGCTTGACCACGATAAGAGACTATGAAGTTTATAATGATTTGTTAACATTATTTCAAGAATTGATTATATTTGATCCAGATTTAATCGAAGGAGAGGTCAAATTCTTTACTGAGTTGTTGAATTTGATTATTTCTAAAAATTTAAAGATCGGACTAACTACAACTTCGCCAACTTCATTGAATAAGGATTCAATTTTCCCATTCAACACAAGCTTTCAATTATATAAAGCAGGATATGAATGCTACGTTGAGTTGATTAAAATATTTGGAGTTGAAATTTTAACTAAAGAGACTGTCAACCTATTATGGATTTCTATGAATCTCAAACCTTGTGATGAACTAAAACAATTTATTCAGATCTGGTTAGAATCGAGTTTAGAAATGAATTGGTTTGTTACATTGAACTCTTTATTTAAAGTAAGTTCAAAAAAATTGATTGGTCCCTTCATTGAACAAAACTACCAACAGAAATTATTACCAATGCTGCAAAGACAAAGAAAGAAAAATATCAATATTGATTTCAAAGACGAAGAAATTGAAAATATCGTTGGCGATGACGAAGGTGAGGATAAAATTGAGCCGATAACTTGGGAATTCAAGTTGTTCATATATGATTTATTAAATCATTTACTTGAGTTAGCCTCTAAGAATTCACAATTAGTTGATAAGCTTAAATTAAAGATTCAAGATATTGTTAAGGTTTCATTCCTTGGCTCAACTTCTCCAATTACCAGTATCAAAATCAGAGGAATAAACTTGTTAGATAAAGCTCTTGGTTTATTTGGAAATTTGCCTGATCCATTATATCCTGAAATTTCGATTTTGGAACAACAACAAGCACAGATTATTAGTGCGTTGATGCCATGTTTCAATTCGGATAGTGATGCTAAAGTTATTGTTGAAGCAATAAATGTATCATCGAAGTTTATTAACTTACCTAGAATCAAGTTTTACTCCAAACAAAGAATCCTTAATACTTTGATTTATTTGTTGGAAGAAGTTTCTTCAAATAAGTTTTTGAAATTTGGATATTTGGAGAATATGTCTGAATTCGAAAGGAAATCGATTCAACTATCTATCTTGAATTGTTGGGCGATCTTGAAGTTAGATATTGAGAATCAAGACACGTCACAAGACACTGGTGAAAACTTGCAAGAAGTCTTGAACACTTCATCTCTGGAATCATCTACAGATATCGAGTTACAGGTAACTTTAAACAAATATTCCAAACTTTTGACATCATTATGGATATTAGTCTTAAGAGAATTCTCATCATTAAAGTTCAGTGATAGTTCGAGTAAAGAATTAGAGATTTATGGGAATTACTGGATAAATTTTATTCGGGTATTGAGTGTGCAGTTAGAAAAAGATCCTAAGAGTATTGACCAATATTTGCTAGACGATGCACAAAACTTTTTCTTTGTCTTATTCAGTCAATGTGTTGAATCATTAATCAAGAATAGAAATGTTTCTGAAATTCTTATAACCATGAACAGGTTAGTCAAAAGTACTGAGTTGGTTAAATTCTTATTCAATGATGAGATTTTTGGTGAAGTTGTTGATTTATTTGATAGATTAATCATGATTGATGAGGATATTGAGGTACAAGTTGAATTGATGGAAATTGTGAAAACAATATTTGACACATATATAAAAAATGTAAGGGAGGAGGATCAAATTGAATCTGGATTTGATAAATTGTTTGAACTAATTCGTGTTGGCATGTTACCATTATTCAACATTTTACCATTTTTAAGATCAGATTTTGATTCAACAAATGACTACCAAAAATTGCTACTTAAACAAATTGATAGTGGACCAAATTTATTAGTTCTCAAGAAGTCTCTTGAAAATCTTATTGACATGATGTCCAAATTTCCAGATATTGTCAAAGTTGATTTATATTCTTGCTTGTTATTCATTTTCTCAAAGATTTACCAAGAGAAGAATGAGTTGTTGATTTCAATAATTCTACCACATTTAAAGCAAATTATTGGTGAAGCAAGGAATCTCGAAGGAGAGTTGGTCCCTACATTTAGCAAAGTTATTCAAGGATACTTTACAATTAACAGAGAAGACAAGTTTACTGTGATAACAGCAATGATTTTGGTAACAAGCGGTGGTACTCACTTGAGTGAAAAGCAATCAAGTGATTTCGCCAATGCATTGATTGGATTGTTGGAAAAGGAAGACACTATTCCGATAGCCATTCAATGTATAAAGAGTTTGAATCTATATTCATTAAGTATGAAGGAATCACTATTTGTGAATAAGCAAATGATAACAAAGTTGATACAGTTATTGAATGAAGAAGACTCTGCTATTGACCCGAAGCTTGCTTTCGAGATTTTGTTTTTATTCTCGAAATTATTTGATGTTGAATCAAAACTGGTTGCATTTTATTCAATCATTATTCCTTTATTGTTGAGGTATAATGAAAGCGATGTTATTTCTAAGAGCTATCTCCATCAAAGGTTATTGTTCTTGGTAAATAAGAATTCAAACAGTTTCAAAGTTGTAGTTAATACCTCACTTAGTAATGACCAAAAATTGCTAACTGAAGAATTGGTGAAGTTAAACTTGGGAGGAGGTGATGAAGAAGTTTCTTTACACGATCATCTGGAGATAGAGTTGAAGAAGTTTGGAGAATAGAATAAGAAAATCTAAGCTGGCTAAATAATCAAAGTCTGATAATTCAATGCCTCAGTTAACAACCTATAGTACATTTTGCTAACGTCTTTATAGATTACCTACCTTGCTAGGTTATGGTTCTGCGAATGTGCTAGTATGACAACACATTCACGTTTTACATTAGGTTATAAGCGAGCCTTTAACTTCTTAATATCAATATATTTCGATATTTTAGGTAATATAAAAGTGTAGAGCACAGTAATTGATATATAGATTCCGATTGACAAATTTTTCTTATTTATCCGAGATGTTAAGGAGATTCACACACCTGGGTCTTTCTCTAGTTATTCAGTGAGGTATAAACCCTTGGGTCTACATCTTGAAATTTTATAGAACATTGCCAATAGATACTAGGACTCATTACTGAAACTACAGTTGGTTAAGTAAACAATTTAATATCTATTTAGACCTATCCAACAATTAGTCGAGAAGATTATCATAAGGGGTTCCTGTCCCTGTATGAATGTCCACCAACTGCTGACAAGTATGTGGATTTGCATCCGAGTCGGAGTCCGAGTCTTCAACCACTACAACCACCATCATTTAAACTATCATCAGTACAACCACCATCATTACAACCACCACCATAATAACAATCACCATTACAAAAACCAGCATCCAAAATGTTTCAGAATTCAGATTTAACCGTCAGCTCTACTTGGCCAGTACCAGTATCGGGGTCCAATACTCAATCACTAGTTCTTTGTTGCTACCTCGACATCAGAAGCGTGTTCATCCACAACTACCGGCAAAAAGGGAGTACTGACCGAGTCCTTATTCCTAGGAGCAATCCTAAAAGAATCAGCGAGTGACATCAAACTGACAAACTAACACAACAAAGTGAACTCAACTTCAACCAAACCAAAATCATCAAAATCACCAAAATCAACAAGAATAAAGAATTAAATTGTGGACCCTCCATTCCACTTCTATACTATTTGTTTTTGACTGGGTCAACGTTAATCCGTGTTTGTTGCATGTTTTTTCATATCAACTTTTCGATTTTTTCCACAATATTTCTAAAAATTGTGATAATCATGACTTGTAGTTCTGTTGCCACCTTCTATCAAAAGAGTGCGTCCACCCTAATGGTAGCCGGGAGGACAAGTGTCCTTATTCCAAAGAGCAATGTTAGTTTAAAGAACTGACAAGCCAACGA
>Ga0065704_10070437_pt1 | contig 24893 bp, 23 predicted proteins | sample SwiRhicommuniRL2_FD_59091 | JGI IMG/M metagenome (GOLD analysis project Ga0065704, IMG submission 59091) | Switchgrass rhizosphere bacterial communities from Rose Lake, Michigan, USA - RL2 v2 (version 2) | ecosystem: Host-associated > Plants > Roots > Rhizosphere > Soil | place: East Lansing, MI | reverse complement strand
CGGGTCCCCTATCCGGGGTGCCCGCTTATATTTTCTATAAACATCAATCTATCTATGACTTAGGAGAAAACGATGACAGATCAGATCAATGCATTCAAAATTGCCCAAATACAGTTCGATGCCGTTGCTGAAACGATGAAACTCGACTCGGGTGTCCGGGAGGTTCTTAGGTGGCCGGCCCGCGAATTTACCTTCCGTATCCCTGTACGTATGGATAATGGCACACTGCAGGTCTTCACAGGCTTCCGCGTCCAGCATAATGACGCGCGCGGTCCGAACAAGGGTGGTATTCGCTTCCACCCAGATGAAACAATCGATACCGTACGCGCTCTTTCGATGTGGATGACCTGGAAATGCGCCGCAGTGGATATACCGCTGGGCGGTGGCAAGGGTGGGATTATCGTCGATCCTTCCAAACTCTCGTCAAATGAAAAGGAACATCTCTGCCGTGGTTGGGTACAGCAAATGATTAAGAATTTAGGACCCCGCCAGGATATTCCCGCTCCGGATGTTGGCACAACGCCGCAGATGATGGGTTGGATGATGGACGAGTACTCCAAGCTAACGGGGGTCTATACACCCAGTGTGTTTACCGGCAAACCGGTTGGTGCTGGTGGTTCCCTGGGACGTACTGAGGCGACAGGCTATGGTGTGATCTACACCGTGCGTGAGGCCATGAAATATCTTAAGATGGATCCAACAAAATGTGTTGCAGCCATCGAAGGCTTCGGCAACGTGGCACAATATGCCTCCATCGGCTTTGTGGAAATGCTGGGTGGTAAGGTAGCCTGTGTCTCCTGCTGGGATCGCAACGATAAAAAATCCTATACGTACAGTCACAAGGATGGCGTGGATGGCCGTTTCCTGTTGTCGATCGTCGATCAATATGGAACGATTGACCGGAAGAAAGCCGAAGAAGCTGGTTATATTGTTGAAGATGGCGAGGCCTGGATCACAAAGGAAGCTGATGTATTGATCCCGGCTGCCATCGAAGGGCACGTGAATACTGACACGATTAAAAAGATGTCGAGCCGTGTTCGGATCGTGGCGGAAGGCGCCAATGGTCCCACCACACCGGAAGCCGATGAAGTCTTCAAGAAGAACAAGATTTTCATCATCCCTGATTTTCTGTGCAATTCCGGTGGAGTGACTACCTCATATTTCGAGGGTGTCCAAAACGATATGAACTTCTACTGGTCAAAGCAGGAAGTGCTGGAGCGGTTGGATGCAAAGGTTACCTCTGCCTTCAACGATGTGCTTCACATGGCTGAGAAGCAAAATGTCTACATGCGCGATGCAGCCTATATGGTCTCCATCCAACGTGTGGTGGATGCCATGAAGATCCGCGGCTGGCTCCACGGTGACTGGTAAAGTTTGGTAGCTGAATAAAAAGAACGCGTCCATCGTGGACGCGTTCTTTTTATTATTGGACTTTTCATTGTCAAGCCGACAATTGATTCCGTTAAATCAAGCTTTGTGTGCCTCCAGGCAGACAACTCCCTGCGCGCCGACCTGTGCATCGTGGACGGTGCTGGCCGGTAAGTCGAGTCGGTCGCCCGCTTTCAAGGTGAGCTGTTGTCCAAGTTCAGGCAAGCCGAACGTGATACTTCCCTCAACAACGTAAATAACCTTATTGTAGGAATGTGAATGTGCAGAATAAACATCCAAGGGACCATTGGACCATAAATATGGATTTAGTCCTTCATCGGTCATGAGTCGCCAGATGGTGGATTGAGTCGGGGTAACGGGACCAGACCAGGGCGTGACGAAAGCCATACTCATAGCTTCTTCATCAGCTCAATCCGATTCCCGAACGGGTCATAGACATGCGCGCGCTGATATCCATCCAGCGGAGGTTGGGATGTATCTGTTTCATATCCCGCACCTTGAACTTTTGTGATTAGCGCCTTGAGATCACCCACAAGAAACGCCGGGTGAGCTTTGCGCGCCGGTTTGAAATCCGCTTCCACGCCAAGATGAAGCTGAGCGCTCCCGGACTGGAACCAGGCTCCACCCCGTTTTGCGAGTTCGGGTGGTTTCTGAATTTCGGAGAATCCCAATAAGTTAATGTAAAATTCGCGCGCTTTTTCTTCTTCCCCAGCAGGCATAGCAAGTTGCACGTGGTTAATGGAAAGAATGGTCATGGGAATAGAGTAGATACGTACACAGGTATACACTGTACTTGTATACTTGTTTCCCTGTATATACCTTTAGGGCTCCATCGGATAGCCGGCATCGATCCAGGCTTGCAATCCGCCCAGGATGGCACTGACCCGCGGATAGCCGTTGTGCAATAGGATGAACGCCGCACGGGCGCTCGTGTGTTCGTTAAGTCAGGTACAGTAGGTAATGATCCATTTATTTTTATCGAGAGGCAGATTGGCAGGATCCGTTTGGATTGCGCTCAAGGAAACCTCCAGCGCGCCCGTGATATGACTCCTGGCATAGGCCTGCGCTCCGCGTACATCCACAATCACTGCATCGCCGCTGTCGAACGCGGTTTTGGCCTGATCTGCCGGCACGCGCGGGACTTCTGCATCAGTCTCCGGCAGATTGGCTGGAGGTTGGGTGGCGACCGGTTCTGTAATTTGCGTTGGAATAAGGATTTGGGTCTGTACCAAAGTCGGAAATGAAGTTGGCTCGGTTTGTGGCAATAGTGTGTTACAGGCCAGTGATACGAGAAGGAGGGTCAGGGTTGCGAGCAGAATATATTTTATTCTTTTCATAAGCCTTGCTTTTAACTTACCCAATAACAGCCACTCTTTTATAAAAGTCACTGTCATCTTAATGATTACAATTCGGAATAACGATCGATGCGCTTTCCAATGATCGCAATACTGTCATCCCAGAATTTGCGTTTGGTGATATCGATGCCAAATCGTTTGGCAAGCTTGGCAGCGGTCTCTTCACCGGTGGAAGCCAGCAGGTTTTTGTAGTCTTCCACAAATGCCTCGCCGCGTTGCTGATAAATTGCGTAAAGACCCGTTGCAAACAACAAACCAAACGCATATGGATAGTTGTAGAACGATAAATTGGGGGAATAATAATGCGGCTTCCAGGTCCACATGAACTTTTGGAGGTACTGCTCATCGAGTCCATCGCCGTAGCTTTCCTTCTGCGCGCGCTCCATAATGTCATTAAAATCGTCAGCAGAAAGTTCGGATTGGGCGCGGCGCTCAAAGACTTCCTTTTCAAAGAGATAACGGGAATAAATATCCACAATGATCCCCGCTGCATTAATGAGTTGTGCTTCGAGCACAGCTAGTTCTTCCTGCGGATCCTGCGTGGAGGCGAGAACGGCTTCGGTAACGATGGTTTCACACATCGTTGAGGCGGTTTCAGCGAGCGTCATTGGCGTGAGCTGTTGCAAGGGAGTTTTGTCGGCCTGATATGCACATTCATTATGGAAGGCATGCCCCAGCTCATGGGCCAATGTGCTGACCTGATCGAACGAGCCGTCGAAGTTGGAAAGGACGCGGCTTTCTTTCACGCCTTGTACTTCCATACAGAACGCGCCGCCCCGTTTCCCCTCGCGTTGTTCAGCATCGATCCAGTTGCTGTCAAAGGCGCGCCTGGCAAATGTTGCAAGGTCGGGGGAGAACTTTCCAAAATTTTCAAGAATAAAATCGCGTGCTTCTTCAAAGGAATAAACTTTGTCTGTTTTACCCATTGGAGCGAACAAATCCCACCAGGCAAGTTTTTCCTTGCCCAGTTTCTTTGCTTTGGCATTCCAATACTTGCGGAACATCGGGAAGGAATCCCTCATGGCTGAAAGCATCGCTTCGAGAGTCTTGCGGTCCATGCGCGCCGCATCCAGCGAAGAATGGATCGCATCTTTCCGTCCGCGCTTTTTGTTCAGCGTATTTGCTTCTCCCTTGACCCCGTTCAGGCACGCGGCCAGAATCTCTTTGACTTCCTCCCAGGCTTTGTTTTCAGCATCATAAGCGCGGTGGCGTGTCGCTTCCTCGGGATGGGAGCGCAGGTTGATGAGCGCCGGCATGGGCATCTTTTCGGTTTTGCCGTCCAGCTCAAAATCTACAGAAAGCTGCGATGTGAGAGTTCCCTGCAATTTTTCGAAGGCATTGCCTCCACTCAAAGATAATTCCGCGGCGAGCGCTTCTTCTTCGTTGCTCATCAGGTATTGGCTCTGTTCAGCGGCTTCCCAGAGCATGAACTCATGCGCCTTTGCGGATTTGTTGTTTGCAACGACTTTATCTAGTTTCGGCTCGATCTTACCGAGCCAGGCGGTAAACTGGGTCATCAATTGGTTCATCGGCAGGCTGGCTTGTTCGAATTCAGAAAGTGTCTTCATCGCGACTTTGTTGCGCGAATCGGTGGTCACATAGGAGTAGATAAACGGCACGATGGTAGCAGAGAGTATCTGGATTTTGTTGATCTGGTCGATGGCTTTGCCAACCAGCGGCGCAAGTTCTTTCGATTTCGTTTTTGAGTCTGTTTTTCGGAGTTTATTTTTGAAGAATTTCTCGAACGCCGCGACTTGCTTTTTATAATTGTCAACCGCAGCTCTAAATTCATCCGATTCAAGCGAGGGATAGACGTTGGTCAAATCCCAGCGCGGGGCAGAAATGGTCATAGGTTTCTCCTTAAGAAGGTGTGAGGCAAGTATACCGCCGTATCCTGTTGGAAGGAATATTCGCGAATTGAAAAGCGTTTTCGGGCAAAGGAATGAGGAAAAGCAGACGAATCCAGTTTTGCTTGCCTTTTCCTTTCAAAGCCTATACAATGAAAATGCATAAATCCATGGAGGCATTATGAAACAAGACCGTTTCCTTACGGGCATTTTGGTTGGGATTGCCGTTTTGGTCGTTATTGCATTGGCTGTATTTTTCATGCGCAAAGATACGCAATCTTATATTTCAGAGAATGCTCCTGAAGGTGTCGTTCATAATTACGTGCTGGCTGTCCTGAATAAAGACTACCAAAAGGCTTATGGTTATCTTGCTGATATTGACAACAAGCCGGCCTATGAACAATTCAGAGACGCTTTCCTTAAGGGAATGGTAAATCCGAACAATTCTGCAGTGGATATTGGCAAATCTGAGGTCAACGATGATACTGCTTCTGTTGAAGTTGCATTGATCTACAATCAGAGCGACCCGTTTTCGACTGGATATCGAGATGTGCAACGGGCGACACTGGTCAAGCAGGAGGGTGCCTGGAAGTTATCTTCCATGCCGGGCTATTATTTCTGGGACTACAACTGGTATCAGGAACCGCCGAAATGAAATCCATTCGCCGCTTATATTTCTATCTCGTTGCCCTGATTAGTATTGAGGTCGTCCTTTGGGGTCTGGTTGGTTTACTGCGTTCCATTGTCGATCAAACTGTCTCTGGTGGCGCTGACACTCTCGCCCAGGCCCTGGCTTTGATCCTCGTTGGTGTACCAATTTTCCTTGTCCATTGGATGTGGGCACAACGCGCCTCCGCGCGGGATGAGGAGGAAAAAACCGCTACGATACGCGCGGCATTTTTCTACGCGATTTTGCTCGGTAGCTTGATCCCTGTTGCGCAAAATTTATTATCATTCATTGATCGTTCTCTTGTACAAGTGACTGGTCTGGGAGTCGAACGTGCATTTCGCGCCTTTAGCGAACAGACTCTGGCTGATAACCTCATCGCCATTATTATGAATGGCATTGTTGCCGCGTACTTTTGGAATATCCTGCGCAGTGAATGGATAACACTTTCTGACCCCAAAAAGCGGGAAAATTTTAGTGAAGTCCGTCGCCTGTATCGCTACATCTGGGTGCTCTACGGTTTATTGATCACAGTCTTTGGCGCTCAACAAATTTTACAGTTCCTCCTCTATATCCCTAGTGATGTTTTGGGGGATTTAGGTCGGGATGTCGCTGTGAACGGAGTTGCATTACTTCTTGTAGGCACGCCGGTCTGGGCATACGCCTGGAGCGTCATCCAGGATTCATTAGCTGACCCTGCTGAAATGGGCTCGACTCTCCGCCTTGGCATTCTCTATCTGCTTGCGCTGGGTGGAGTGATCACTGTAATCACCACTGCATTTCTGGTGATCAATACGATTCTCAGCGTCTTGCTTGGACAGGATATATCCTTTCATGAGTTTATCCGGGAAGTTGGCGGACCCATTTCCATTGGTGTGCCGCTGGGCCTGGTATGGGCCTATTACGGCTATTGGCTCAATCGCCACATCGCCGCTGTGGGGGATCGAGTCCGCCGGGCAGCGCTGAAGCGACTCTATAATTATGTCCTTTCGTTGATCGGATTAGTGGTCGCGTTTGTAGGGGTTACTTCGCTGTTCAGATTCATCATTGATATGGTCATAGGCCCAGGTATGTTGCTGACCGATACAACGCGCGGTACCCTGAGTGCTTCCATTGCTTCTATAATTGTTGGGCTGCCGCTCTGGTTGACGATGTGGCGACCCATGCAAGCAGAGGCGCTCACTTCAGATGAGATGGGCGACCACGCACGTCGTTCTGTAGTTCGTAAAACGTATCTATATCTTGTCTTGTTTGTTTCGGTCATTGGTGGGATGGCAACCGCGGTGGGATTGGTCTATCAACTCATCCGGGTGGTTTTGTCAGGGGATACAGGAAGCGATTTCGTAAATACCGTATTGAATCTAACCCAGTTGCTCTTTCTGTTCGGCATAGTGCTTGTCTATCATTTGAATGTTTTACGGAGAGATGGCTCATTTACAGCTGATGTGCTGGCAGAGAAGCAAAGTGGATATTCAGTATTGATTGTTGACTCAGGAAACGAGTTTGTCCAATCAGTCAAAGCCGCATTGATGAAACTTGGTTCAAAGGTTCAGGTCACGGTCACAAATCCCGAGGCAAAGCCCGAAGGAGATTTCAGTGCGCTCCTCTTGAACGGAAGTCTAGCGGTCGATGCACCGGAGTGGATCCGCTCATTTAATGGAAGCCGGATCGTGGTCCAGAATGAAGCGAACGATCTCGTGTGGACAGACGATGCCATGCAGGCGGCGCAATCCGTTCAGCAACTGGCTGAAGGTCAGGAAATCCAAAAGCAAAAAACAGGACGTTCCCCCTGGATGATCGCTGTATATGTTTTTGCAGCCTTATTTATGTTGCAATTATTATTCCTGTTGTTGGCACTGGGTATATCACTGGTTGCGAGATAGTTTAAGGTGATAGTCGCGTGCATTGATGTAAAATTGGAGTTACCTATGGTATCGAGGAGCGCAATATGAAAGTAACTGTCCTTCAGGAAAATCTCGCTCGTGGTCTTGGTGTTGTTTCAAAAGCTGTTTCGCCGCGCAGTACATTACCCGTGCTTGCGAATGTGTTGATCGCCTCTGATGAAGGTCGTCTGCGCCTCTCCGCCACGAACCTTGAAATGGGCATTACCTGTTGGATTCCCGCGCGTATTGATGAAGAGGGTTCAACGACCGTGCCAGCCCGTACGTTTTCTGATTTAGTGGCCACATTGCCGAGCGACCAGGTTTTGTTGAAGCTTGATCCGCAGACCCAAACATTGAATGTGCGCGGTGGCAGTTCGACAAACGATATTAAGTGTATCGACGCGCAGGAATTCCCGCCGATGCCCGTGCCCGATTTTGACGGCGCGGTGCAGATCAACGTGGGCGATTTCCGCGAGATGATCCATCAGGTGGCTTTTGCAGCCTCCTCTGATGAGGCCCGTCCGGTGTTGATGGGTGTACTTGTGCAGGTGGATAAGGATAAGTTAACGATGGCCGCGGCGGATGGATTCAGACTCTCGGTCCGAAAAGCAGTTCTTTCCACGCCTTCGGCCGCTCCCGTTTCCGCGATTGTTCCTGCCCAAGCCTTGAAAGAATTAGCTCGTGTGGCAACCGATAGTGAAGAACCGATCTACATGGTTCTCCCAAAGGGACGCGGACAGGTGGTCTTCCGTGTCAAAGATGTAGAGGTCGTCTCCCAGTTAATTGATGGGACATTCCCAGATTATCAACAGATCATTCCGCGCTCATACAAATCACGCACTCTCGTTTCAACTTCTTCTTTGCTGAAAGCTTGTAAGCAGGCTGAGATCTTTGCACGCGAAGGTTCAAACGTCGCGCGCTTCAACATCAAATCGGCCCAAGGCGAGATGCAGCCCAGCGAAGTGGAAATTTCCGCCACTTCGGAAGAGACTGGCAAGAATGAAACGATCGTCGAAGCGACCGTGGATGGTGGCGGATTGCTGATTGCATTCAATGTCAAGTTCTTGCGCGAAGCATTGGAAGTGATCCGCACCCCGAATGTTGCGTTGGAGACTTCCGCGCCGAACGCGCCGGGTGTTGTCAAGCCGGTCGGTGACGACCAATTTCTGCATGTGATTATGCCAATGCATTTGGGATAATTGTCTAGTCAACTGGTCGCTTGTTTTTTAGTCAATAAGCGCCTGTCCACCTACCGGTGAGACAAGGCGCTTTTAATTTTCAACGTAGGGGTGACTCAGCTGGAACATCATTCAGCAATTTGGGCAATCATGTTCGGAATTGGACTTAAACCAAGTGGCATTGACGGGTCGCTTTATATATTGTTACGCAATCGGCAACAATACCTTGAATGTCGAGCCCATATGGGCGCCCTCAGACTCAGCCCAGATTTTTCCATCCTGCGCTTCGATCAATCCTTTTGCGATGGTGAGTCCAATTCCAAGCCCGCCGTAGTGACGCGTGTTTGGCGGCTCGATTTGATAGAACTCTTCGAATATTTTTTGCAGTTTATCAACCGGAATTCCGATGCCATGATCTTGCACCCAGGATAATATCTGGTTACCATCTTTTGTTACACCAATGGTAATATCACTGCCTTCTGGGGAAAAGCGGATCGCATTGCCAAGGATATTCACGAAAGCCATGGCAGTTTTATCAATATCTGCATTAACAACAAGAGGTTCCTGTGAGAATGCATAGACTAAATTCTGCTTGCGCGTGGAGGCGATATCCTTGATCCCTTCGCAGGCATAGGCAAGGATATCCTCCATGACAACCTTTTGAGGCTTAAGGATCATCTCGTCTGATTTAAGCATCACCAGATTGTTCATCTCATCCAGAATGGAGCGCATTTGTCGTGCCGCAGTGAGCACCTGATGCGCATGCTCAGAAAGTTCTCCTTTGGCATCTTCATTCAATAATGTTGAATAGCCCATGATGATACCCAGAGGAGTTCGGAGCTCATGAGAAGCCAGAGATAGAAAATTGCTTTTAAGTTCGTTGGATTCTTTTACCTCTTCCAGGGCTTGCTGGGTTGTACGCAATAACCGCGCGTTGTTGATCGCTATCGCTGCGTGCGCAGCCGTGACTGAGAGAAGCCTGGCATCGCGTTCATCAAAATTGCCGTTGCGCTTGTTGATAGCCTCCAGCACACCCACTGTCCTATCTTTGATGGGCATGGGTACGCCCAGCAAAGTCTTCACTCGAAAATTGACATGATCTGAGACAAGGGAATAATGGCGCGGGTCCTGTTCCACATCATTCAGGATGATGTGCTGATTTGTACGGAAAATTGTCCCTGCCAGGCTATTCTCGATCGGTACAGGAATTTCCGCCAATTGGGCAGGGTCCGAGCCTGTGGCGGCGGCAAAATACAGGCGCGGATTCTTCTCATCGTACAGCAAAATGGACGCGGCCTCACATTCCAACAACTCGGTTGCCGTAGAGGTAATGAGTCGGAGCAGGGCATCCAGATCGAGAGTGGAATTGAGCGTGACACTCAATTCCACCAAACGGTGAAGTTGCCGATGCCGCTGTTCGAGATCTTGAGGTTGATCGTCAGCCATAAGAGTAGTGTAATGATTTTTGGAACGGATGCAAGTCCTATTTTTGAATTTTATAAACAATAAATCTGCTATTCTTCAGAACCTCATTTAAAGGCAGGTGGCAGGCCTCTATTTCCTCCGGCGGAATCTGCTGATTCCTGCCAATCTTGCGACTCAAAACAAGAATATCACCTTTCAGCATACGGTCACATTCAGTGCTCATGAGGGTCGGGTGGTTGGTCATCAATACCATGACGCGCGGCTTGAAGAAGATGATGACGCTATTGGCGGGTGTGTTTTCCGTAATGTATTTGTATACTTCCTTGCTATATTGATCAAAAGGTCCATTAATGGCTCGGTCGTGCTGTAAATTGATATAGGCATTTAGGCTTGAATTGAACAGAAAAACGATTGTCATCAATGACCAGAAGCCATAAAATGTTCTGTATCCGATTTGAGTATACTTTTCAGGGAGTTTCTGAATGACAAATTTCATGCCCTGGAATGTGAAATAAATGAAGATAGGTAAAAGCGGGAAGACGTAGCGTGGTCCCTGCCAGTAAGGATAAGCAATGTGGACGATCATCCATACGCCAAAGAAAAGGATAAAAAAAAGTTCTTCTTTCCAACGAGTCCGAGCGCCAATCAGAAAGAAAACGACAAGTACGTAATATAAATATCTCCAGCCGGTCGCCTCGCCGAAAAACAAACTATATACATTGAAATAGGCGGCTATAGAATTCCTAACTTTGTCTATGCTCAATCCAGCATACTGAGAGAGATAAGAATCCCCGCCGCCCGGGAAGAGGAGAGAATTGGCAATCCACAATAAAATGAATGAAACACAAACGATCAGCGAGCCCAGGATAATTTGCTTAACTACTTTCCCATGGCTGCGGTTCGTTAGTAATTTAAAAAACTCGACCATCAAAAAACATCCTAGCAACAGGATGCCGGTCGCGCGCAGGAAAGTTACCAGAAAGATGGAAACACCGATCAGTATATTTTGCTTCGCACTACGCTTGCCTTCTTTTGTGATTAACCACAACGATAGTGTGGAGAAAAACATATAGGGTATGTCGGATAATATCTGGTCAAGGAATTGGAGGAGCAGAGGATTGAACGCAAACAGAGAAACCAGGAGCAGGCTTTCCGCGTGTGAAAGACGAGATTTCATCAACAAATAAAGACACACGAGAAACCCGGCATAAAAAAACAGGGCAGGCAATTTCAATACAATTGGATGGATGCCCTTGATGACATAGGAGGGAATCAAAATCAGTGGATAGCCCCAGGGATAGGCCAGCGGACCTACATAAGTGGTCGACTGATCATTGGTGAACGCGCTTTGCTGAATAAATTCGCTCGTTGTACCGTTCCAGATGCTTTTCGCCTGCAAAATATACCAGGCGAAATCGTCACCCCATTGATGTCCGCGGGTGAGCGTGGATGCACCAAGGATAAGCGAGACGCTGATAATTACAAAGAGGAGTTTGATACGCATAAAGCGATTTTACTCTTCTTCATAAACAGAACATTTGTTCTATTTTTCACAAATACGAATATCCGCTGGATAAAAGCAGATATTCGTATGTTTCACGTGAAACTTTGCCTGTTTCTATGAACGCAATAGTCTAATGCCTAAGGCATGGATCTCATGCGACGCGTTCGCTCCGTTAATGGACGTTTGGCAATGATCGTAATTTTGCCGCTTCCATACGGTGTATACACATTGATCGCTTCCCAGCCTTCCATGCCCCATTGATCCAACGTTGTTTCGATTTGTTCATCTTTGGTTCCAAAGACACTGCCAATCGTCTGCACGCGATATTCCCATTGTTTTATTTCTTCTGCCATTTTGACTCCTAAAGCGCCAGCAATACATGCAGGACAAGATCTGCTGAGAAGTGAGAGATCATTGCAGATTCGAGTCCGCGCTTCCAATATAACCATCCACATGCAACGCCGATTAATCCATTCAAGAGGATTGCTCGAGCAATGACAAGCGGTGTAAGTGGAACCAATAATGCCGTTGTTGGAAGATGTCCAAGCCCAAAGAGTATCGCGGCAAGAATGTTTGCAATCCAGAACACAGCATGAGTTGGTTTACCGTCGGCGGTCTTGCTGAGGAAACGTCCAAGCCATACCAGCAAGGACATGACAAATAGGCGCAATAGAATCTCTTCAGCGATGCCACCATAGAATGAGGCCAGGAACCCTTTCCAGGCTGCGGGTTGCGATGTTTGCAGATTCAATGCAGATGCTGTATTCCCAAGTTCTTTCAGCATAGCGGGCTGGAAGTAAAAGAATTCCAAGCCAAGTAGGACTAGCGTGGAGACGACGCCCAAAATGATGCTGAGCGGCAAAAGCGCGCGGACTCTGGCAGCGACAGGTTCGCCGCGGGAAACGGAATCCAGAATCGGTGTTCCGAGACCGACACGCCCTGCGAAAAATAATCCACCAAAAATCGCGATGGCAAACAGGATTGCGTTTTGCACGATCTGAATCGTGAGCACGAGTGGCCAGGGAATAGACAGCTTCGTCAGGTCAATCGCTGATGATTGAACTTCTAATGCATAAGGCAGAAGCAGGATCGTGGCGATGATCGCCGCGGCAAATAGGATCCAGAAGACTTTCCAGTTGATGATGTTTTTCATGATGTGTTCGTTTCACGTGAAACATGGGAGCAGGGGATTCTGCTCCCATATTCAGCTATGCTTTGACTTCTCGTTGATATAGCAGGTATGAGTAGACGAGTGTGATCAGTGTTGAGCCAATCAGCGGGACGAAGAGGAACCAGAACGCAAGCATCCCGCCGAAGAAGGAGCCGATAAACGCCAGCACGCCAGAGACCATGAACAGCACTGAACCGAGACGATGGGTCTCATCCCAAACTTTGTCGCTGGAAAGTGTCCAGGGAGTGCGGATGCCGATGAAGAAGTTGCGTTTTGCCTTGCGGAGCATGTATCCAACGAAGAAGAATAGGATTCCCATCGCCGGCAACATGGCCTTGCTCATGCCGAAGTCTGTGTAGCCTAGATTCCAGCGCAGGGACAGGGCATAAATGTAGAGCATGAACGCGACAATTAGGGTGATGAACAGGTTGAACACCTCCCGGAACTGAGCAATGTTTGCCTTGAGCGGATCGATACTTGGAATGACAAGGAAGAGCACAAGCATTCCAAGGGTAATGAGCGGCATCAAGAACACGCCCCAGAATTTGGTCACGTAACCGTTGACCTGATCATTGGGACCCCAGTGGGACGCCATCAGGTCAGGCAGGCGATTCCAAAGCAGAATCCCGCCCAGGGTTGCTCCCACGATCATGATTAGAACGATGATGGTTGTAGTACGAGTAGACATTCTTTATCCTTTTTACTTGTCCTTGCGAAGGCTGTCTGACACTTGCACCTGGTGCACACCTGTCCTGGCGTATGATGTCAGGGAGTGCGGTGAGGACCTGAACCTCGCAACGCTGAAATGACTTTTACTTTTCTTTTGGTACATTATTCTGGGCGATCGAAACAATACCGCTCAATCCACCGAGATTCATGGTATCCACGGCGGAGCTCGGGACAATCACCAGCGCGCCTTTTTCTTTCAAGCCCTCGAAAAGCATGTTCATGGCTCGCAAGTGCAATGCGGTCGGGTTGTGGATGTAAGCTTCCGATGCTTCAGAGAACGATGCGGCGATTTGCTTTTCGGATTCGCCGAGGATGACACGGGCCTGGCGTTCGCGTTCCGCCTGGGCTTGGCGGGACATGGCATCTTCCAGCACTTGCGGGATAACGATGTCGCGGATCTCCACCGATTGCACGGTGATTCCCCAGGGTGTTGTGCGTTCGTCTATGATGTGTTGAAGTTCTTCATCAATGGCAGTGCGTCCTACGAGGATATCCGCCAGCATCATGCGACCGATGATATCGCGCAAGGCTGTTTGAGCGGACCAGGAAATCGCGGCTTGATAATCTTTCACTTCGAGCGCGGCTTTTTCGGCATCCCACACGACCCAAAATAGGACAGCGTCCACATCCACAGGTACCGTATCTTTAGTCAGGGTTTTCTCGGCTGAGAACGACGTGACCATGACACGGTGATCGATCCAGGATGGGATGGCATCTATTATCGGGATGATCCAGAACAGGCCCGGGCCGCGCAATCCATGAAATTTACCCAGTCGCAGGACTACAGCCTTTTCCCATTGCGATGCGACTTTAAGCGCGAACAAGATATAGACGCCCAAAAGTGTCATAACAGTGACAAATAAGCCGATCCAGCTATCTGCCACGCGGCCATCCATTAGCACGGCGCCCAGAACAGTAATGGCCATCAAGATGCCAAAAATTGTCCCGGCAATTGCCGAGATATGCTGGTCAGCCTGTTCCGCTTTTTTCTTTTCAACGATTGACTTGATAAACTTTGATTCCATTTCGACATTCTCCTTGTTGCTGTTCATTCAGTTTCAAATTGTTTTGTTTCATTTCGACTTTGCTCAACCCTGGCTTTCCAGGTCTTGAGTTGATCCTTTATGATTTCAGTGATCGCCACTTCTGAGAAATCCAGCCGCATGGCTTCACTGATATATCTTTGAGTTAATGCTTCCAGGGCTTCCTTGCGTAATTTTTCTGTCACGTTCTGCGGCGGAATCTCAGTAATGTATGTGCCGCGTCCTTGTTGGGTGGAAATAATGCGTGCTTCGTCCAAAATGCGATAGGCGCGTGCCACTGTGTTGAAATTGACACGCAGCTCTTCGGCGAGTGCCCGTACCGTTGGTAATTGATCGCCGGGTTTTAGGATTCCACCTGCAACCTGTGCCTGAACCTGATTAACGATCTGTATATAAATGGGCAAGCCGGAGCGGAAATCAATTTGGAGGATTAGCTTCTTGTTTGTCATAAATTGTATCTTTGTATCATTGAACTAATTGTATCATTGTCGTAATTGTATCCTGTTCAATGATTTTGTCAAGACCCCATCTGAAGATACACCCCACTTTATATAAGAATTATTTATAGAGTTGCACTTAAGCGCTGAATGGCTCTCCCCAACCTTTTTACGCCTTCTTCTATCTGATCTGGTGCTCGCGCTACAAAATTGAGACGCAACCAGTTTTTGCCTTCCAGACCATCCGTAAAGAATCCGTTTCCGGGCGCAAAGACGACACCTTCTTCCCGGGCCAAGCGAAGAAGCTTTTCAGAAGATAGGTTTTCTGGTAATTGCAGCCACATAAACATTCCACCCTGAGGCGGGTCGAGGCGAATCTTGGCCGGCAGGTAACGCTGGATCGCGGATAGCATAGCGTCACGGCGCTTGCGAAAAATCTGACAAGAACGGCGCAGGTGAGATTGATATCGTCCCACAGTGACGTAGGCTTCCAGAGCCCGTTGAACCAGGGTCGAAGTTGCCAGGTCGTTGACACGCTTGAAATTAACCAAACAGTCATAGACGGGGCCTTCGGCTACCAGGAATCCCACGCGCAAACCAGGCATCAGGATCTTTGAAAACGTGCTGACATAAATGACCCGACCGCCAGGGTCGAGTGCCTTGAGAGCTGGTTGATTGCGTCCTTCATAGCGCAAATCTCCTACAAAATCGTCTTCCAGGATCGGCATATTGTAGCGATCTGCAAGGATAATCAGCTGATGCCGGCGCTGGGTGCTCAGGCAGGTGCCAGTCGGGTTATGGAAGTTTGGGATGGTGTAAATGAGTTTCGGATGATGTTGTTGCAGCAGTTTCTCCAGCGCCTCAACTTGCATACCCTGACTATCCATCGGAATTCCCACCACTTCGAAGTTAAGGGCGCGGAACAAATCCAGGGCGCCTGAGTACGTAGGACTTTCCACTAGAATGACATCTCCAGGTTTGAGCAGGAGTTGGGACACCAGCGATAGGGCCTGTTGTGAACCCGCCGTAATCAGAACGTTTTCAGACCGCGTTTGCAAGCCCTGGCTGGCCAAGATATGAGTGATGGTCTCACGCAGGGGGCCATGTCCATTTGGCTCGCCATAATCCAGCGCAGCAATTCCATCTCGGCGCATGACGGTCTGAAGCACCTTGCGAAAGTCATCTGCAGGGAACAGATCAGCATCCCCGATACCGCTGGCAAAGCTGATTGGATGCGGATGCCGGGCAGTCTTCTTTGATACTTCATCTGAAGGATTTCTCCTGGTAGCTTTGGATTGGAACTCTACATTTTGCTGCCAAAGCGGCCAGGAAGCTCCGAGACCATCCTTTGGAAGAGTTAGAAGTGGATTGACAGGCAGGACATAGGTGCCGCTGCCCATCCTGGAATAGATCAACCCTTCAATCTCGAGTTCGCTATAGGCATTTTCCACCGTGATCCGGTTGACGCCCAGGTCATGAGCAAGTTGGCGGCTGGCAGGCAAACGTGTGTCGGCGGCCAGGCTGCCTGAAAGAATCCCCTGCCTTAAGTAGGTTTCGATTTGCTGATAAAGGGGAATTGCACTTTGTCGATCAAGCGGGATGCGCATCTTGCACCTCATTGGAAATATTGGCATGGCATATATATCACTCTTTCAACTATTGAAATAGAGCCAATTCTTATTTAATTTTGTCCATCCATTTAATTGGACTATTAGTGATTTGTAAATATTGGCTCTTAACTTATGCCACTTTTCTTCTAGAATCAGATATAAGAAGAAAAGCAAGAACATAACTCTGGAAAATGCAGACGAATCAGGCAGCTGCCACGTTGCACCGATTTTGTGAATTTGTAGCGTGGTAGAATTTCAAACCAATTACGATCAGGAGTAATATTATGGAACAACAAACTGGTACCTTCGCTGTAAAGAAGGGTTTGGCACAAATGCTTAAAGGTGGCGTCATCATGGATGTGGTTACGCCGGAACATGCCAAGATCGCGGAAGATGCAGGTGCGTGCGCGGTCATGGCATTGGAACGCGTCCCTGCGGATATTCGCGCAAATGGTGGCGTGGCACGCATGTCTGACCCCGATCTGATTTTGAAGATCATGGACTCGGTCACGATCCCTGTGATGGCAAAATGCCGCATTGGACATTTTGTCGAAGCGCAAATCCTTGAAGCGATCGGTGTGGATTACATTGATGAATCGGAAGTACTCACTCCCGCCGATGAGTCGAATCATATTTTGAAGCACAATTTCAAAGTGCCATTTGTGTGCGGTTGCCGAAATCTTGGGGAAGCGTTGCGACGCGTCGGCGAAGGCGCGGCGATGATCCGCACGAAAGGTGAAGCAGGGACCGGTGATGTGGTGGAAGCCGTTCGCCACGCACGCACAGTTCTTGGCGATATCCGCCGCTTGACCGCTATGGTTGACGAAGAGTTGATGTCGTATGCAAAAGAGATCGGCGCGCCGTATGAACTTGTCAAAGAGACCAAGGAATTGGGACGCATGCCGGTAGTCAACTTTGCGGCGGGTGGCGTCGCGACTCCTGCAGATGCCGCATTGATGATGCAACTGGGTGTGGATGGCGTATTCGTTGGTTCGGGAATTTTCAAGAGCGGTGACCCTGCCCGGCGCGCGGCCGCGATCGTTAAAGCAGTGACGCATTATAAGGATGCGAACATTCTTGCAGAAGTGAGCAAGGACCTCGGTGAACCGATGGTTGGACGCAACATTTCCCAAATGCCGGAAGCGGAGAAGATCGCTGGACGGGGTTGGTAAATCTGACTATCGACAATAGACCATGGATGGTTATGGTCCATTGTCGATGGTCTATGGTCTATTATGAAAATTGGTGTCCTCGCCCTTCAGGGCGATTTTGCTGAACATGTTGCCATGTTAAAACGCCTCGGTGTGGAAACCGCCGAGGTACGTTTGCCTGAGCAGCTTAAGGGGTTGGACGGTCTGATCATCCCAGGCGGAGAATCGACAACCATTGGCAAGCTTGCGGTGGCCTATGATTTGATGGAACCATTGAAACAGTTCGGTCAGCGCCATGCAATTTGGGGAACCTGCGCGGGCGCGATCTTCCTTTCAAAAGACATCAGCCGCGACCAGCCTCTGTTGGGTCTCATGGATATCAAAGTGGAACGCAATGCCTTTGGTCGCCAGGTTGATTCGTTTGAAGCAGACCTGGATGTTCCGGAAGTTAAACAGGCGACAAATACAAAGAACGATTATCACGCGGTTTTTATCCGCGCACCGATCATCGAATCGGTGGAGGGGGATGCCAAGGTTCTTGCCTCTGTTCCGGATGGACGAATTGTCGCCGCGCAACAGGGACATCTCCTGGCGACATCATTTCATCCCGAATTAACAAGTGATACGCGCTTCCACGAATATTTCCTGTCGCTAGCCGATTAATTCCAAATTATCGTTATTACTTCCTCTTTTTGAGAGGTCAAAATTTGCCATACCTTTTCGGCTCGCAACACCTGCACTTGCACGTGATTTGCTAGGCAAATCATGCAAATGTGACATATAATTTCAGTATGTCCATTCGTCAACTTGCGATTTTTGATCTGCCGTATGTATATAGCTTTCGCGATCAGGCGATCGGTCTGGATACGGCGCGGACGCTGACACGCGGCAATCCACTTGGCGCAGTGGGATTATTTGCTTACGTCAACCCCGTTCGGCATATTTATTCTGCAATCGTAAACGGCGAGGAAGAATCAGTTTTGGGCGGAATTATTCATTCGAGTAAGGATACGTTCGCAAAGTTACTTTATATCGCGCCGTCCTCCCAGGTTGATCATCCAGATTTGCCTGAATTGCTCGAAAACCTATCCGCTCAAGCAGGAGGCTGGGGCGCGTTCCATGTTCTGGCGGAAGTGGATGAGACGAGCGATGTGTTCATTGCTTTGCGCCGAGCCGGGTTTTCCGTCTATGCGTGGCAGAGGATGTGGGATGTTTCTAAGGTGACAACCACAGACCCATCCTTTGAGTGGATGCGTGTGAGATCTGTGCATCTGCCCTCCGTGCAGAGTCTTTATCACCAAATTGTCCCACCTCTGTTGCAGCCCATCGAACCGCAGCCAAAGATCGGGTTGGGCTGGATGTGCAATGAGGGGATGAAGTGTTACGTTAGTGCGACCCAGGGCGCGTATGGGATTGTCCTAGCGCCGCTTATCCATCCGGAAGCGACTCATGTCAGCGAAAAACTGGCTTCTTTGATCAGCAATTTGCCAGACCGACGCAATCGGCCGGTGTATATCTGTGTGCGCTCGTATCAGGCCTGGCTGGAACCTGTGCTTGCGGATTTGGGCGCACAGGGCGCGGACCGACAGGCTGTGATGGTGAAGCATTTGGCTCATTTGGTGAAGGAGGAACAGACGGTTCCAGCAGTGCCAAAAGGGGTAACTGTGCAGCCGTCGAGGGTGAGCCGGGCCGATGGTAAAAGTCATTAAAGAGTAAAACTTGCGTTTTGAATAAGTGTTTGTTTTAAATACGGTCGAGAATGGATAACCCTGGACAATCAATTTCCCAAAATTCTTATAAATTTCTAAAACAACTTTTCACACGGCAACAGCTTATTTCCCGTATAATAGACATAGACTAATGAATAGGCAGGAACTTTTCCATGGTGAACCACATCTAAATTCCGTAAGCCGCGCGGGCTGGGGATATCGCGGCGCAAGTATATTCTATTTTTCCCCCAATTTTTACGTCACTGCAGGGCAGCACTGTCATCAGTGACACTTTTTATCTGACTGAAACCTATGACTCAATTAAAAATAACTGACGATCTCGACGCTCTTCTCGACGTCCTTCCGCTTGATATCCGCCATGCGGTGGAAAAAGCGAACGATAGTGAGAACCTACTGGAGATCATTCTTGATTTAGGCCGTGTTCCAACCGCCCGTTTTGTGGACCATGAGATCAACCTGCGCGAAAGTGAAGTGACGCGTGGCGAGATTGATTACGTGGACGAACGTACCGGCGAGTTCGACGCGGATAACCGCGCCGGTATCGAACGGACCCTGCACCGCATCTCTGCGATCCGCAACCGCCGCACCGCGGTTGTGGGACTCACGCTGCGCGTGGGACGCGCAGTCTATGGCACGGTGGATATCATCCAGGATATTATCGAATCCGGCAAGTCTGTGCTGATCCTCGGTCGACCGGGCGTGGGCAAAACCACGCTTTTGCGTGAGGCCGCGCGCATCCTTGCGGAAAACAAACGCGTTGTTATCGTCGATACCTCTAATGAAATCGGCGGAGACGGCGATGTGCCGCATCCAGCAGTGGGCAAGGCGCGTCGTATGCAGGTGCGTGAGCCCATGCTCCAGCATGAGGTGATGATCGAAGCGGTTGAGAATCACAACCCGGAAGTGATCGTCATCGATGAGATCGGGCGTGAACTCGAAGCTGCCGCGGCCCGCACGATCGCGGAACGTGGCGTGCAACTGATCGGCACGGCCCACGGTCAAACCCTTGATAATCTGCTGCTCAACCCAACCTTGAGCGATCTCGTCGGTGGGATCGAAGCGGTCACCTTATCAGATGAGGAAGCGCGTCGACGTGGTACCCAGAAAACAGTCCTCGAAAGACGCGCGCCACCCACCTTCGACGTTCTGATCGAAATCCAGAATCGTGATCGTTTCGCGGTGCATGTTGACATTATGGGTTCAGTGGATGCACTTCTGCGTGGTTTCCCGATTCCACCCGAAGTTCGGACGCGCGATGACCACGGCAAGATTCAGATCGAAAAAGTGGCACCAGCTTCGACATCCCGAATGGATGCGAAAGAGTCCAAAACAACTCGACGCGGACGTCAACCCACCGATGAGACTCAAGGGATGCCTGCTTCCCCGATGATAGCGATGGCTGTCTCTGAGATGCCCGTCCCCGCGCCGGAGCGTCTGGAACAGAGGCGCGGCGCCTTGCAGACGATAAAAGTATATCCGCATGGTGTGGCCCGCAACCGACTCATGCAAGCTGCAAAGAGACTGGGTGTGCCGGCCGTGATCGTGAAGGATGTCAGCGAAGCCAACGCACTGGTGACACTAAAGACGTATTACCGCGACCGCCAGCAGACAATTGTGGACGCTGAACATCGCGGCATGCCGATCTATGTTTTGCGTGCCAACACAGTATCACAAATGGAACAGTTCCTGAGCGACCTCTTCAATCTGTCGTCACAGGATCAATTTGTCTCATCCGATATGAATAACGTAACGACACAAACCCAGCAGGCGATCGCGGCGGTGTTAAATGGCGAGCGCTGGGTGGACTTGCCCCCGGGTCCCTCTTTAGTCAGACGTTTGCAGCACGAGATGGCGCGTAGCGCGGAACTGGTGAGTCACTCGTATGGCAAAGAGCCACGACGGCATGTGAGGATTTTTAGGGAATAAGAATCTTTTTCATTGCTTTAAAAAATGATGTAGGAGCGGATGGCCATCCGCTCCTACATCATTTAACGATTATTATGTTTAACTATGTTGTGCTTCTCCCAGCTTGACCTGGACTTGCACAGTCTTATTCCCTCGAACAACTTCCAAATTGATCTGATCGCCAGGCTTGAATGTGAATAACGTGTTTACATAGGAATGGGTTTCATCCAACGTGACGTCCCCAACCTTTGTAATAATATCTCCCTCCTGCAAGCCTGCCTGGCTGGCCGGGCTGCCATTGGATACTCTCGTGATATAGACGCCCCATTGGGACGGCAGGTTGTATCGGAGTGCGATATCAGGATTAATGGGTTGGAAACTAATCCCCAAATAGGGACGGGCAAAGTATCCCTTTTGAATAATCTGCTGCGCCACTGCCTGGGCTGTATTCACCGGGATAGCGAAGCCCAATCCTTCTGCTACGTCGCCACTGCCAGTGTTGCGGACGATCAGAGTGTTGATGCCGATCACTTCGCCTGCCAGATTGACCAGTGGTCCACCGGAATTACCATGATTGATGGCCGCGTCGGTCTGGATCAAATCCTCGATCTGATAACCATTTCCAGTATCGATGGAGCGCCCCGTCGCACTGACCACACCCACAGTGACGGTATTCTTGAAGTTGCCGAGCGGCGACCCGATGGCAATCACCGATTCGCCGGGGTTTAACACATCTGAATTTCCCAGCGCGGCCACGGCTGGCACTTTTCCATCCGTTTTCAATACCGCAATATCAGAGTAGGGATCGGTTCCGACGATGGTCGCTTTTTGCTCGCTTCCATCCGAGAGAACAATGCTCACTTCTTTGGTTCCCTCAACTACGTGATTGTTGGTGAGGATATATCCCTTATCTGTGATGAAGAAACCGCTGCCGCTCACCGTCTGATCGCCGGTATTGCCGAAGAAGGTCGTTTGCCCGGGGATCGTCCCGACGACGGTTACAACTGTCGGGCTGACCTTCTGAACGGATTTTGTGACGGCTGTTTCAACATCTGTGTTGTTAAGAGTCAGCGTTTGGCCGGGATTGGTATTATTCGCCGGGAGAATATCCTGAATGGGAGCCGGCAGATTGTTTGGCTGTCCCTGAACCGCTCGATAGACGGCGAAACCGCCCGCGGCTGCTCCGACCAGAGCCGATCCTCCGGCGATGATCAGAATAAATAGTACATACAAAACTCTTCTCAAAGACATTACTGCCTCCTTACTTTCTTTCGCCTACGGCAAAATTCTAGTACTGAATGATGACAGGATAATTAAGGAATTGTGTTTTAAATGTGTGAAATCTAAACTTATAATTAGAGTCATCAGGGAACTCCATTATGTTCATCACACTCGAAGGCCCGGAAGGCTCTGGCAAGACATCACACATTCCTTATCTCGTGGAGTATTTACGCGAGAAAGGCTATACCGTTTTCTCCACCCGCGAACCCGGCGGGACATCGATCGGCGAACAGATCCGTGAAGTGATCCACGATCTGAAAAATGTGGAGATGCATCCGCGCACAGAGACGTTGCTCTATCAGGCTGCGCGTGCCCAAATCGTTGAGCAGGTTATCAAGCCACGTCTAGCAGATGGTGAGGTTGTCATTTCGGATCGTTACTATGATTCGACGATTGCCTATCAAGGTTATGGACATCAACAGGATTTGGAACAAGTCCGTGCGCTGGTGAAGTATGCGACGGGCGGATTAGTCCCTAACTTAACGGTCTTGCTCGATGTGGATGTGGAAGAAGGATTGAAAAGAAAGAAGAAAGATAACGAATGGAATCGGCTGGATGCCTATACTGTTGAATTCCATCAACGCGTCCGAGCGGGGTATTTGGAAATGGTGAAAGCGGAGCCACATCGCTGGGTGCTGATTGATGCAGGGCAGAAGTGGGATGTGGTACAGGAAGACTTGAGAAACATGATTGAAGCGAGAATGAAATGAAAAAAAGCATCAAGGGGATAATCTATTTAATTGCACTCTTTGTGGTCGTAGCCTGTACTGGTAATGTCACAACAACACCAACCCCTACACAAATACCTACAGTAACACCTCTACCGCCTACAACTACTATGTCAGCCGGATTTGCATCCCTTCTGAATGTAGTAACTCTACTCCCGCTTCCTACACCTGTAGGCGCGACCGCGTTGCCAATGACTGAAACTCCTCAACCGCTGGCAACTGATGACCCGAATTTTATCGAGCAGGAAAAGATTAAGAAAGTGATTCAGTCTTACTTTGACATTCGTCACAGAGCCTTCAGCACCCTGAAATTAGAGGGATTCGATGACTTGATATCAAAAAGTCCTGAAGCGATAGCTTTTTGGGAATCAGAATCAAGCAAACTGCGAGTTGAACTAAGAAATGCTGAACGAAACAACCTCAGATATATCGCTTACAACTATTTTCTATACAATGAAAAGATAACCTTTGATCCCACCAACCAAACGGCAATAGTGTCTATCTCGCTAAGCAATCATGTAATTGACGAGATTTCTGCATTGATTACATCGGGGGAGCCAATTATATCCAGCATGTCCGGTGAGGATCATGTAATTGTGATGCAGAAAGAAGATGACGAGTGGAAAATTGTCTCCGATATTTATAATGATTACTTATGGCGTATGTTACGAAAATCTGGGATTTCAATAGATGATTTTCTGCGGCTAATGGAAGCACAACCAACAAGAACTCCATCCTGCTTCGTAGGTGTTCCGCTTTCCATGCCATTTCCAGAACAAACAAAGACTCCCGATATTGTCACTTCTTCGAGTCCAAAGATAAAAACTGTTTATCTCAATGGAAAAATTTATGATCCGGAGTGGCCCTATTCATTCCCCTTTACAAATCTTTATTTTGAACCGGAGAGGAGAAGCATACTTCGGTTTGTTGTGGAATTAGATCATGCTTTTCCTTTAACGGAGTGGGCAAATGCAGAGTGGCGGATTGTGATCCATCCTCATATAGAAGGTGAGAAAGTTGAAAATGAACCTATTCTTGTTCTCGACAATCTCCAAACGATAAATTGTGACTCACGTATCGCATTTCTGGTCGAAACAACACTGGAAGAGATACAAAAAGAACTTGGAGATTACAGAGTTTTTGACTATCAAATTGTAGACAAAAATGGAGATATTAAATTAGAGCAGACTTTTTATCTGAACCCTTATGGCAGCTACTTGATATCAGATACCTTTGGAGATATACAAAACTTAAGTAGCGGGATAATTGGTTATCCTAATCGGATCGATGAAAGTAAGGCAGTCTTTCCTCATACAGGGCGGGCGGTTATCGTCCGTGAGCCTCGAGGCGGCTTTTTTCAATTGCATTATTTGGTCCATGTCTCCAGACTCGCGTCGCCTTCTGGGATATGGACGGAAGAAACATCAGATGGAGTTGTTGTCCAAATTTCATCCTATCGTGACCATGGTTTGTATGGTGCTGATAATTCCTATATATTGCCTGATGAACGGAAAATAAGAGGAAAGAAAAACTTTGACTTTGCATTTTATTTTACAATTAATGAATTGAGGGAGGCCCTTGGAAATGGGAACGAGTTTTACATTCGGTTCTTGGATAGAGAAGGAAATATGCTTGGACAAGATTATTTTTATTTCCTTCCCTACTCGCAATCAACACCGTGAATTTATCGATTCTCTGCAAATGAATGGGGATCTTGCACCAGTTAGTTGACTAACCCTTTCCACCTAGCCAAAAGAACTGTATCACCCAGTCCATTTTTGACTTGACATGCCTACTTTCAGGGGGTAAATATTCATATGAATTCTGCGTCAAAATAATAGAATTATTCGCAAACAATAT
>Ga0065704_10000478_pt1 | contig 24983 bp, 24 predicted proteins | sample SwiRhicommuniRL2_FD_59091 | JGI IMG/M metagenome (GOLD analysis project Ga0065704, IMG submission 59091) | Switchgrass rhizosphere bacterial communities from Rose Lake, Michigan, USA - RL2 v2 (version 2) | ecosystem: Host-associated > Plants > Roots > Rhizosphere > Soil | place: East Lansing, MI | reverse complement strand
CAGCCGGTCCGCCGCCGCGACGATGTCCTCGTCGCCCGGAAGCACCAGGAATGCGGCGCCTGCCAGCGGCGTGTACGTATCCGCGCCGACCACGCGCTGGAACGGCCGCGCACCATGGCCCGCCTCCGCGATGGCGGTGATGACGCCCTCGCCCACTCCCGCCGCGTGGCGACCCTCGTCGACGACCAGGATGCGCCTGGCGGTCTTCGCCTGCGCCGCGATGAAGGCTTCGTTGAGCGGCACCAGCCAGCGCAGATCGACCACGCGCACCTTCCAGCCGTGCTTGTTCTCGATGCTGCGTGCCGCGCGCAGGCTCATCGGCACGCCATTGCCGTAGGTGAAGATGACCAGATCGTCCGCATCCTCGCCATACACGCGGCCTTCGCCCAGCGGCATCGCCTCGTCCTGCGCCGGATACGGGAACAGCCATTGCCCGTCGCCCGCCTCGTGCAGGTCCTTCGTCATGTACAGCGCGATCGGCTCCAGGAACACGCTCACGCGTCCGTCCACCTTCGCCAGAGCGGCTAGCGTGCGCAGCATGGTGGCCGCATCGTCGCCGCGCGACGGACAACCGACGACCAGGCCCGGGATGTCGCGCAGCGCGGTGATCGAATTGTCGTTGTGGAAGTGGCCGCCGAAACCGCGCTGGTAACCCAGCCCCGCGATCCGCACCACCATCGGATTGCGGTACTGGTCGTTGCTGAAGAACTGAAGGCTGGCCGCCTCGCCCCGGATCTGGTCGCAGGCGTTGTGGAAATACGCCAGGTACTGGATTTCCGGCAGAGGCAGCATGCCCATGTTGGCGTAGCCTTGCGCCAGGCCGAGGATCATCGTCTCGTCCAGCAGCGTGTTGAACACGCGACTGCCCTTGAACGCCTTCTGTAGCCCCTTCGTGACGGTATAGACGCCGCCCTTCTGCGCCACGTCTTCGCCGAACAGCAGTGCCTCGGGGTATTTGCAGAACAGGTCGTGCAGGGCGTTATTGATCTGGATGGCCAGATGCCGTGGCGGCAGCTTCTCCGGCAGCTTGTCCTCGCTGCCGAAGGCAGCGACGCGCACGTCGTGAGGGGCGGCACGCGCGGCTTCCTTCGCCACCGCGTCGGGCGTACACGGCGCCAGCGGCGCCATCACGTGCTCCAGCGTGGTGATGCGGGGACGGCCATCGGCATCCTCGGCGGCCGCGAAGCAGCGTTTGCGCGTGGTCTCGTACAACCCCAGCAATGCCTCCTTCGAGAGCAGGCCGGATTCCAGGGCGATGGCCGCAGAACGCAGCAGCGGATCGGTCGCCTCCACGGCGCACAGTTCCTCCAGCGGGCGCCATTCGATCTCGAAGTCGGTACCCGCATGACCCATGATGCGGGTCGTGCGCAGATGCAGGAATGTCGGCCGGCGCGTGCGCCGGCAGTGATCCACCGCCACCTGCACTTGCCCGTAGCCCGTCGCCAGGTCGAGGCCGTCGGCGTGGAAGTAGTCCAGATCCTTGCGATCACGGAAATTGCGGCCGATCCAGCCATCCGGCGTCTTCACCGAAATGCCGATGCCGTTGTCCTCGCAGACGAACAGCACCGGCGCTGGCAGCTTCTGGTAGGCAGTCCATGCCGCCGCGTTGAACGCGGTCTGCGCGGTGGCATGGTTGCTCGACGCGTCGCCGAAGGAGCAGATTGCGATGCTGTCGTCGGGAATCGGCAGTGCATGGCCGATGCGGCGCGCCTGCTCGATCGCCACCGCCGTGCCCAGCGCCTTGGGCAGGTGGGAGGCAATGGTCGAGGTCTGCGGCAACACCCACAACGGCTTGCTGCCCCAGACCTTGTGGCGGCCTCCTGATGCAGGATCTTCGGCGCTGGCGGCGAACGAGAGCGCGGAGTCCATTACCGGATCCATGCCCGGCAGCTTGCGGAAGCGTTCGGCCATGAAGCCGCCGCTGCGGTAATGCAGGAAAGCAGGATCGGTATGGCGCGCCAGCCGCGCGACCATGGCGTTGCCTTCGTGGCCCGAACTTCCGATGGTGTAGAAGACCTTGTTCTGCACGCGCAGTACGCGCGCCATCAGGTCGAGGTGACGCGAGATCAACTGGGATTCCAGCAGCTCGATGAAGCCTTTCGCATCCAGCGCACTGCTCGGCAGGACGGCATCACCGGCAGCAGGCCTGTCGCCGACGTGCCCCTTCCATTCCTTCACGAACTCGATGAAGTTCTGGTCGCAGATCTCGGCACGGTTGAGGCCCTTCATGCGGGCAGGAATGGGGTTTGCGGTCATGTGCTCGCTCAGGATCGGGAAGACGCCAGGCGCGCGGCGACATCGTCGCTCACGCCCGGCATGGGAACAAAACCCGGCGTGGCGTACACACGCGCCAGCCAATCGGTGATGCGGGGATACGCGGCCAGGTCGAAGCCGCCGTCGTTCGCGCAATGGGTGTAGGCGAACAGTGCGATGTCGGCCACGCCGTAAGCCGGACCAGTGAACCAGATCGCGGTCTCCAGGTGTCTTTCCATCACCGCCAACGCCTGAGCGCCCCGTTCGACCAGGCGGGAAAGGTCCGCGCGACGCGGTGAATCCAGCGGCGTCCAGCCACGGATGAAACGCGCGACGGCAATGTAGGGCTCATGGCTGTACTGCTCGAAGAACAGCCAGCTCAGCGCCTGCGCCCGCTGCCAGGCATCGTCGGGCAGGAAGGAGGTACCTTCCGCCAACCAGCACAGGATGGCATTCGACTCGACGAGGATGCCGCCATCGGCGCGCTCCAGCATCGGCACCTTGCCGTTCGGATTCCTGGCCAGGTACTCCGGCGTGCGCGTGCCGCCGTTGGCGCTGTCGACTTCGATCCACGCGTAGGACCGGCCCAGCTGTTCCAGCAACAGACGCACCTTGTGGCAGTTGCCCGAGGTGGACATGCCGTGGACGGTGACGGGATCAGGCGACATGCGGAGACTCCGGCGACGGGGGAATGCGGGCGGCCTTGGCGAGATCCTTGTCGCGACCGAACGCGAGCAGGATGCGGCGCTGTTCCCGCAGCGTCGGGATGCGCAAGGCATCGCCCGCGATGTCCAGGCACACGTCTTCGTGCACCACCAGGGCCTGCCAGCCGGCGGCGGTCATGACTTCCAGCCCGCCCATTACTTCGACTGGCATCGGCAGATGCACGAAACGCGAGAAGGTGGAACGAAACCGCGTTCCATCTGCGGGACGATAATCCGCATCAGCATGGCCGCGCCATGCTTCGCGCAGCCGCAGCGCATCCGCACGGCTGCAGAGCACATCGATATCCTGCGGCGCGATGTCGGCAATGCCGGCAAGCACCATCGCGGCGCTGCCGATGATCCACCAGGGATCGCGAAACGTCCGCGCCAGCTCCGGCAAGGCATGGTGCAAGCCTGCGTGCAGGGCGGAAGCTGGCATCACGATTGCGTGGCCCTGCGGGTTTTCCACTGCGCTCGCGTCTGGCCCCAGACCTCGACCGGCTTCTCGTGATGCGGCTCGGGCAGGCGATCCATCCGCAGGTAGGTCGAACCGAGCTTGGCGGCCACCGTCCTGGAGTTGGCGTTCTCCGGATCGATGGTATGGATCACCTCGTCCCAGCCCAGATGATCGAACGCCCAATCGATGCTGGCCACGGCCGCTTCCGGCGCATAACCGCGACCCCAGGCTTCCCGCGCGATGCTCCAGCCGACCTCGGTACCCGGCCAACCTTCCGGTTGCCATGGCCCTACCCGGCCGATCCAGCGACCCGTGGCCTTCTCGATCACCGAGAACATGCCGAATCCCTGCAGATACCAGCTCCCCAACGTCGCGGCGAGGCTGCGCCACGCGGGCGAGCGCGCCTGCGTTCCGCCGATGTAGCGCATGGTCTCTTCGTCGGTCGCAAACGCGGCCCACGACTCATAGTCCTCGCGCCGCGGGAGCCTCAGCAGCAGGCGGGGGGTTTCGAGCTGAAAAGCGGTCGGATCCATCTCGACTCAACCTGGCAGGAAGAACGCGATGAAGATGATGGCCCCGAGCACGATGGGCAGTACGCTGACACCCACCACGAGGGCACCTTTCCGGCGTCGCATGCCCGCAACACCTGCACAGGCTCCCGCAAGGGAGGCCAGCCACCAACACATGCCCGTCAACAGCAGCAGGCTCGCGGTGATCTGGGCCGGCATCCGCACCGGGTCGGTGAGCAGCTCATCGTCCATCCAATGCAGCCTGAAACCCAGTGCAAGCGAAGCCAGGCACATGAACACCAGCATTGGCGCCATCGCCATGCCATATGCCTGCATGGTCTGCGGGTAGGAGACGCGATTGCCGAACACTCTCATCGCGAATCTCAGCAATCCCGCGAAGAACGCCCAGCGGAGCCATAGCACGATCATCGTGCCGATCACCGTACCGAAAAGGAACGCCGAAGGGTTCTGAAGCAGGGCACCGCCGCGCTCGAAGAGCGCCTCCACCACCACGCATGCGAAGCCCAGGCCTGCGCCCACCGCGAGGCGGCCGGCCGAAAGCCGCGCGGCCACCGTTTTACGTGGCCGGAAAAGCATGCCCGCGGTCACCCAGCGATGACGTGCGAACCAAAGGCCCGCCAGCACCAGCCCGCCCGTCAGCAATGAAGCCAAGGGCCACCCCCAATCGCGCACCGATCCGCTCGGCATGGCCCAGCCGGCATCGAGGTCGATGTCGTATTGCATCAGGTCGCGTGCCGCCCGCAGGTCCTGGCGTACTCGCGCATAGTCTGTCGCGGGCACTTCGTCGGCCAGTCGCCTCCACTCGAGGGTGATCTTCAGCATGTTGCGCTGGACTTCGATCTGGCGACGGATACGGAAATATGTGTTTTCCACCACGTCCTCGCGCGCCTCGATGCTCCATCCCTCGGGATGGAAACTGCGGATCACCTGCCGCCCATGGCGGGGGCCACCCAGCGACAACGGCGTACGCCTGGCCTGGTCCGCCAGGATAGGCGCCCAGTCCAGCACCTGGAACAGAACGACGCCGAACAGCGAACCGTCCGTCTCGCCGTCCCATTCCAGGGAGTAGGCTTCGCTGACCTTGACGTCCTGCTCGCCGTCCACCAGGACAGGATCGCGTTTGTCGCGCAATCCTTCGTAGAAGTTCTGCATGTAGGCCAGGTAGCGCTTACCCACCTCGGCGGCCCCCTCGCTGTCGAAGCTGTTGCGAACGTCGATGGCCTGATCCCGCCGGTACGTCGTCTCGACCAGGAAGTCGACCTTGTACTTGTTGTCTTTCGTGCTGAAGTCCAGGCGCTGCTCGACATCCACCACCGGCTCCGTCGGAAACGGTGCAGGTACTTCCATCAGATCGGCGCTGCCAGGGGCAATCTCCAGTCCCAACCCGAAGGTGAGTGGTGAGCGTCCCGCCAGCGGGCCGCGCTCACGGTCGCGAGTCGGATCAATCCAGACTGGGCCATCGGGCAACTCCGCACGCACGACCACATGATCGAAGGCCAACGGACTGGGAAGGCGCTGGGCTATCGCCGCCTTCAGGCGCGTGTTGACGAGCACCGGCGATGCGGGAACGCCGGCTTCATGCAGCAGCGCGATCAGCAGCTGCGTCTTGTCTTTGCAATCGCCGAAGCGACGCTCGATCACCCGTTCGGGGCGGTTCGGCGCATGCGATTGCAGGCCCATGTCCAGGCCGGTGTAGCGCACCTCGCCCTGCACGAAGGCGGTTGCGCGCGACAAGGATCCTGCCGGGTCTGCATTGTCCAGTTGCAATCGCCGTACCCACTCGGCTGCCATGGCGCGATCCTCGAATCGCCCCGGATAAAGCGGCAACGCCCACTGCACGACGTCGCGCCACCCTCGTGCGGTCGATATCTCGACTTCCTGGCTGTCGGTGTAGCTGGCCGGGGTGTCCTCTTCCTCGTCCAGCTTGGAGAGGCCGACGCCGCGTAGTTGCCACCACTGCCCGTCGGCTTGCATGCCATGGCTGGCTGTATAGCCTGACGGGGCCTTCGGCAAAGTCAGCGACAAGTCTGCCGGATAGTCGACGCGGATCAAGCGCTCGCCGAGTGGAACGCTGTAGCGCGCGTTCCAGTAGTCGTGGTAATCGTCTCCGAAGACGGGGTTGTAGCCGTGGATCGTATAGCGGTACTCGATGCGGTCGCCCAACCTGACGTCCGGGATAGTCACCGACAACTCCCGTCCCCCGTCGAGCAAACCGGCCTCCAGGCCGGCCTCGCGCCGCAGTACTTCGATCCTCGAGTCCTTGCGGCGGTCGAGGCGTTGGCCGACGCGCCACACATCAATCGCATGCACCACCACGCTGTGGTACGCGGGCTGGTAGCTGATGCTGAACTGACCCGCCGAAGCCAGGCCGCGCTCCGCCACCACTTCGTAACTGACATGGCGATGCCAGGCTGGTCGTTCGCCTCTCAGGTCGACGCGATCCGCAACGCCCAGATAGCGCACGCCGTCCGAAGCGACGGCAGTGGCGTCGCGCTCCTGATAGACCCAAGGATCAGGTCCCGGCGCATCGTTGGCGAAACGATAGTCCGCCGCAAGCGCAGCGGCGCACTGACACGCCAGCACGAGTGCAAGCCACCACGCTCCCCGGCGCGGACGACGATCGCCTTGGATACCCAATCGCGGCTCCCCTGGATCGGCCTCAGAACGCGTTGATGCCCGTCAGCTCGCGACCGATCACCAACTGGTGCACGGTCTCCGTGCCTTCGTAGGTGATCACCGATTCCAGGTTCAGCGCGTGACGGATGGCCGCGTGTTCGGTGGTAATACCGGCGCCGCCCAGCAGGTCGCGGCATTCGCGCGCGATGTCGATGGCCATGCGGCAGTTGTTCCACTTCGCCAGCGACACCTGCGAGGGCTGCATGGTACCGGCGTCCTTCAGGCGGCCGAGTTGCAGCGACAGCAGCTGCGCGAGTGTGATGCGGCGTGCCATTTCGGCCATCTTGATCTGCGCGCTCTGCGTCGCTGCGACGGGACGGTCGAACAGGATGCGTTCCTTGGTGTACCCCAACACTTCGTCGAGGCAGGCGATCGCCGCACCAATCGGGCCCCAGGTGATGCCGTAGCGGGCCTGGGTCAGGCAGCCCAGCGGCCCCTTCAGGCCTTTTACGTTGGGAAGGCGGCTGCTGTCGGGCAGGCGCACGTTGTCGAAGAACAGCGCGCTGGTCACCGAGGCGCGCAGGCTCATCTTGTGCTTGATCTCCTGCGCGGTGAAGCCGGGCGTGCCCTTCTCGATCAGGAAGCCCTGGATGCCGTCATCGGTCTGCGCCCAGACGATCGCGATGTCCGCCAGGTTGCCGTTGGTGATCCACATCTTGGAACCATTGATGACCCAGTCATCGCCATCACGGCGCGCGGTGGTCTTCATGTTGGCCGGGTCGGAACCGCCGTGGGGTTCGGTCAGACCGAAGCAACCGATGACCTTGCCCGCCGCCATGTCCGGCAGCCAGCGCTGGCGCTGCTCTTCGCTGCCGTAGGCGTAGATGGGGTACATGCACAGTGAGGACTGCACGCTGACGAAACTGCGGATGCCGCTGTCGCCGCGTTCAAGTTCCTGGCAGATCAGGCCATAGCTGACCGCGTTGAGCCCGGCGCAACCGTATTTCTCCGGCAGCGAAGAACCAAGCAGCCCGAGCTCGGCGATCTCGGGAACCAGTTCCTTCGGGAACCGGCCCTGGTCGAAGGCGTCGCCGATGATCGGCCGCACGCGTTCGTCGGTGAAGCGGGCCACCGCGTCCTGCACGGCACGCTCTTCTTCACTCAGGAGGGAACGGACATCGAACAGGTCGTACGGGTTCAGAGCCATCGTGCTTCAACCGGCGTCAGGTGGTATTCACCGCATTGTATGCGTTGGCCCTTGAAGCCGGTAAGCGCCAGTCCGCACAGCAAAGGCCGGCGAAACGCCGGCCTTTGAGGGGTACCCCGTTGAAACGCAGGCCTGCCCGGCCTGCGTGTCAGCCCTTGTCGGGGGCGTCGACGCTGGCGGTCTGCGTCACCACCTGGCCATCGATCACCGGCAGGCGCTCACCCGGCTTCTGGTCCATCCGGATGGTCTTGTCCTGACCATCGAAACGGTAGGTCACGTCATAACCGATGACCTTGTCCGTCGTGCCCATCGCGATGCGGGTACCCGGCTTGCTGTCCATGCGCATGGTGCCGGTGGTGCCATCCGGATTGCGGTAGGTCACGTTGTAACCGGTCACGCGCGAGGACTCGGAGGTCGCATTCTCGGTGTGGCACTGACGCTCCGTACGACTGACGACCTTGCCACCCACGTGGCGCTTGTCCACCTGGTTGCCGATCGCACCGCCGGCGACGGCGCCCGCCACGGTGGCGGCCTTCTTGCCGCTGCCGCTGCCCACTTGGTTGCCGAGCAGGCCACCGATCACCGCACCGGCGACCGTGCCACCGACGTTGCCATCGCGCTCGGGCGCACGCTCCTGCACCACCACGTCCTCGCAGACTTCGCGCGGCGTACTGGTGGTCGTGGTCTCGCGCACGGGTTCGGTACCGATCACCGTGGCGTACAGCTTCTCCGAACTGGTCACCGGATCGGCTTTGACCACGGTGGCGTATTGAAGCGTGCCCACCGGAATCTGGTTGTCGGTCGCGGCGGCGTCATCGGCGACCAGGGTGCCATCGGCTGCCGTCACCAGGCCATCCTGGCCGGTCGGGCTCTTGTCGCCGCCCTTGAGGAAGGCCGCAGTGGCCACACCGCCCACCAGCAGCGCGCCGACGGCGACCAGAATGGTTGTTGTATTGCTCTTCATCGCTGCCTCCAGGTCGGGCCGTGCCCGATTCATATTGGTCATCATTGCACCATTGCCAACCTGAACACAGTCCCCGCTTATGCCCACGAAAACCAACGAAAAGTGAACGCTTCCACCACGCGCCGATCATGCTAGCGTGACGCCCGTTACACACGCCGAGAGCGATCACCGCCATGCCGAACCCCCTGTTGCTGCCACTGCTCGAGTGGGCGCGAAAGCTACGTTACCCCACCTTGTTCAAGATCACCGCCGCACTCTTCATGGTCACCCTGGTCCTGCCTGATCCCTTCCCGTTCGTGGATGAAATCCTGTTCGGCCTCGGTACGTTGCTGCTGGCCAACTGGAAGCGGCGCAAGGATCCGCCGCCCACGATAGAGCCCTCGAAGCGCTGATCGAAATGCTGGTCGACAGCCACAGTCATTTCGACGCATCGGAATTCGACCCGGACCGTGACGCGGCGCTGGCGCGCGCGCGCGCGGCGGGCGTCGACCGGCAAGTCGTGCCTGCGGTGGCGGCGGCCAGCTGGCCCAGGCTGCGCGAGGTCTGTGCGCGCGATGGAGGGCTGTTTCCGGCTTATGGGCTCCACCCGATGTACCTGGCCGAGCACCAGCCCGCACATCTGGATGAACTGCGCGAGTGGATCGAGCGCGAACGCCCTGTGGCTGTCGGCGAATGCGGCCTGGATTTCTTCGTGGAAGGGCTGGATGCGGACGATCAGCAGCACTACTTCGACGGGCAGCTTCAGCTGGCGCGGGAGTTCGATCTGCCGGTGATCGTGCATGCGCGCCGCGCCGTCGATGCGGTGATCGCGTCATTCAAACGCGTGGGCGGCCTGCGGGGCGTGGTGCACAGCTTTTCAGGCAGTCCGGAACAGGCACGCCAGCTGTGGCACATGGGTTTCCTGATCGGACTGGGCGGACCGGTCACCTACGAGCGTGCGAATCGCCTGCGTACGCTCGCCCGCTCGATGCCGCTCGATTTCCTGCTGCTGGAAACGGATGCGCCGGACCAGCCCGATGCGGGCATCCGCGGGCAACGCAACGAACCCGCGCGACTGGCGGTAGTCCGCGACGTCATTGCCGGACTGCGTGATATCGCGCCCGATGAACTTGCGCGCGCCACCACGCAGAATGCCGAGCGTTTGTTCGGCCTGCCCTCTGTCGTCCGCGCCTGAGCTTTCAGCGCACGACCCGGGCGGAATCAGCCGCCGGGGCGGGAGTCGTTGCGTGATAGGCCTTGACCGCGATCTTCCACATGTCGCCGTAACGTAGCAGCGTCATGTGGTCCAGGGCCTTCATGTCCGGATAGTCCAGTTCGATCACGGCGGTCGCGACGTCACCGGTTACGGTGATCTGGCGGATCCAGCGTTTGCGCATGCCTTCGTCCGCCGGCGCGCGGCCACTGGAAGACGCCTTGATGTAGTCCTCTGCCAGCCAGTACCGATACTGGCCATCCTTGTATCCCACCAGCACGGCCTCGTCGGCAAATGCCCGCTGGAAGTGCCGGCGCTGGCCGGTGGCATGGCCATCCAGATAGGCCTGCAGCGGCAACCGCACCGCAGCCACATCGTCGCCGCTGGCAATGCCGACATTGTCCGCACCGACCGCCACGACCACCTTGCCGCGGGTGGAACCTGTGCGATTGTGCTGCTGGGCCTGGGCGATCCGGTCCAGTGGATACAGACCATCCACATGGACCCCCAACCGGCCTGCCGCAATCAACGGCGCCACGCCGTTCAGCCCTGCCTGCACATCCCACGGCGGCGTCGCGGGACAGACGACACGACCTGGCACGCACAGCGCAGCGGGCACCTGGCCGACCAGCGTGACCAGCCGCCCTCCCTCGCGCAGCACCCGGGGTGAGCGCGCCAGCGTATCGCCCCCCACGGTGTCGACCACGATGTCGATATCGTGCACCACATCCTCGAAGCGGACGTTGCGATAGTCGATCACGTCATCCGCACCCAGCGTGCGCAGATAATCGTGATTGCGCGCAGATGCGGTCGCGATGACATATGCATCGCGCGCCTTGGCCAGTTGCACGGCCATCGAGCCCACCCCGCCGGCGCCGCCGTGCACCAGCACCCGCTCGCCGGGCTGGACGTCCGCGGCGGCGACCAGATAGCGCCACGCGGCGACCGCCACGGTCGGGTACGCAGCGGCCTCCTGCATCGTGAAAGCCTGCGGCGCCGGCACGATGGACGCGACCGGCGCAGACACGTATTCCGCGTAACTGCCCGAACGCTCGCGCGGATCCACGATACCGGCGACGCGATCACCGCAGGCGAATGCCGTCACGCCTGGCGCGACCGCCACCACCTCCCCCGCGAAATCGCCACCCGGCGTAGCGGGAAACGGCAGCCGGCCCACTTCCTGCAGTTTCCAGTCGATGGGGTTGATGCTCGCGTAGTGCACGCGCACCAGGACATCACCTGCCTGCAGTACGGGGACAGGCACGCGCTCCACGCGCAACGATTCGGGGCCGCCGGCCGCATGGATGCGCGCAGCGCGCATCGCGTCGGGAACGACCGGACAGGCATGGGCGGCTGCGGCGAAAAGCGGCAGCCCGATCAGCAGCAGGGCGCGGATATACATGGCCGATGCGGTAATGGAAGGGGCCGCACTATCCCTCCGCCCCATCGCCCTGCACAGGGGGCGTGCGCCGAAGCGCCGCGCCCATGCGCCAAGGCGAGTCACGTGACTCAGTCGCTACCGGGCGTGACCTTGCGCGGCTTGGCCAGCAGTTCCAGCGCCTTGCCCACCATCGCAAACGCGAACGCACCGGTGATGTGGGTGGCGGCCCCCAGGCCCACGCCGCAGTCCAGTTTGAGCGCGGCATCCGCACCCAGTTGAGGGCGCAGGCCGCAGACGGAGCCGTCGGCCTGCGGATACCTGACGTTCTCCAGCGAGTACACCGCCTGCACGCCGAAGTAGCGATCGCGGTTCTTCGGGAAGTTGAACTCCGCACGGAGCTTCTTGCGCACAAGTGCTAGCAGCGCATCGTGTTCGGTGCGCGACAGGTCGCGCAGACGGATCTGGGTGGGGTCGGTACGCCCGCCCGCCGAGCCGGAAACCACGATGGGCAGTTTGCGGCGGCGACACCACGCGATCATCTCCACCTTCGCCCGGAAACTGTCGCAGGCGTCGAGCACCAGATCGAACCCCCGGTCCAGCAATTCGGCCATGTTGGACGCGGTCAGGAACTGCGGCACGACGTCCACGTCGATCAGCGGATTGATCGCGCGGCAGCGTTCCGCCATCGCCTCGGCCTTGTTGCGACCGTACTGGCCCTCCAATGCCGGCAATTGCCGGTTGGTGTTCGACACGCAGATGTCGTCCGCGTCGATCAACGTCAGATGACCCACGCCCGAGCGCGCCAGCGCTTCCACCACCCACGAGCCCACGCCGCCCATGCCGACCACCGCCACGCGCGCAGCGGCATGGCGCGTCACCGCCCCCACGCCGTACAGCCGGTCGATGCCGCCGAAGCGGTCCTTGAGTTCATTCTTCATGTCACTAGTTTAAGGCGTGGCGCGAACCGTGACGCGCGTCGTACCATCGCGGCGTCAACCACATGGAGCCCGCCGCATGGCCAGCCAGCCCGAGATCAAGAAGCCTTCCGCCGCCTCACGTTACCTGTTCCTGTTCCTGATCGGCCTGGTGGTGGGCGCCGTCTGCACGGTGATGGCGATGCGTGCGTTGCAGGCACGACAGGACCCATTCCCGCACGCGGTGATGCACGTGATGGCCAAGCACTCCGGGCAATTGTCGGACAAGGTGAAGCAGAACCGTTGCGCCGCGACAGACACGATTCCGCACGTACGCACGCTCCGGGCGATCGCCAATGACCTGGAGGTCGCTTTCCCGGACCTGGCGGACGACTCGCGCTTCAAGACCCACACCAGCCAGTTCCGGGCAGATCTCGACGCCGCCCTGAGTGCACCGCCGACCGATTGTGTCGCTGCCGGCGCGGTGGTGGAGAAGATCGGTACGGATTGCAAGGCCTGCCACCAGGACTTCCGCGGCTGACCGACGGCCGCCGTCTGAATCGCAACTGACATCCGGGCCGCTCATGCGGCCCGATTCTCATCATGTTCACGCGTTGCTGTGGAGCATGGCCATCGAACGGTCCCGGCATCACGCGGGGCCGGCCATCCACAGGAGATTCCCATGAACATGCGCCTGCTCGTCATAGGCCTGACCGCCACCGTCGCGCTCGCCGGCTGCGCCAGCACTTCGCCGGGCTACGGCAGCGGTTATGGTGGCGGCTACAGCAACACGGCCCCCGCCAACCGGTACTGCGCGGATTGCGGCATCGTCGAACGCATCGATGTCGTGTCGTCGGGCCGCAGCGCGCCGTCCGCCACCGGCGCGGTACTGGGCGGTATCGTCGGCGCGGTCGCCGGCCGCCAGATTTCCGATCGCACCGGCGGTAGCGAAGGCAACAAGAATGTGTCCACCGTGGCCGGCGCCGTCGCGGGCGCGGCCGCAGGCAACGCCATCCAGAACCGCACCACCGGCGAAACCTACAACGTGACCGTGCGGATGGATGACGGTCGCCGCGTGACCATCAGCCAGCGCGACCTGGGCGGCATCCGCGAGAACACCTACGTGCGTGTCCAGAACGGTCGCGTGGTGCTGCGCTGATCGCGACCCCGACCCAAGGCAAAGAAAAAGCCCGGCATCAGCCGGGCTTTTTCTTGCGGAGCACGCGCCGAGGCGCGGTTCGGCGGTCAGGTCAGACGGGCTGCACGGCGTCCGCCTGCAGGCCCTTCTGGCCCTGCACGACGGTGAAGCTGACCTTCTGCCCTTCCTTCAGGCTCTTGAAGCCCTGGGTCTGGATGGCGCGGAAGTGCACGAACACGTCTTCGCCATTCTCGCGGCTGATGAAGCCGAAGCCCTTGGCATCGTTGAACCATTTCACGGTTCCGGTTTCACGATCAGACATCTACTTGCTCCTTGAAACGGGTGGTGGATACGCCTGCTGGGCGGCTGGTTGCAAGGAGGAAGCGAGGTACAAGGATGCAGCGGATCATGGATCTACCCCATCAGGCCACGATTCACGGTGACCTTGGCAACGGCAGCGGCCGCACAGTAACCCGGCATTTGGCAAAATGCAAACGCTTGAACGAGAAAGTCAACCCCCTGCCAACCCCTTGATTCACTAGGAGAATTGTTTGGATATCCAGATGCTTTACTACGCCCTGGCCGTGGTGCTGATCCTGGTTGGCATCGCGGGGGTGATCCTGCCCGCCCTGCCCGGCCTGCCCCTGGTCTTCGGCGGCATGCTGCTGGCTGCCTGGGCGGGCGATTTCCAGCAGATCGGCTGGGTCACGCTGGTGGTACTGGGCCTGCTGACCGCGCTGTCCTTCGCGGTCGACATCTTCTCCACCGCGATCGGCGCCCAACGCGTCGGCGCCAGTCGCAAAGCATTGCTGGGAACCGTACTGGGCACCTTCGCCGGCCTGTTCTTCATGCCCATCGGCCTGCTCGCGGGCCCCTTCGTCGGCGCGCTGCTGGGCGAACTGTGGCATGGCCGTGAATTCCGCCAGGCCACCAAGGTGGGCCTGGGCACCTGGCTGGGCATCCTCCTGGGCGTGGTGCTCAAGCTGGGCCTGGCATTCGCCATGCTGGGGCTGTTCGTGTTCGCCTGGATCTTCTGAAGGCCGCATCGCACGTGTCATCCACGCCGACTGGCAGAATATCGCCGCCCCCACCCTTCGAGTCCCTGCATGACGCACCCCACCCGTCTTCTGCCCCTGGTAATCGGAGTTACCTTTGCATTGACCGCGCAGGCCCAGGACGGCTCCCAGGCCGGCACGTCCGCCGAGGCCTGCTTCTCGCTCGAGAACGACGCCGCACGCCTGGCGTGCTATGACGCTGCGCTCGGTCGCACCGCGGCCGACACCCGCCAGGCCGACGAACAGGCGCTGGCTGCCAGGGAAGCAGAAATCCAGGCGCGTGCGCAGGCCCGTGCCGAAGCCAAGGCCGCCGCCGACATGGAGACCGGCCAGGATCTGCCCCTGAGCCAGCGCACACGCCGCCGCCTGGGCGCATGGTTCCGCACCGACGATCCGGCCGACGCCGACCTGATCGCCAATGCGGGTCGCGGCTCGCTGCTGGACAGCCGTTGGGAACTGGCCAAGGACTCCAAGCTGGGGGTCTTCCAGCTGCGCGCCTACAAGCCCATGTATCTGCTGCCCGCGTTCTGGACCAGCCAGGTCAACGAGACGCCCTCCTCTCCCAACCCGGACAACACGGTCACCGAACCGCAGGACCTGCAGGACATCGAGGCGAAGTTCCAGCTGAGCTTCAAGACCAAGTTCGCGGAGAACCTGTTCGGCGACAACGGCGACATCTGGGGCGCCTACACCCAGAGCTCGCGCTGGCAGGTCTACAACGGCGACGAGTCGCGCCCGTTCCGCGAGACCAACTACGAGCCTGAAGTGATGCTGGTGTTCCGCAACAACTACAGCATCGCCGGCTGGAAAGGCCGCATGGCCGGGATTGCGCTCAACCACCAGTCCAACGGGCGCAGTGATCCGCTGTCGCGCAGCTGGAACCGCGTCATCGCCACCATCGGCCTGGACCGCGAGAACTGGGCGCTGGTGCTGCGGCCGTGGTACCGCGTGCCGGACGGCAACGACGACGACAACCCCGACATCGAGAACTACATCGGCCGTGGCGATGCGATGCTCACCTACGCGCGCAACGGCCATGTGTTCACGGTGCTGGGCCGGCATTCCCTGCGCGGCGGCGACGACTCGCATGGTGCCCTGCAGGTGGACTACGGGTTCCCGATCAACCGGAGCTTCCGTGCGCACGTGCAGCTGTTCCATGGCTACGGCGAGAGCCTGATCGACTACAACCACAAGGCCACCTACGTGGGCCTGGGCATTTCGCTGCTGGACTGGTACTGATGGACAACGCGACGATCTACCACAACCCCGCCTGCGGCACGTCGCGCAACACCCTTGGACTGATCCGCAATGCCGGCATCGAGCCGCAGATCATCGAGTACCTGCGGACCCCGCCGGATCGCGCCACCCTGCTGTCGCTGATCGCCGCGATGCAGGTACCGGTCCGCGACGTGGTGCGCGCCAAGGAACCCCTGTACGCGGACCTCGGCCTGGCGGAAGCCGGCGACGACACGCTCCTTGACGCGATGCTGGCCCATCCGGTGCTCATCAACCGGCCGATCGTGTCCACGTCGAGGGGAACCGCACTCTGCCGGCCATCGGAGCGCGTGCTGGACATCCTGCCGCGACCGCAGCAGGGCGCCTTCGCGAAGGAGGATGGAGAACGCGTGGTGGACGCGGCCGGAAATCGCATCGTCTGACGTAAAATCTGGCGCAGGAAGCCACTCGACCTGCCAAGGAAGCACCATGCCCCGCCCGCGCCGTTCGTTCTTCGCCTACGCCTCCGCCCTGCTCGGGCTGCTCAGCCTGATGGCGGTGCTCTGCTTCCACCATCCCGAACTGCTGACCAGCAAGGAATTCCGCGCGGTCTACAACGAGCAGTTCGCGCGCCACCTGTTGCTGGTCGGTTTGGCAGCGGCGTTCGGCATGGGCACGCTGGCCATCCTGCGCGACCGCAACAAGCGCATCGCCCTGGTCGGCGTGGGTGGCGCCACGCTCGCCGTGCTGCTCGGCGGCACCAACGTGCAGTTCAATGCCATCGGCAAGACCCCGTACTCGCTGGGCCTGGACTGGTTCGTGATCTCGCTGTTCTTCTCGGCGCTGGTATTCGTGCCGCTGGAGCACTACCTGGGCAAGCGCCGTATTTCCCCTCTGCGACCCGGCTGGCGCACGGACGTGGGCTACTTCTTCATGAGCCACGTGCTGGTGCAGTTCATCCTGATCCTGGTGACGGCATCCACCTCGACCATCGCCGGGCTGGCGGCCTTCCCGGCACTGAAAGACGCCATCCAGTCGCTGCCCGTGTGGGCGCAGTTCCTGATCGCGGTGTTCGTGGCCGACCTGGCCCAGGCGCTGTTGCACCGTGCGTACCACAACATCCCGTGGCTCTGGCGCTTCCATGCCGTCCATCACTCCAGCCGTGAGATGGACTGGCTGGCCGGTTCGCGCATCCACTTCGTCGAGATCGTCCTGACCCGCAGCGCGGTGTTGCTGCCACTGCTGATCCTCGGCTTCTCGGCACCGGCGGTGAACGCGTACGTGATCCTGGTCGGCCTGCAAGCCGTGCTGGCACATGCCAACCTCGGCATACGCTTCGGCGTGCTGGAGTACCTGCTGGTGCTGCCGCGCTACCACCACTGGCACCATGCGCGGCACAAGGACTACCTGGACGTGAACTACGCCATCCACCTGCCGCTGGTGGACATGCTGATGGGCACGTTCAAGCTGCCGCCGAAGCAGGAAGACTGGCCCGAGGAATACGGCGTGATGAAGCTGGAGACGGTGCCGCGCGGCATCCTGCGCCAGCACCTCATGCCGTTCCAGGGCGGTCGGAAGTTCGACGAGTACGTGGACTGAGCGATCAGTGCTGGCTGTTGTAGGAGCGACGTAAGTCGCGACCGCGCGCCACGACGGGCAGGAACGCTGCTCCAAGCGATGTATCCGAGGCGCCCCCCACTCGTGGCCATGGCTTCACGCTACTTCCCGATCCACGGTCGCGACTTACGTCGCTCCTACAGTGGATCCCGTGATCGTCACGTCCAGTCCGTCAGTCCCTCACGGGCATAGACTTCCCTGAAGCTCGGCAGCGCTTTCATGCGCTGCGCGTAGGCGTGCAGCACGGGCCAGGTATCGGTCGGCCTGGGCATGTTGCGCGACCAGCGCATCAGCATGGTCAGCAGGAAGTCGGCCGCGCTGCGCTGTGCACCCAGCAGGTAGGGGCCATGCGTCTCCAGATGGTCGGCAACCTGACCCCATGCCTTCTCCAGCTTCGCCCGGGCGTGCTGCTGCGTGGCCTGGATGTTGGCCTCGCCGGCGATCTCGTCGGAATAGAACCACGCGCGATACGCGGGCATCAGCGTGTTGGCGCAGAACAGCATCCAGCGGTAGTACTGCGCACGCTGGGTGCTGGCCACGGCCGGCGCGAGCTCGGCACGCGGATGCGTGTCGGCCAGGTGCATCAGGATGGCAGCAGTCTCGGTGATCACCTGCCCGTCCATCACCAGCGTGGGGACCACGCCGGCGGGATTGAGTTTCAGGTAGTCGTCGGATTTCTGGTCGCGCTTGTCGAAGTCCAGCTCGTGCAGCTCATGCGGGATGCCCAGCTCGATCAGCAGCCAGTGGACGACCAGGCTGGCGGTGCTGCGGGAGTAGTAGAGCGAGGTCGACATGCAATGACTCCTGGAATTGAAAGCCCCTCTCCCACCGGGAGAGGGGTTGGGGTGAGGGGCGACGGAAGTCAGGATGGCTCAAGCGCACCGGCTTCGTTCGCCCCTCATCCGCCCTCCGGGCACCTTCTCCCGCAGGGAGAAGCGACCAGCGTTACGCCACCACCACCGGAATCTTGCCTATGCGCGCCTGCCATTCCTTCGGGCCGGTCTGGTGCACCGAGGTGCCCTGCGAGTCGACGGCCACCGTCACCGGCATGTCCTGCACGGTGAATTCGTAGATCGCTTCCATGCCCAGGTCGGCGAAACCGACGACCTTCGCCGCCTTGATTGCCTTCGAAACGAGGTACGCCGCGCCGCCGACCGCCATCAGGTAGGCCGACTGGTGTTTCTTGATCGCTTCGATCGCCGCGGGGCCGCGTTCGGCCTTGCCGACCATGCCCAGCAGGCCGGTCTGCGCCAGCACCTGTTCGGTGAACTTGTCCATGCGGGTGGCGGTAGTCGGACCGGCCGGGCCGACGACTTCGTCGCGCACCGGATCGACCGGGCCGACGTAGTAGATGAAGCGGCCCTTCAGATCGACCGGCAGGGCCTCGCCCTTGTTGAGCATATCGACCATGCGCTTGTGCGCGGCATCGCGGCCGGTCAGCAGTTTGCCGTTGAGCAGCAGCACTTCGCCCGGCTTCCAGTTGGCGACGTCCTCGCGGGTCAGCGTATCGAGATCGACGCGACGGCCCTTCGACGCGTCGTAGGTCAGTTCCGGCCAATCCTCGAGCGAGGGCGGGTCCAGCATCACCGGGCCGCTGCCGTCGAGGGTGAAGTGCGCGTGGCGGGTGGCGGCGCAGTTCGGGATGAGCGCAATCGGCAGGTTGGCCGCGTGGGTCGGGTAATCCTTGACCTTGATGTCGAGCACGGTGGTCAGCCCACCCAGCCCCTGCGCGCCGATGCCGAGCGCGTTGACCTTCTCGTACAGCTCCAGGCGCAGTTCTTCGGCGCGATTGGACGGGCCGCGCGCCTGCAGGTCGGTGATGTCGATCGGCTCCATCAGCGATTCCTTCGCCAGCAGCATCGCCTTCTCGGCGGTGCCGCCGATGCCGATGCCGAGCATGCCCGGCGGGCACCAGCCGGCGCCCATCGTCGGCACGGTCTTCAGCACCCAGTCGACGATGGAATCGGACGGGTTGAGCATCGCGAACTTCGACTTCGCTTCCGAACCACCACCCTTCGCGGCGACGATCACATCGACCGTATTGCCCGGCACTACCTTGACGTTGACCACGCCCGGCGTGTTGTCCTTCGTGTTGGTGCGCTTGCCGGCCGGATCGGCCAGCACGCTGGCGCGCAGCTTGTTGTCGGGGTGGTTGTAGGCGCGGCGCACGCCCTCGTGGACCATGTCCTCCACGCCCATCGTGGCGTCGTCCCAGCGCACGTCCATGCCGATCTCGAGGAACACGGTGACGATGCCGGTGTCCTGGCAGATCGGGCGGTGGCCTTCGGCGCACATGCGCGAGTTGATCAGGATCTGGGCGATGGCGTCCTTCGCGGCCGGCGATTCCTCACGCTCGTAGGCGGCGGCGAGGTTCTTGATGTAGTCGACCGGGTGGTAATAGCTGATGTACTGCAGTCCATCGGCGATGGACTGGATGAGGTCTTCCTGCTTGATCGAGGTCATGGGGCGGGCAAAGCCGGGGCTGCCGGTGGGTAGCGGGCGGAAGCGCCCATTTTAGGCCAAAGTGACACGTTGCCCGCCTGTCACAGCCAGGCACCCTGCCCCGTCTTTGGTCGCATGAACGCCGAAAATACCTTCGAAGCCCACCGTTCCCGCCTGTTCGGCCTGTCGTACCGCCTGCTGGGCAGCCGCAGCGATGCCGAGGACGTGGTCCAGGACACCTGGCTGCGCTGGCAGCAGGCTGACAGGACCGGCATCCGCGACCCCGAAGCCTGGCTGGTCACCGCGGCCACCCGGCTGGGCATCGACCGGCTGCGCGCCGCTCGGGTGCAGCGCGAGCATTACACCGGCCCGTGGCTGCCCGCCCCGTCGGAGATCGATGAATCCCCGACCCCCGAGCATTCGGCCGAGGTCGCCGAGCAGGTTTCGCTGGCCTTCCTCGCCGTACTGGAACGGCTGGGCCCGGAGGAGCGCGCGGCCTTCCTGCTGAAGGAAGCCTTCGACTACGACTATGCGCAGATCGCGCCGCTGCTGGGCCAGAGCGAGGCGAATTGCCGGCAGATGGTCCACCGCGCCCGCGAGCGCGTGCAGGCCGGTCGTCCCCGCTTCGATGTGGCGCCCGAACACCATCGCCATCTGCTGGAGCGTTTCATGCGCGCCGCGCAGCGCGGCGACCAGCCCGCGATCACCGCCCTGTTGAGCGAAGACGCGCGCCTGGTGTCCGATGGCGGCGGCAAGGCGGTGGCCGTCATCCGTCCGCTGCTGGGGGCGGCGCGCATCGCGCGCTTGTTCTGGGCGGTCTACCGGCGGCACGATCCCGCCATCGCGTGGCGCATGGGCACGGTCAATGGCGAACCCGCCATCCTGCGCTACCGCGACGGCGCGCTGGCAGCGGTGATGGTGGCCGTGAGCGATGGCGAACGCATCAGCGAGCTGTTCACCGTCGCCAATCCGGACAAGTTGGGCACGGCTGTCACGGCGAAGGACGGTGGCGCGTCCTGGTAGTGAAGGCGGCCACCGTGGCCGTCACGGAAGCACTGCCATGACCAAGAAGTTCCATCGCGTCGAGTATCCCAAGCACGTTCCCGAGGCGTTCCGCGGCCTCTACGCCGCAAGCACCGCGCTTCACAACGGTGCGCTTGGCAAGGAGTTCCTCGAACTCATTTTCCTGCGCGTCTCGCAGATCAACGGCTGCGCGTTCTGCCTGGACATGCATGCCAGCGCGTTGCGCAAGGCGGGCGTGGAGTCACGCAAGATCGACACCGTCGCCGGCTGGCGCGACAGCCGCTTCTTCGATGCCCGCGAAGGCGCGGCGCTGGCGTGGGCCGAGCAATTGACCACTCTGCCGACGGGCGCCCCCGCCGATGCCACGTACGAGGCATTGAAGGAGCATTTCGACGAGCACGGCATCGCCGAGCTGACCATGGCCGTGGCCACCATCAACGCCTGGAACCGGCTGGGCGTGGGCATGCAGCCGATCCTGCCCTGATCCGAAGTGGCGTCGCGGGGCGGTGCATGCTCGCCCCGCACGCACCACGGCGGCACAATGGCGGCATGGAAGCCCTGGTCCTCATCCTCGATCTGGTCGGCACCTTCGTGTTCGCGCTGAGTGGCGCGACCATGGGGGTGCGCCGTCGCCTGGACATCTTCGGTGTGCTGGTGCTGTCCTTCGCGGCCGCCACCGCCGGCGGCATCATGCGCGACCTGCTGATCGGCGCCACGCCACCGGCCGCGCTCAGCGACTGGCGCTATCCGGTGACCTCGCTGGCAGCCGGCATCGTGACCTTCTTCCGCGCACCGCTGATCGAAAAACTCCACCATCCCGTACGCATGTTCGACGCGATGGGGCTGGCGCTGTTTGCCGTGGCCGGCACCCAGAAGGCGTTGGAATACGGCCTGTCCCCGCCCATGGCGGCGGCGATGGGCATGCTGACCGGCATCGGCGGCGGCATCCTGCGTGACCTGCTGCTGGCGCAGGTGCCGCTGGTCCTGCAGGCCGAGTTGTACGCGGTGGCCGCGCTGGCCGGCGCGCTCATCGTGGCAACGGGGCACTGGCTCGCCCTGCCTGCGGTGCCCTGCGCCCTCGTCGGCGCCGGGCTGTGCTTCGGCCTGCGCATGATGGCGGTGACCTATGGCTGGCACCTGCCGGTGGCGCTGCAGTCCGGTGGCGATGGCGAGCCGCCCGGTCCGCTGAAATAGCGCAACGCCGGCCGCCTTGCGCCCAAGCGTGGCCCGGCGCCGACGAACCGTGCGGACCGCCGCGCCCGGTGGCGTTAGCATGGCGCCACCTGCGTCCTGATCGACACCATGGCCATCGCCACCTCCCATCCGCTGGACCTGCCCCGCCAGCGCGTCTTCTGGCTTCTGCACCTGTCGGGCTGGGGCGCCTACTTCGCGCAGGGCTGCCTGTATGCCGTCGCCCACGGCAAGCCGTCCGGCTACTGGGTGGTGCCTGCGACCGCCGCCACCATGGGTGCACTGGTCACGCTGGGCCTGCGCTTCCTGCTGAGGACCTACTGGAGCCTGCCACCCCGCCAGCTGCTGGCATTGATGATTCCGGTGGTCCTGGCCAGCTCGGCGCTGATCGATTTCGTCACCCGTGAAGTCCTGGTCGACTTCTGCGAGACATGCAAGCCGACCACCCGGCTGGAGTTCGTCGCCTATTCGCTCGGCTACATCTATGTGGTGCTGGCGTGGGTCGGCGCGTACATGGGCATCAAGTACTACCAGCAGCTGCAGGGCGAAACCGAGCGCACGCTGGCCGCGCGCAGCATGGCGCACCAGGCGCAGTTGAAGATGCTGCGCTACCAGCTCAACCCGCACTTCCTGTTCAACACACTCAACGCGATCTCCACGCTGATCCTGGACCGCGACAATGCCACCGCCAACCGCATGGTGCAGGGCCTGTCGTCGTTCCTCCGGCACTCGCTGGACAACGACCCGATGCAGCGCGTCACGCTGCGTCAGGAACTCGATGCGCTGACGCTGTACCTGGACATCGAGAAGATCCGCTTCGCCGAACGGTTGCGCATCGAGACCGATATCGACGAAGACTGTTGGCGTGCGCTGTTGCCCAGCCTGTTGCTGCAACCGCTGGTGGAGAACGCCATCAAGTACGCCGTGGCCAAGCAGGTCGCAGGTGGCCTGTTGCGCATCGAAGCCGAGCGGGACGGCGCGCAACTGGTGCTGCGCGTCACCGATGACGGGCCCGGCTGCGGGAGCCTGGAGGGCGACGAATTGCCGCCCGGCAAGGGCGTGGGCCTGCGCAATACGCGCGAACGCCTGAGCGTGCTGTACGGCGGGTCCGGTGGTTTCTCCGTACGCAACCTGGAGCGCGGCATCGAAGTCACCCTGCGCCTGCCGTTCGAAACCTCGCAGACGCTGGCGGACTGAGCTGATGGACCACGCCACCTCACTGCCCCGCCCGGCACGATTGCGCGCCTTCATCGTCGACGACGAACCGCTGGCGCGGCGCGGGCTGGAAATCCGCCTTGCCGCGCATGCCGACATCGACATCGTCGGCCAGTATGGCGATGGCGCATCGGCCATCGCCGGCCTGCGCGAACACCGGCCGGACCTGGTGTTCCTCGATGTGCAGATGCCGGGGATGGACGGCTTCCAGACACTGCGCGCGATTCCCGCCAGCGAGATGCCGCTGGTGGTGTTCGTCACCGCCTACGACCATTACGCCATCCGTGCCTTCGAGGCCTCCGCCACCGACTATCTGCTCAAGCCTGTGGACGATTCACGGCTGGCGCAGGCCCTGTCGCGCGTGCGCCAGGCGCGCGCGCAGCGCGAGGCCAGCGGCCATTGCGCCACCCTGCTCGGCCTGCTGGGCGAACTGAGCGGCCGTCCCCCCCTGCATCTGGACGACGCCCTCAAGCCCGATGCGCTGGACCTGCTGCGGCGCGAAGAAAAGCTCGCGATCCGCGATGGCGGCCGCACCGTGCGCGTGAACCTGCACAGCATCCGCTGGATCGATGCTGCGGGCGACTACATGTGCATCCACGTGGATGGCGAAGGCCAGACCGGCACGACCCTGATCCTGCGCGCCACCATGCGCGAGCTCGAGAAACAGCTGGATCCGCAGCGCTTCCCGCGCATCCACCGCTCCACCATCGTCAACGCGCGCCGGGTGGTGGAGATGCGACCGCATACCAACGGGGAAAGCTTCCTGCGGCTGGACTGCGGCCAGGAACTGAAACTGTCGCGTAGCCATCGCGACAAGCTGGCGGTTTTGCTGTAACCCGTTCTTCTGCAGGAGCGACGTGAGTCGCGACCGCACGGCTGCCATTGCCGTGGCACATGACGCGCGCGAATCGATATCGACATGCCAACACCGCGCCCTCTGTCGAGGCGCGACGAAATCCGACGCGTGCGGTCGCGACTCACGTCGCTCCTACATCAGTGCCAACCGGCGTAACGCGGATTCTCGATCTTCGGTTCATCGCGCCCGCTCCACCACTTGCCGCAATACGGCACGCGGCATGACTTCCGGGCCATAACCATCACGGAAGACGCGCGCATCGTGCGCTCCGCCGAGACCACAGCGGACCTGCACGATGAAACTCACCGAAGCCTCCCTGCGCAATCCCGCTGCCGTCGCGGTGGTCGTCGCCATGGTCTGTGCCTTCGGCCTGATGAGCCTGATGAAGCTGCCGCTGCAGCTGTTTCCCGACATCGAGCGGCCACAGATGTCGATCCAGACCGGCTGGCGCGCGGCATCGCCGCAGGAGATGGAGTCGGAGATCGTCGAACCCATCGAAGCCGTGATGCAGGGCCTGCCCGGGCTGGAGGAAATCTCCTCCAACGTCAACGCGGGCAACAGCTTCATCAACCTCACCTTCGCCGTCGGCAGCGACATGGACGCGATGCCGGTGGAGGTGCTGTCGCGCATGAACCGGCTGCAGCCTTTGCCGCGCGATGCGACACCGCCCGTGGTGCAGGCGGGCGCCGACAATGCCAACAACTCGCTCACCTATTTCTTCGTGCAGAAGCTGCCGGGCACGCGCGGCGACATCCTCGACTACCGGCAGATGATCGAGGATCGCATCGTCCCGCGCATCTCCGCGGTGCAAGGGGTGGCCGGCGTCGAGATCAACGGTGGCGCCGCGGAAGAGCTGACCATCACCCTCAATCTGGAACGTGCCGCCGCGCTGGGCATCCAGATTCCCGAGGTCGCCGCCGTCGCGGCACGCGCCACCGATGTGTCCGGCGGCGTGGTGGAAGCCGGGCGGCGCGAGTACGTGCTGCGTTTCGCCGGGCGCTATTCGCCCGAGG
>Ga0065704_10070433_pt1 | contig 25021 bp, 26 predicted proteins | sample SwiRhicommuniRL2_FD_59091 | JGI IMG/M metagenome (GOLD analysis project Ga0065704, IMG submission 59091) | Switchgrass rhizosphere bacterial communities from Rose Lake, Michigan, USA - RL2 v2 (version 2) | ecosystem: Host-associated > Plants > Roots > Rhizosphere > Soil | place: East Lansing, MI | reverse complement strand
CGGGGCGGGCGCGGCCTCGGCGCGGTTGTCCAGGTGCGCGTTGATCGCGGTGGCGGCGAAGCCGCCGAAAGCGGCGGCGGCGGTCAGGGTCAGCAGCGTGGGCAGCGGTCGCATGGTCGGGTTCCGGATGACGCGGCGGGAGACGCAGGGCAGATGGGCGCCGGAGCGCATAAATCAAGATGAACGCGCGGCGTTTAACCGCCAGTGAAAGCCCGGCGCCAGCCAAGCCCCGCGGCGACGTACGGCAGCGCCGCTCGACACCGGTTCGGCGTTGACAGCGGGCCCGCCCAGGGTTAGCTTGGCGTCTTCGTTCTGCCACTACATGTAGCGGTGGGGCGGCTGTTCAACCCAACTACTAGGGTTTTTCACTGGGTTTTCACATCCCAGGGGGCGCGCGCAGTGACGCAGGGGCGTGGACGTGACAGGGGCAGTCGCCTGCCCAACGCATTCCCATCGAACGCAGGGCCGCGCCCTCCGCGCCGCCACGGCTGTCGTCGTGGCGCGGCGCAGACCACATACAACTAAGAGACACGGCGGACGGCCAGGCCATCCGCCCCATCGGGACAGGTTCGAGGAGAACACAACAGAATGAGCACGGTGCGCCTGGAAGTCGTCCAGACCGAGTCCAAGCAGAGCCCCATCCCGATGCAGCCTGCGTCGCAGGATATCTGGGACAAGAAATACCGCCTGAAGACCAAGCAGGGCGAGCCGCTGGATGCCGACATCGACGGCACCTACCAGCGCGTGGCGCGCGCGCTGGCCGATGCGGAGACCACCGAGGAGAAGCGCGCCTACTGGTTCGAGCGCTTCGCCTGGGCGCTGCGCCGTGGCGCGATCCCGGCCGGGCGCATCACCTCCAACGCCGGCGCGCAGGAACACAAGCCGGCCACCAGCACCATCAACTGCACCGTGTCGGGCACCATCACCGACTCGATGGACGGCATCCTGGAGAAGGTCCACGAAGCCGGGCTGACCCTCAAGGCCGGCTGCGGCATCGGCTACGAGTTCAGCACGCTGCGTCCGCGCGGCGCGTTCGTGGCCGGCGCCGGCGCCTACACCTCCGGGCCGATGTCGTTCATGGATATCTTCGACAAGATGTGCTTCACCGTGTCCTCGGCCGGCGGCCGCCGCGGCGCGCAGATGGGCACCTTCGACGTGTCGCACCCGGACGTGAAGGACTTCATCCGCGCCAAGCGCGAGGACGGGCGCCTGCGCCAGTTCAACCTGTCGCTGCTGATCACCGACGGCTTCATGCAGGCGGTGGAGACCGACGCCGACTGGCCGCTGGTGTTCCCGGTCAACCGCAAGGAAGAGGCCGACATCGACCTGGCCGACGCCAGCGCCGTGGTCTGGCGCGACTGGCCGACCCACAGCAACTACATCGTCCGCGACGACGGCCTGGTCGCGTGCAAGGTGTACGGGCACATCCGCGCCCGCCACCTGTGGGACATGATCATGGTCTCCACCTACGACTACGCCGAGCCGGGCTTCATCCTGATCGACCGCGTCAACGAGATGAACAACAACTGGTGGTGCGAGAACATCCGCGCCACCAACCCCTGCGGCGAACAGCCGCTGCCGCCGTACGGCGCCTGCCTGCTCGGCTCGATCAACCTCACCCACTTCGTGCGCGACCCGTTCACCGACCGCGCGCGCTTCGACTGGGACGAATACAAGGAAGTGGTGCGGGTGTTCACCCGCATGCTCGACAACGTGGTGGAGGTCAACGGCCTGCCGCTGCAGCAGCAGCGCGACGAGATCCTGCGCAAGCGCCGCCACGGCATGGGCTTCCTCGGCCTGGGCTCGACCATGACCATGCTGAAGATGAAGTACGGCAGCCCGGCCTCGTGCGAGTTCACCGAAGCCATCGCCCGCGAGATGGCCGTGGCCGGCTGGGAAACCGCGCTGACCCTGGCCAAGGAAAAGGGCCCGGCCCCGATCATGCAGGAGACCTTCGAGGTCACCGCCGCGATGCTGCGCCAGCGTCCGGAAATGGCGAAGGACGGCTGGCGCGTGGGCCAGCGGATCGAAGGCAAGCTGCTGCACGCCAAGTACAGCCGCTACATGCAGCGCATCGCCGAAGTGGCGCCGGAGCTGGTGGACGAACTGGCCGAAGTGGGCGCGCGCTTCACCCACCACAGCTCCATCGCCCCCACCGGCACCATCTCGCTGAGCCTGGCCAACAACGCCTCCAACGGCATCGAGCCCAGCTTCGCCCACCACTACAGCCGCAACGTGATCCGCGAAGGCAAGAAGTCCAAGGAGAAGGTGGACGTGTTCTCCTTCGAACTGCTGGCCTACCGCCACCTGGTCAACCCCAAGGCGATGCCGTTCGCCGAGGCCGCCGACGCGCAGTTGCCGGACTACTTCATCGCCGCCGACGACATCCACCCCAAGGAACACGTGGACGTGCAGGCCGCCGCGCAGAAGTGGGTGGACAGCTCCATCTCCAAGACCGCCAACGTCCCCACCGACTACCCCTACGAGCAGTTCAAGGACATCTACCGCTACGCCCACCAGCAGGGGTTGAAGGGCTGCACCACCTTCCGCTTCAACCCGGCCGCCTTCCAGGGCGTGCTGGTCAAGGAAGCGGACCTGGAGAACACCACCTACCGCTTCGAACTGGAGGACGGCAGCGTGGTGGAAGTGAAGGGCAACGAGCAGATCGAATACGACGGCGAACTGCACACCGCCGCCAACCTGTTCGACGCGCTGAAGGAAGGGTATTACGGCAAGTTCTGAAGGCCGCCCGTCGCTCCCCGCGTGCCGGCGCGGGGAGCGGTCGCGGTGGGCAAGCCGGGGGCGCGGTGCGCCGCGCTTCCCGAACGCTCGCCGACCGTCCGTCATTTGTCGCCGCATCCGGTTCCACGCTTCGTTGCAATCGGTATAGCATCGCCCGCGTTACATAAACACTGACACCCTGAGGAGGGTTTTTATGAGCAACGGTAATGGTGTGACGGCGACGCTGACGCAGGTCGTCGAGAACGTGAAAGAAACCGCCAGCAACATGGGCGAGGCCGTCGCCGCCACCGCCAGCGAGGCCGTCGCCAGCGTCAAGCAGACCGCCGAGAACGTGCAAAAGCGCGTGCAGGACCAGGTCGCCAAGACCCGCAAGGCGGTCAAGAAGGCCGAAAAGGCCGTCGCCAAGCGCGCCGAGAAGGCCGGCAAGACGGTGAAGAAGACCGTCGCCAACGCGCGCAAGAAGCTGGAAGCGGCCAAGGCCAACGCCCAGGCCGAAGCCGCCGCGCTGAAGAAGGCCGGCAAGAAGACCGCCAAGAAGGCCACCGCGAAGAAGGCGCCGGCGAAGAAGGCCGCCGCCAAGAAGACCGTGGCCAAGAAGGCCGTGGCCAAGAAGGCCCCGGCCAAGAAGGCGGCGCCGAAGAAGGCCGCCAAGAAGGTCGCCGCGAAGAAGGCCGTGGCCAAGAAGTCGGTGGCCGCCAAGAAGACCGCGGTCAAGAAGAGCGTCGGTGCGCGCAAGGCCGTCGCCAAGAAAGCGGTGAAGAAGGTCGCCAAGGCCGCCAAGAAGACCACCGCCAAGGTCGCCAAGAAGACCGCCGCGGTGAAGAAGACCGCCGTGCGCAAGAGCGCCGGCAAGAAGGCCGCGGCCACCCGCGCCCGCAAGTAAGCCGTCCCACGCTGCACCCTCTCTCCCGTTCGCGGGAGAGAGGCAGCGCGCTCCGCGCGCCCATTACGACACGCATACCAGGAACCGCACCATGGCCGTCAAGATCGACAAGAAAATCAAGGGCTACGCCGTCGTCACCGCCGAGGACAAGGCGCGCGAGGCCGCACCGCCCGTGCCCGCCGCGTCGATCGACCGCGCCACCGCCGAGGCCGAAGCCCCGGTGGACAACATCATCCATATGCACGAGCGCATCGAGCGCCCGGACGTGCTGATCGGCAGCACCTACAAGATCAAATCGCCGTTGGTGGAACACGCCATGTACGTGACCCTCAACGACATCGTGCTCAACGCCGGCACCGAGCACGAACTGCGCCGCCCGTTCGAGATCTTCGTCAACTCCAAGTCCATGGAACACTTCCAGTGGATCGTGGCGTTGACCCGCATCATGTCCGCCGTGTTCCGCAAGGGCGGCGACGTCACCTTCCTGGTCGACGAGATGAAGGCCGTGTTCGACCCCAAGGGCGGCTACTTCAAGGCCGGCGGCGTGTACATGCCGTCGCTGGTCGCCGAACTGGGCAGCATCGTCGAAGAGCACATGAAGTCCATCGGCCTGCTGCACGACCCGGAGATGAGCGACCACCAGCGCGCGCTGATCAACGAAAAGCGCAAGCAGTACGAAGACCGCTCAAAAAAAAACAGTGAAGTGAAGCCCGCCGTTCCTTCTTCTGCGGGAGAAGGTGCCCGCAGGGCGGATGAGGGTGCGGTGTCGAGCGACTCCACCGCCGACCACGAAGAAGACATCGCCGTCACCGGCGACGGCGCGAGTTTCCCGCCGTCGGCCACGATGTGCCACAAGTGCAACACCAAGGCCCTGGTGATCATGGATGGGTGTGCTACTTGTTTGAATTGTGGGTACAGCAAGTGTGGATAGGACAATGGCCAACTTGGTCGCTTGATCGCTGCCTATCAAGGGGGTAGGAAAGGACAATGGCCATCGCCATTGAGAAACGCTCGGCCACATCGGAAGACATGATGCTGCTGGAGCAGCAATGGCTGCCCCCAGGTCTCTATGCGTTGCTGATGGCATTGGCCGCGCTGGTCATGTACTTCATGTTGTCGCTCGCAGTCCTGATGGTATTTGCGGCTGTCTTTTCCGCGGCCGGCGGGGAGAGGCTGGATGCCGCGATAAGGTCGGCCATTGCAAGTGCTCCCTGGGTCGAGCCGCTATTCGTCTTTGTGTTGTGGGGGCCGGTTTTCATCGTACCGATGTGGATTGCGTGGAGGCGGTTCTATCGCCTGCGACGTGCGCGCATGGGTGGCTGGCGCGATCAGCACGACGCTCTGGTGGAGGTGATCCGGATTGAAAATGGGAAGTTTTTTGAAATTTTCGATAGGCGAGGCTGTCCTTACCTGATTTTCGATATGGGGCCGGGAAGGGCGTTGCTGGTATCCAGATACACTTTTTATCACCACATCTGCTGGGGGCGCGCACGCGACGAGTTGGATGAGATGGGAGGTGACCCCAGCGATGCCGAGATAGATGCCGTCTTTGCGCAGTACATGCCATTGTTTCCTGCGCGCCAGATCGATCTGCGGCGCTGGCCCGGGACGGGCGTGGTTTCATATATAGCTGGTGAGGGTGAGGTTTCCGAGTGGGTCAGGGAACGGCGTATATCGCTTGAGAAGTTAATGAAGAAAAACTCGAAGATATCGCTGGGTGACAGTATGATCCTCTCTGGAGAATTGGGGCTGGCGTTTCCGATTTTTTTGTCTGCTGAGTTGGAATGTCTTGGCCAAGGTAGACCTTCTATCGGTGCATAGCCTGCATTTCTGTCTACAAAGTTTGTTGATGCTGGCTTTGACAGAGAACAATATTAAATCGCTGCGCTAAATCACGCAGCCGGGATTGGCGTACCGTGTTCGAAGGCGCAACCAGCGCCCATCTTCCGATGTCCGGCGCTTTTTTGTTGGCCGCATCGACGGCGCGAATGCTTGCCGATTTACGGCGGGCGGTGCGCGGGAGCCTTCGGGCTCGCCGGAGCCTTTGGCCGGTACGCCAATCGTGCACCGTCCGCCACCCCGATTGGCGTCGAGGAGCGGACTCCCTTCTCAAAGGAGTCCCGAATGTCCCGCAACGCAACCGCACCCAAGAGAACCCCCGCTTCCAGTCGCCGCGCCCGCAAGCCGGCGGCGGCGAATGTGTTCGCCGACACCTCCCAGATGCTGGGCCTATCGCTCGGCAACCTGTCGCGTACCACGCTGTTCAATCCGGTTTCGACGGAAGGCGAACTGCGGCCCAAGCGTTCGCACAGTCCACGTTGCCCTACGCAATGCACGGTGGGCTATGTCTGCCACGACGTGCTGGTGGACGGCCGCAGGCAGAGCCGGCGCATTCCCACGTTGCGCCTGAGCGGCCAGTGGCTGGAAGAACTGGGATCCGCACCGGGTAGCAAGCCGCACATCGCCATCGTCGATGGCGCGCTTGTAATCGCACCGTCCTAAGGCGTGTGCACGGAAAACAATCGACAATTGAGACCTCCACCGGCCGCTGCTGACGGCGTTGCTATCGCTGCAATACCTATGGTGGCGCATCAGTTCTATTATTTGGCGAGTGGTCCACATCAAGCAAGAAATAGCGTTATATGCTTTCGTCTGCGCGGTATCGGAAACGACACGTGCGTCTTAGGCCTTCAAGAATTCTTCAACGATAGTTGACTGTAAGGATATTTATGAAGAAAAAGGGTGTGAGGTATTCTGTGGCGAAAGCGACCGAAAATTTGCAGGCGAGACGACAGAAAATAAGCGATTACTATTCTGGGAGTGGTAAAAATCCTGGCGAATGGCCCGGCGTTATAGCTGGTTCCATATTGACTGCGCTATTGACTATTTTTGGAACTTTTTTAGTTAATTTTGAATCCAGGGAGCAGCAGCGTCATCTGCAAATCGTACAAGAGGCCGAATCGGCTGCCGCCGTTACCATATCAGAGTTGCACGATTCACAAGCAAATCTGCGTGAGTTGCTGGAAGCGGCACTTCAATCTTCAAAGGATAAGTTCCAAAATCATGATCTCCCGAAATATATAAAATTTAGAGTGAAATGGCGTCAATCCTTGATTAGAAAATACTTCGCCACGCGCCGTTATTTCGGACAAGATGTGGCGGAAAAAATCATCAATGTGCGGGAAATTGAAAATTCAATCAAGGATTATGACTCCGTTAGTGGTGACGACGCTGCTGGTCGAGATGTGGTGTGGCTTTCAGATCAAATTGAGGCAAATATAATCGCTTTATCAATTTACAAAGATGACACGGGACGTCGTGACGGGCCATTAAGCATGTTTGAGCAGATAAAATTAGAACGGGAAACTGAGGGGAAAATTGAAAGGTTAATGAAGGTATATGATGTGCATACATTGTCTCTTTTTAAAGTAATGGACGAGAGGATGAATGCTCTGGGAAAGAGTCAGGTTTTGTACGTAGATCGTGAAGGTCGGGAGTGAACCAGGTAGAAGGGAATGCTGGGGGCGGAGTAGACTTTTGTAACTGCCTACAAGGTTTGTTGACGCCCGCTTCAGTAGAGAGCAAGATTAAATCGCTGCGTTGAGTCACGCATCAGGGCTTGGCAGCCCGATCACTCAGGCGCACCAGCGCCCATCTTCGATGCCCGGCGCTTTTTTGTTGCCCGGCGTTATCGTGGGCGATAGCTCGCATGCTTCATGGCGGGCGGTACGAGGAGGCCGCAAGGCCTGCCGGTCCCTGAGTCCGGTCTGCCAACCCGTACCGTCCGCCACCCTGTTTGGCAGCAGAGGCGGACTCCCTCAACTCAGGAGTCGCCTATGTCCCGCAAAGCAGCTGCACCCCAAAGCACCCCTGTTTCTCGTCGCCGCGGCCGCAAGCGTGCAGCACCGGCCAACGTATTCGTCGACACCTCCCAGATGCTGGGCCTATCGCTCGGCAACCTGTCTCGCACCACGCTGTTCAATCCGGTTCCCACAGAAAACGAACTGCCGGCCAAGCGTGCGCACCGCCCGCGCTGTCCCACGCACTGCACGGTGGGCTATGCCAGCCACGACGTACTGGTGGACGGCCGCCGGCAGAGCCGGCGCATTCCCACCCTGCGCCTGAGCGGCCAGTGGCTGGCCGATCTCGGATTCGCGCCGGGTAGCAAGCCGCACATTGCCATCGTCGATGGTGCCTTGGTGTTGACGGCTGTGCAGGAAGAAAAGGAGCGCTGAGTCGTCGCGCTGCCCGAGTCGCACGCTCGGGCAGCCCTGTCTGCGCCGTGCTTGTCCCGAGGCTGGAGCGATGCTCGCTGACTGAGCCGATTCGGTGAGTGAACCGTGCGCGGTAGAGGAAGGCGAGCTTTTGTGTGGTGGCGCGCGTTGCCTGCTCATGCGCGAGATGGGAACGCTTGTCGGCCATGCGCAAGCGCTGAGGCGCTGGTGCGGGTGAAGCCCCAGCGTGTCTGGATGCGCGCGTCGCTTCGCGTCGGACCCTCACCCCAACCCCTCTCCCGGGGGGAGAGGGGCTTGGCTTCTGCTTTTCTCGGCGGTTTCGGTGCTTTCGGCGGCGTCGGCGGCAAGGGCGACGCGCTGGCGTAAAGCCCGGTATTCACCGGCCTTGCACCAGCCTGCCGCGCGTTGGCAATGCCCTACCAGGGCACCACTCGTCCCAGGTAATCCAGATAGTGCAGCCCTCCGCGTCCGGCCGCCGCGTCGATGGTATCCAGCAGGTTCGGAATGCTGTCCTCGATGGTCAGGCGCGCTTCGGGGCCGCCCATGTCGGTCTGTACCCAGCCCGGGGCCATCAGCAGCAAGGTGCGCGGGTCGTCGCGATGCCGTGCGGCGAAACTGCGCATCAGCATGTTGAGTGCGGCCTTGCTGGCGCGGTACACCTCGTAGTTCCCATTGGTGTTGTTGCCGATGCTGCCTTGCCCCGACGACATCGCACCGATGGTGCCGGTGGGGCGCACCAGGTCCGCGAAGGTCTCGATCGCGCGCAGGGGGCTCAGGGCATTGGTGACCATCACGCGCACGAATTCCTCGGTGGACACATCGGCGATGGTCTCGCGGTCGTCGTTCTTGACGCCGGCGTTGACGAACAACAAGTCCAGTGCTTCGCCATGCAGGCGTTCGCGCAGGGCGGACAGCTGCGCTGGATAGGTGATATCGACGCATTCGATGCGCAATGTGTCGGGATAGGCCTGGGCCAGTTGGTGCAGCTTGCTGGGTGCGCCGGCGCGCTCGGTGGCGATGACGCGCCAGTGGCGTTTCAGGTAGCCTTCGGCCATCGCCAGGCCGAGGCCGCGCGATGCGCCGAGGAGCAGGACGGTGCGCTGTGCGGGAGTGGGGGGCATGGATCAAGTCTCGTAGGCGCCGGTTCGTGCGGCATCGCGGATGCCGGCCCGCCGGTCGGTGTACGAAATCTAAGGGCGCGGGTGGGCGAAGGGAACGCGCGTGGCATGCACTTTGTCCTTGCGCCGGACGCCTGCCCGTCACGGGCCATGATCGGGATGAAGCATGTCGGAACCGGATTTGAATCTGTTGATCGCGCTCGATGCGTTGCTGGCGGAAGCCAGCGTCGCCGGCGCCGCGCGGCGTTTGGGATTGAGTGCGTCGGCGATGAGCCGGACGCTGACCCGGTTGCGCGAGGCCACCGGCGATGCGTTGCTGGTGCGGGCTGGCGGGCGCATGGTGCCGACGCCGTACGCTGCGCAGATCCGCGAGCAGACCCGCGACGCCGTCGATGCCGCGCGCGCGGTGCTGCGCGCGTCGCCGGCCGAGCTGGAGCTGTCGACGCTGCGGCGGACCTTCACCGTGCGCGCGAATGCCGCCTTCGTCGAGGCCTTCGCCGCCATGCTGGTCGGCACGGTCGCCGCGTCGGCACCGCAGGTGCGCCTGCACTTCGTGGACAAGCCGCAGAAGACCGCCACGCCGCTGCGCGAGGGTCTGGCCGATCTGGAGATCGGGGTGCTGAACGCGATGGGCCCGGAGGTGCGGGTGCAGGCGCTGTTCCGCGATCGTTTCGTGGCCGTGGTCAGGCGCGGGCATGCGCTTGCGCGGAAGCCGGAGGTGAGCGCGTCGCGCTACGCGTCGTTCGGCCATGTCGTCGCGTCGCGCCGCGGCCGGGCGCACGGGCCGGTGGACGAGGCATTGCGCCAGCACGGGCTTGAGCGCGTGGTCGCGACGGTGGTGCCGAGCTTCTCGGCGGCGCTGGCGGTGGCGCGCGGCTCGGATCTGGTGGCGCTGGTGCCGGCGTCGTACATGGCCGCGCAACCCGATGCGGTACGCGCCATCGACCATGTGTTCGAGCTTCCGGTGGCCACCGAGCCCATCACCGTCTCGCTGATGTGGCATCCGCGTGCGGACCGCGATCCCGCCCATCGCTGGCTGCGCATGTTGGTGCTGACCGAGTGTCGCAAGCGCATGGCGTCCGACTAGCGGCGGTAACGCGGTCAGGTGCACTTCCAAGACGATCAGGCTTGATGGTGCTACTGGGCTTCGATACCGGCAGCTTGCGCACGTCAAAGCGTGGGCGCCTGATGCGAAGGCTCGCCTTCACTTCACCCAAGGCGCAAGGCGCTCGCCGGGACCGAGTGGATCGCGGCGATAGTAGTACACGGTGGCGTCGTCGATCGTCAGCGATTCGGCGACGATCACTAGGTCCTCCCCTTCGTCCGCCGGGAGGACAAACCCTCGCAGCGGCCGGTCCGCTTCGGAGGACAAAAGGCCACCACCGATGCCGTCGAGAGGGCAGGCGTGGAGGATGCCGCGCTCCGGATCGAGATCGAATGCCGTCCTGCCACGGACGAGGACGGGCCGATGAAAGCGCAGTTCCAGGGAGTGGTAGTACAGCGGGTCCCGACTCGCTGCCAGCGTCAGCGTGCTCTCCGCGAAGCCGTACCACTGGATCTGCAGCACACCGTGTTGCCGGGCGAGTGCGTTGGTGCGGGCGAGAACGTCGTCGTGCGTCATGGGCTTGCTGGTCTCGGCCGATGAGGGGGGTGGGTGTGGCGACGAGGGAAACATACTCTCCCGACGCAGGCCAGGCCTGGACAAAGCGGGCCGAGGGAGTCGCCCATCACGTTGAGTGCCACAGGCCCAGGATCGCGTCCATGCGCAAGGCGCTGTACTGGAGGCGCACAAAGCCGCGACTGCTTTGATTGTTCGACTTCAGCGGCGCTTGCGCCTTTGTAGGACTCAGCGCAACCGCACCATTCGGCCGCAGCGACCTCCTGGCCCGACAATGTGCGGCAGAATCCAGACGCAGCGCATCCAACGGTGCGATGATAGCGTCCGAGCCGGGAGATCCTGCCAGCCCAAAGGAGATCGTCGCCATGGATGCCGCCGCCGATGTTCGCGTTGCCTGAGCATCAGACCGAGATGGACGTGCCCGGTCGCGTCACTACCCTCGATGCGCTTGAGGCGCTGTACGGCCAACCGGCCGAGCGCGCCGTGCGCAAGCAGCTCGATCACTTGAACGCCGACTACCAGGCCTTCGTGCGCGCGTCGCCGTTCGTGGTGCTGGCCTCGGTAGGCGCCGAGGGCCTGGACTGCTCGCCGCGCGGCGATGCGCCCGGGTTCGTGCAGGTGCTGGATGCGCGCACGCTGGCGTTGCCGGACCGGCCGGGCAACAACCGCGTCGATACCCTGCGCAATCTGATGCAGGATCCGCGCCTGTCGGTGTTGTTCCTGGTGCCCGGCATCGGCGAAACCCTACGGGTGAACGGTCGCGCGGAGATCCGCATCGATCCTGACCTGCTGGCGCGGTTCGCGATCGGCGAACGCTTGCCGCGCAGCGTGATCGTGGTGCGCATCGAGGCGGCGTACTTCCACTGCGCCAAGGCGATGGTGCGCTCGCAGCTGTGGGATCCGGCCCGGCACCTGCCGCGTGATCGGCTGCCCAGCCCGGGTACCATGCACGCGCATCTGGCCGATGGCGCGTTCGACGCCGACGCCTATGACCGGGAACTGCCGCAGCGGACTCGGGATTCGCTGTATTAGGGCGCCGGCGATGCGGGTGGGGCAGTGCGGCGACCTGGTCCGATGTCGCCGCGATGGCACCGTCTCCCAGCGCTACGTTGCTGCGTGATCTACAGAGCGCCAGCGCTGCCGTGATGAGCAATTCCGTGATCGCGCGGAGCATCCAGTACCCAATTCGAGCCGCCGTTTCCGTACCGGCCAGGCTCCACTTACCTAGCGAGGTATTCCATGCGCGCACTTAAAGGCTTCAAGATGACCAACCTGGTTTCGCTGACGGTCCTCGTGCTTTCGGCACTGCTGCTTGCAGCGTTCTGTGCGCCGATGTTCTCTACGCCGGAGGTCGAAGAATATTCCACGTGCGCTTCGAGTGCCGACATCAAGATGCCTCTTTATATCTACGTCGTCAGTATGTCCATCATGGTTTCGCTATTGCTTGTTTCCGTGGTCATCCGCGTTAAGGCGGCCACCATCGGCAACAAGTTCACTGTCTGGACATCCACAATCTCCACGGTGTTGATGCTCATCAATAGCGTGATCTACGTCTGGGGCTTTTGGATCCCACACGATTAGCGGCGCACCTTGGGCCAAGCCGGGGAACGATCCGTCGTGGCCCAGCCGCTGCGAATTGATCCAGCGTCCTCGATCGAGTCCTGCTTCCTAGCGAAATCCATCCTCCGAGGCCGTACGCACTCCATCACGGTCGTTGTATGGACCAGAGCAACGCATCCAGCGAGACAACCATGCCTGCAACCGAGAAAGTCACGATGATCAACATCGCTTCGCTGGCGATTGTCGTGCTGTCGGCGTTGCTGCTGGCAATGCTGGGTACGCCGATCTTCTTCCTTCTGCAGGGCCAGGACCAGATCACTTGCAGCTCCAGCGCAAGCATCACGGTCCCGCCGCTGTACCGGGTGATCTACCTGTCGGTCATGGCCGCGCTGACGCTCGCCGCCGTACTTGTTCGAAGAAAGGCGGCCACCATTGGAAGCAAGATGCCCGTTGCGGCATCCACGGTTTCCCTGGTGCTGATGCTCATCAACATCCTGCTGTACGCGGCGATCGACCTGGGCGCGTTCAATCGCTGATGGCCGGGTAAACCGGGCCAGCGTCGCTTGGTTGGGCGGCCACGCGCAGCCCGTGTGCCGAGACGCTGCGCTGTAGGGATGGCTCGGTCTTCCGTCGCGCCAACCGGCACCTACTGTCGATCGGCGCTGCCGCGCGCATGCCCGCGCCTGCCGTGCTGAAACATCCGCTTCGGTCACGCCAGGCGAAGGGTGTTTTCTCCGCTACTTCGCAGGCGTGATGTCCTTGGGGTCGACGGTGATGGTGGTGCCGTTCGCATCCGGGACGTAACGCACCTTCGCCCAATACTGCTTGCCGCAGGCATCGACGCGCCATTGTTCGCTCCATGGCTGCTTCGCTGCAGGGTGACCGCCCGGCAGTTGGGTTTCCAGCACGTCGATCTCGCAGTCCTTCGACAGGACGTCCTGCATGAACAGCGCGATGCGCACGTAGGGGATGGTTTCCCGCTGCAGCACCGGATTGGACTCCGATTCGCCGGGGAACAGCGGCAACACGGTCGGCTCGCCGTTGTTGAAGACGGTGATGGCGTTGTAGCGCCGCTTCTGGCCGCAAGCGGTGCCCGGGACGGTATCCACCCAGACGGCTTTGACGATCCGGCCCTGGTCGTCCAGCGTCGGCTCCAAGGCGACGTGCGCGGTGGCCTGGCTCCAATCGGCCTGGATGCTGGGGCACTTGCTGCGCAGCGAGGATTCGTACTGCTGCATCACCGATTCCACGGCGTTGCGGTAGGCCGGGTACTGGCGCATCGCATCGATCGCGGTGGACGTCTGGGCATGGGCGGCGCTGACGCCCAACGTCGTGCCGAGCAAGAGCAGGGCGAGGTGATGGGGACGACGAGTCAGCATGGCATCTTCCTTGAGAAAGCGGTTGATGTGCGCCACCGGTGCGGTGGACAGGACGTATCGGGTTCGGAGCAGGAGAGGGAGGGGTGCCAGAAGTGAAAGACCCTTCCAATGGCATGTCACCCCGCCCCGCTTCCTCGACCCAGGTTCTTGGTGGCTCGCCTGGCTGGCGAACTGCTTGCCCCCGATGCCAGCGTAGCGGGGGCGAGACGGGCTTTCAATTGCGATGTAGGCCTCGTTTCGCTTGCAAGTCCGTTGTCCCCAACCTCGCGAACGCGCAGTCCAGAACCGGTGCGGGAAACGTGGGAGCTGGATTGGCGTTCCGTAGCCAAGGTCGATCGACTACAGCGCTTCCTAGGATTACGAAGGTGGATTGGAGGGGGCAACGCGGCGGGGCGCAAGGCGCTGGCGGAGCCAGGCGCCCGGCTGTGCGCGATCGCCCTGCCGGAGGGGCGCGCCAGCCCGCTCTACGCCAGGCTGCGCGCGCTGGTGCAGGAACGCGACGCCACGCTGGCGATCTGGCAGCAGCACGACGCCGTGCGCCAGGCGCTGGCGGTTCCGCAAGGCCAGCCGCTGGGGTTTCCCGGCGCCGCGTACCAGTGCTTGAAGGCTGCGTCGGCGGCATTCGCCGCGAAGTAGCGTTCGCGAAGGCGGGAGCTACGATGCCGCAGGGTGCGGCTCGCCCAATGGCGTGGGGTGCAAAATCGAGCAGCTACTGACGATCAGGCGCGGCGCCCCAGCCACGCGTCAATGGCATGGCGCCCGCCGCCACGCGCGACGATGTACAACGCCAGCACGCCCATCAGCACCGGGAACTCGATGCCGCGGTCGAGCCAGGGCCAGGTCGGGCCCAGCGCAACGCTGATCGCGGTCATCTGCAGCACGACCAGCGACGCGACCAGCCGCGTGGCTAGGCCCAGCGCCAGCATGAGGGCACCGCCGGTCTCCAGCAGCATGACCAGGAAGGCCAGTTGCGGCGCGAAGGGAAGGCCGAGCACGTTCTGGATGAGACCGATCGATCCGGCCATCGGATCCTGCATCGAGCCATGCGGGATACCCAGCGCTTTCGGCAGGCCATGGGTGAACAGGACGATGGCGAAGACGATGCGCAGCAGGACATAGAGCCCGGGTTCGAGACGTGCGGCCCATGCGCCCGCGAGGGATCGGGGAGGTGCTGTGGTAACGGTCATATGGGCTCCTTGAACGGAGTACGCGAATGCTCGCAAGCGTTCGCAGAGCGGATGTGCCAGTGCGAATGCAGGCCGGCGCCGCGCTTGCCTCACTGCGCACGGTGGGGCGCAGCCATGGCGACCGGGTGCGGATGACAGCGACAGACGATGGCTGTTGCCGTGTGCGGCAGCAAGCGCTACGTCCGCTTCGGCGCCAACCCCATCTTCTCCAAGGTGAGCGTCTCGTCGGCACGTCCCCAGCCGCCGTCCGCGACTTCCTCGACCAGCACCATGGAGTACGGACGCACGTCCTCGCCGAAGTATTCGACGAACATCGCCGTGGTGCGGTGGATGATCTCTTCCTTGCGGGCGTGGTCCAGAATTCCTTCGGGGAACTTGTAGTTTGCGAATGGCATGGGGTACTCCGTTGTGCTGAGTGGGACTGAAAGAAAAGGCTGGATCTCCAGCAGGGAGCGGCGCCGTGGATCGAACAGAGGCGCCGCTACTGCGTGCTACTTGGCCGTCATCCAGCGTCCGCCTGCGTCGCCGCCACGGACGGCCGCAGCAAATCGCCAAGTTCCAGGCGACGCAGGAAGTCGGCGCGGATGCGATCGGCCACGGCGGCGACCACCGCGCAGCCGTCGTCGGACGGATCGACGTGCACCCGGAACGGGCGCTGGCCGTAGGGCGCCTCGATGATCTCCACCACCGCGCGCGCGACGCTGGCCGGGTCGGCATCGGGCGGTTCGCAGGCGGCCAGGTTCTTCAGGGCGATGTCGGCCAGGCCGCGGGTCGCGCCTTCGTCGTACGCACGTTGCCGTGCCGCATCGTCCGGCGCGCCGGCATGCGCGAAGTGGTTGGTGCCCTGGGTGAAGGCGCCGGGCGCGACGATGCTGGTCTCGATGCCCCAGCGCGCCAGTTCCGCCGCATAGCTGACCGCCAGCGCATCCATCGCCGCCTTGGCGGCGAAGTACGGCGCCAGGAACGGCGGGGTGCCGCCGCGGTGGCTGCTGCTGCCGATCCACAGCAGCAGTCCCCTGCCTTGCGCTCGCAACCGCGGCAGCGCGGCGCGGTTCACCCGCTGCGCGCCGAGCACGTTGACGTCGTACAACTGCGCGTACTGCTCGGGAGTGAACGCCTCGGCGGCGCCGAATGCCATATGCCCGGCGTTGTGCAGCAGCACGTCGAGGCGGCCTTGCTCGGCGAGGATGCGCGCGATCGCCGCGTCGGCGGAGGCCTGCGCCTGCACGTCCAATTCGATCGCATGCAGTTGCACGCCGTGTTCGGATGCGTAGGCCGCGACGCGCTGCACCTGCGGCGCGTTGCGTCCGCCGGTGTCGCGCATGCTGGCGTAGACGATGTGGCCGGCGTCGGCCAGCGCACGCGCGCTCATCGCGCCGAAGCCGCTGGACGCGCCGGTCACCAGAATCACTTGGCGCATGGGAAGGCCTCCTCTGTGGGTGGGCGAACGCCGCGGCTCAGGCGAAGCCGCCGTTCGCGCGCAGCACCTGGGCGTTGACCCAGCCGCCGTCGGGGCCGGCCAGGAACGCCACCACGCCGGCGATGTCCTCGGGCGTGCCCAGCCGTTCCAGCGGCGCCAGCTTCGCGCTCTGTTCGATCTGCTCGGCGCTCTTGCCGTGCAGGAACAACTCGGTGCCGACCGGCCCGGGCGCGACGGCGTTGACGGTGATGCCCTTGCCGCGCAGTTCGTTGGCCAGCACGCGTACCAGTCCTTCGACGCCGGCCTTGGCGGCGATGTAGGGGCCGTAGCCCGGGAAGGCCTTGGCGATGACGCTGGTGGACAGCGCGATGATGCGGCCGCCGGCGCCGAGCTGCGCGGCCGCCTGGCCCAGCACCAGGAAGGCGCCGCGCAGGTTGGTGGCGATCGCCTTGTCGAAGTCGGCCAGGCTGTCGGCGCCGATCCGCGCCATCGGCATGATGCCGGCGCTGTTGACCACCACATCGATGCGGCCGAAGGCGGCGCGCGCGGCGTCGAACAGCGCGGCGACGGCGTCGGAATCGGCCACGTCGCCCTGCACGGCGACGGCTTGGCCGCCGGCCGCGGTGATGGCCGCCACCGTCTCCTGCGCCCTGGCGGCGTTGCCGGCGTAGTTGACGACGACGGCGAAGCCGTCGGCGGCAAGGCGCTGCGCAATGGCGCGGCCGATGCCGCGCGAGGCGCCGGTGACGAGGGCCGTCTTCACTGTGGGGGTATCCATGGCGGGCTCCTGGGAAGCGGGCGGGCTGCCCGTGGAGTCGCAGTGTCCGGGTTCGCGTTGGTGGGATAAATCCTGCTAGATTGGTATCTAAATTCAATCGGGGACAACAATCGTCGCCATGGACCGCCTGGATACGCTGCTGTTGTTCACCCGCATCGTGGAACTGGGCAGCTTCAGCCAGGCGGCGGCCGCGCTGGAGATCCCCCGCGCGACCGCCACGTACGCGATCAAGGCGCTGGAAGCCCGGCTCGGCACCCGGCTGCTCGACCGCACCACGCGCCACGTGCGGCCCACCCTGGACGGGCAGGCGTTCCACGCGCGCTGCGTGCATGTGCTCAGCGAACTGGACGACGCCGAATCCTCGCTGCGCCACATCGCCTCCAATCCGCGCGGGGTGCTGCGCGTGGACATGCATGGCGCACATGCCACGCGCATCGTGCTGCCGAGGATCGACCAGTTCCGCGCGCGTTACCCGGGCATCGATCTGGTCGTCAGCAGCGGCGACCGCCTGGTCGACCTGGTGCGCGAGGGCGTGGACTGCGTCATCCGCGCCGGCCCGCCGCGCGATTCCTCGTTGGTGGCGCGGCGGCTGGCGAGCATGCCGCAGGTGGTCTGCGCCAGCCCGGACTATCTCGCCCGCTTCGGCACGCCGCGCCACCCGGACGAACTCGCCGCGCATCAGGTGGTGAAGTTCTTCTCCAGCACCGGCACCATCGACGACACCCTGGACCTGCGCATCGGCGGCCAGGTCCGCGCCATCGCGCTCGGCGGCTGGATGGCGGTCAACGACGCGGAGAACTACGTGATCTGCGCGCTGCGCGGCTGCGGCCTGATCCAGTTGCCGCGGTTCCATGTCGAAGCGGAGTTGCGCGACGGGCGCCTGGTCGAAGTGCTGGGCGAATGGCCGAGTCCGGACTACCCTTTGTCGGCGATGTATCCGCAGCACCGGCAGTTGTCGCCGCGGGTGCGGGTCTTCATCGATTGGTTGAGCACACTGTACGACGAGGCGTTCGCGCGCCCAGGGGAAGCAGGATGAGATTGCGATGGGGCATCGCCGGGGCGCTGCGCGCCGCGGCGCGGTGCATGGTGGGCGTGGCTGTGATGATGGCGGCGATTCCGCCGGCGGCAGCGAAGGACAAGCGCTGGGATGCCGAGCGTGCCGAGGCCATCGCCCGGCAACTCGCGCCGGTACGCGAGGCGGTGGTCGAAGACTATCTGCGCGGCGACCCGGATCGGGCCTGGTCGCGCTTGCGCGGTGCGGTGGACGAAACGGATTGGCTGGCCGTGCTGGCGCTGGGGGACCACGCCTGGGCTTTCGATCCGGCGCAGTCCCTGCAATGGCATCGCCGCGCCGCCGCGATGAGCGGCGACGATCCCCATGCGCTGGTGGAACTGGCCCTGGAGTACACGCGGCACGAGCAGTGCGCCGAGGCGGTCGCGGCCTGGCAGAAGATCGACAAGGCCGGCTTGCTGCACAGCCACCTGCCCATGGTGGCGGGCTACTGCTATCTGAAACTCGGCCAGGACGCGGCCGCGTTCGCGATGATCGATCGATCCCGGTCGCGCCACGGCGGTCTGGAGCAGCTGTTGCAGGAGCTCTGGGGCGAGCCGATCGCGCTGGCAGTGCATGCCGAGCGCATGCAGGCCTTCAACCAGAGCGGCGACGTGCAGGCGTTGGAGGCGGCGCTGGCCAATGCCATCCGCTTCGACATGGGCGCCGATCGCGGCCAGGCCTTGCTGGTCATCGCCGATGCCGCCACACGTGCCCCGCACAGCGATCTGGCCGGCCCGCTGGCGTGCCTGCGCCCGGTATTCGCGAGCGAGGCCGGCAAGGCGGCTGGCGCGGACGCCGGGACGCAGCCCGCCAGCGGGCAAGCCACCACGGACCGGCTGCGCGCGTTGTGGAAGGCGCAAACGGCCGAGTGCAAGCTGTCCGTCGATGCCGATCCGCTTCCCGAAAGCGCGGTGCTGTTCGAGTTCCTGCTGGTCAACGCGCTCAACCTGGAGATCGCGACGTACCAGGACGTGCTGGCCAGGCAGCGCGACGCGTTGGACCAGCGTGCCCGCTCCACGGGGGGCGATCTCAAGGCGCTGCACGTGTTGGCCGCGCTGCAGGACAATCTCAAGGATCCGGCGTTGAAGGACACCGATACGCTCGGCTGGGAGCGCTACGGCGCCGCGGAATACGCCGCCAGCCGCGTCCGCGGCGAGATCGTCCAGGGCGTGTTGTCCGAGCAGGGCAAGGTGCTGCTGCAGCGTGCGTATGCGCAGTTTCCCCATGACGCGGGGGTGTTGCAGCTGTGGCTGGAGTACGGCGCGCCGGAGCGGGACGCCGCGCGCCAGGGCTGGCGCGAACTCGCCTTGCTGCAGTTCCACGCCCCCTCGCTGCAGCGGGAGAACATGCACTTCACCATGGTCGCCATGACGCTGTACCGGGCGCTGCACCGGTATCGGGAACTGTCCGAATAGGCGAATCGGCACCGCCGTTCGCGGCGCGCCCGCGACGGCCAAGTCAAGGGCGGTGCTTGCCTGCCGCCGAGGCGGATCGCGGCCAGCGTGGCCGCGTCGGCCACCGCAAGCGCAGGCCTGCGCCGACGTCGCGCTGGATCCAACGCCAGCGCGGGGTCTGCAAGCGTCCGCGTTGGGGATGCCATTGCGGGCCGTGGCCACGCTTGCTCGGCGCGGCAAGGCGACCTCGGCAACGCTGCCCACGCCTGCGAGCTTCCCGTATGAGCGCAGGGCATGCTGTACTGCCGCGCGGGCCATCCCGCGCCACATGCAACCAGGTCACCACACGAGCATCATGCAAGGACGCGACATGGCATCTTCCAGGTGGGGCGAGCTGCTGTTGGTGGTCGCGGTCGCGTTCGGGCTGCTGATCTGGTCCAGCACGTCGGCGCTGGTGTCGGGCGACGTCGCGGGGTCCTTTTCCGAGGACGGCCTGTGGTCCATGCTGCTCTACGAACTGCTGGTCATGGCGCTGCTGCTGCCCGTGCTGTGGTACCGGGGGTGGCGGCCGCTGGCGCTGGGACTGCGCTGGCAACGACGGGATCCGTGGCCAGGGATCGGCTTGATGTTCGCCTGCGTGCTGGCGTGCTATCCGCTCAAGTCGCTGGACGGGTTCATGGCCGAGGGGATGAACCCGTCGATGGACGCGATGGTGAGCGGCCAGTTGTCGCTGGCCGCGATCGTGGCGATCTCGCTCGTGAATCCGGTGTTCGAGGAAGTGTTCGTCTGCGCCTACGTGATCCGCGCGGTGGAGCGGACCCACAGCCGGGCGGTCGCGGTGAACGTCAGCGTCGCGATCCGCGCCTCCTACCATCTGTACCAGGGCCCGGTCGGCGCCCTGTCGCTGGTCGTGGTCGGGTTGATCCTCGGCTGGTGGTTCGCGCGCACCGGCCGGCTGTGGCCGGCGATCATTGCCCATGGGCTGATGGACCTGATCGCGCTGCTCGCCTATGCCTGATCGATGCCGCCGCCGCCGTTCACGCCGCCGCGGGCGCGAGGCGTCACCGGATCTTGTAGCATCCGCTGCATCGCTCGGCATCCGGACGCCCATGAAGATCGCTCTTGCCGCATTGACACTCGCGCTGGTGGTCGTGGCGCCGGCGCGCGCGGAGCCGCCACGCGACGCCGCCTCACGGCCGATCGCGGCGAACGCCGGGGTCGGCCGCATGCTCGATGCGATCTATGGATCCGGTCGGCCGCATGGCTTCGAGCGCATCGACGTCGGCGCGATCGTCGCCCGCTACATCCCGTTGGGGACGACGAAGGCCGCGGTCGTGGCCATGTTCGCGGACTCTCCAAGTGCGCGCATCGTCGCCAGCGGCGCCGACACGCTCGTGGTCCGGGACGATCGCGGCCGCGCGCTGCTGGATCCGGATGCGCGGTCGGTGGTGATGACCTTCCATCTTGGCGCCGACGGCAAGGTGGCGCGCATCGAGGCGGTGCATCTCAAGCACCAATAGCACTGGAGCGGACGCGGTGCCGGCGCCCGCGTCCGCGCGTCCGCGCGTGCGCGCGGCGCGGTTCCAGGCGCTGGCGCGGTGGTCTAGTAGCGATAGCTCAGCGTGACACTGGTCGTGCGCGGGAGGTCCGGCCAGACTTCGAAGGCGCTGAAGGCGTGGGTGTAGCCGCGCCGGTCGGCCACGTTGTCCACGCGCATGCCCAGCGTGAGGCGCTGGCCGAGTTCGTAGTCCAGCGACAGATCGGTGCGCCAGTACGCCGGCAGGGAGAAACTGTCCTCGACGTCGCCGCTGCGGGTGCCGGTGTAGGTGGAGGAGGCGCCGACGCGCAGGCCGCTCAGCACGCCGTCGCTGAAGCGGTAGTCGGTCTGCAGGACGAAGCTGTGCCGCGGCACGTTGCGGATGGGCGCGCCCACCAGGGCGGCGTTGCTGTCCTCGATGGTCCTGGCGCGCGTGTAGGCGTAGCCGGTCTGCACCTGCCAGCCGCGCAGGCCCAGCCGCGCCGAGAGGTCCACGCCCTCCGAGCGCTGTTTGCCGATGGCCGCCAGCGAGCCGGGATTGTCGCGGTCGGCGACCGCCACGTTCTGGCGTTCGAGCCGGAACAGCGCGCCGGTCGCGACCAGCCGCCCGTTCCAGAACGCGGACTTCGCGCCCACTTCGTACTGCACGCCGGTTTCCGGCTGCAGCGGCGTGCCGCGCGCGGTCAGTCCGGACACCGGCAGGAACGAGGTCGTGCGATTGGCGAACAGCGCCAACTGCTCGCGAGGTGTGTAGAGCAGGCCCAACTGGCTGGTCCAGGCGTTCTGCTCCTGCTTGAAGCTGCCGTTGCCGGCACGCGCCGACCACGAGGTGGTGTCCTGCCGGTACGTGGACCAGCGCGCGCCGATCACCGCGCGCAGCCGCTCGGTCAGGGCGATGCGGTCCTGCGCGAACAGGCCGAGGGTGCGGAACGCCTCTTGATTGGTGCTGCTGCGCGATGGCACCGGCACCACCGTGGGCCTGCGGTCGTACGCGTACACCGGCGCGTACAGGTCCAGGCTGCTGGCCAGGCCGGTGGCGCTGGCGCTGTGGCGGTTGAAGCGGGTGTAGTCGCCGCCGGCGACGAAGTCGTGGGTCATGGCGCCGGTGCTGGCCTGCCAGGCCAGGTCGTTGTGCAGTGCCCAGGCCTCGCCGCGCGAGCGTGAATCGAGGACGGCGCGGGTCAGCGTGCGCTGCGGTTGGTCCCAGCCGAGCACGCCGAACACGCCTTCTTCGTCGATCTCTTCGCGCGTCCAGGAGGCGGCGGCGCGATAGCGGACGTTGTCGCTGAAGGCATGTTCCAGGCGTGCGCTGACGTCGGTGTTGCTGCGGATGGAGGGATCGAAGGTCGGATCGACCAGGCTCAGCGAACGCGGCAGCCGGCCATTCGGATTGGCGAGCACGGTGCCTTCGGCCGGCACGCCATTGAAGAATCCTTCCAGGCGATTGCGGGTGTAGAACGTCTCCAGCGTCAGCGTGGTGCGCTCGCCGAGGTCGAACGCCAGCGACGGCGCGATGAACTGGTGCCGCCGGTTCCAGAAGTCCACGAACGACTTGCTGTCGTCGACCGCGCCGGTCAGGCGGAAGCGCGCCGCGCCGTCGGCGGACAGCGGGCCGGTGAGATCGACGGTGCCGCGCCAGTCGTCGAAGCGCGCGTACTTCAGCGTGCCTTCGACGCCCCAGACGCGTTCGGGCTGCTTGGTGACGAGGTTGACCACCGCGCCCGGCTGCAACTGCCCGTACAGCACCGAGGCCGGGCCCTTGAGCACTTCGATGCGCGCGATGGCGACCGCATCGCGCGCCTGGCGCAGGGCATTGGCGGTCATACCGTTGACGGTCTGGTTCGCGGCGAAGCCGCGGATCAGGTAGGTGTCGCCGAATGCGTCGAGCGTGGAGCCATCGCGCGAGGCGCCCGGGACGAAGCGCAGCGCATCGCCGACGGTCTCGCTGCCGGTGGCGTCGATCATCGCGCGGTCGATCACGTCCACGGTCTGCGGGATCTGAAGGGTCGTCGCGTCGGTGACGCGCCCGTAGACCGAGATCTGGTCCAGGGTGACCGCATCGGTCCCGGCCTCCTGCGCGGCGGCGACGTGGCCTGCCGACCCCGCGGCGAGCGCGATGGCCAAGGGCAGGCGACGGAGGCGGGAAGGCTGGGACATGACGAATCCGGAATGAGAACTAATCTCATATGTTAACTGAATGGGGAAGAATTGCGTGGTGTCTGCGACGCGGCCACCGTCGGCGCTGGCCGTTCCCAGCCGGGGGCGCGCTGGTCGCCGCCGCAACCGAGCCTGGCGGCCGCGGCGCGCGGCGTGCCGACCTCGGCCAGGTGGCGATGCCGTGCGACACTAGGAACCGCGCGCCGCTCACTGGCCCGTGCCGCGCTGGATGGAGGACAATCTCGCCTCCCCCGATTCTGGAATCGCGATGGCAGCACGATGGACATGGACGGCGCTGGTGTGCGCCATGGCGTTCGGCGCCGCGGCGGCCGAGTCGGCGTCTGGCGAGTACGCCACCAAGGGCGGCTGGGGCAGCCTGGAGATCAGCGGGGAGGGCAGCGCGCGCCGGTTCTCGATCGAGTCGGTGGGGGCCAATGGCCACACCTGCACGCTGTCCGGCGCGCTGCGCGGCGAGATCGGCGAGACCCACGACACCGGCGACACGCCGTGCCGGGTGTCGTTCAAGCCCACGCCCGGCGGCTTCGACGTGAAGGCGCTGACCGAAGAGAGCTGCCGCGATTACTGCGGCATGCGCGCCAGCTTCGAGGACGAGTACCTGGCCTTGCCGGCGGGCTGCACCGCGCCGGCGGAGCAGAAGCGGCGCACGGCGTACCTGGCCGACTATCGCGGCAAGCGCTATGCGCAGGCGCTGGCGGGCATGGACGCGTTCGACAAGGAATGCGGCACCTTCTTCAACTGGCTGGAGCGCGACCGCTTCATTAACGACCGCGCCATCACCCTGTTGCGGCTGGGGCGTCCGAAGGAATGCCTGGCTGCGCTGGACAGCACCATGGCGGGCCGCAGCCGCGACGAGGCGTCGTTCCAGAAGCAACTGGACGACAGCGGCAGCATGCTGCCACCGACCGACTGGGACAGCTATCTGCCGATCGCCAAGTCCACCTGGTTCAACCGCAAGCTGTGCGAGGCGGCAAAGCCGTAGCGGTTCGCGGCCAAGCGACGCGGATCCGTCCCACAACGGATCCGCCTTCTGTAGGAGCGGCTTCAGCCGCGACAGAACCCCCACCACGCGAATCGAGGCCGCGATTCGTTCTTGTAGGAGCGGCTTTAGCCGCGACAGAACCTCCACTACGCGAATCGAGGCCGCAACTCGCGATGCAGCTCGCGTGACCCCAGCAGTCCGCCACAACGACGGTCACCGCTCACTGCTTCAGTAGCGGCCCCAGCGCATCACCGGCGTTCTGCCCGCCCGCCCGTCAGCGCATCGCAATCGCCACGCCAGGAACCTCACCTCGTCCGCATCGCGCCCCACGCACGCGCGGACACCAGCGAAGCAGCGCAGCAGCAACGACGCCTCCCAGTGCGCATCGCCCACCGCCGCTGGCATCGGCGCACCCCCCAGACGCACGCGATCGCAGCATCGACGCGCCCCTCAGTACGTCCGGATCGCGACCACCGCACCGCCCTGCAACTCGACCGCGAAGCGGCCGGGCGCCAGCGTCGCGGGCGGCGTGCGTCGTTCGGCCAGTGCGGTGAGCAGCGGCACCGGGTCGCCCTCGAAGGCGACGCTGCGGGCGTTGCCATGCAGCGCGGAGCCGATCACCGCGCATTCGAACGCCGCCACCTGCGCCAGGTGCGGGATCGCCGGCGCCGCGCGCTGCACGTGGTCGAGGAAGCCCAGCGCCTCGCTGCTGGCGAACTGGCGTGGCGGCTGCCGCGCCGCATAGTCCGCGAACAGCGCCTGGAAGGCGGCTTCCCCGCCGTGCGCCAGCAGCATGCGCGTGGTCAGCCGCGCGGCGCTGGCGATCTGCCCGGCGCGGGCGTGGCCGGCCAGTTCGCGCAGCAGCGCGACACCCGGATCGTCCAGCAGTGCGGCGACCGGATCCGCATCCGCCGCGTCGCCGCGCACCAGCGCGCCCAGCGTGCGCTCCCAGGCGGCCG
>Ga0065704_10000796_pt1 | contig 25035 bp, 18 predicted proteins | sample SwiRhicommuniRL2_FD_59091 | JGI IMG/M metagenome (GOLD analysis project Ga0065704, IMG submission 59091) | Switchgrass rhizosphere bacterial communities from Rose Lake, Michigan, USA - RL2 v2 (version 2) | ecosystem: Host-associated > Plants > Roots > Rhizosphere > Soil | place: East Lansing, MI | reverse complement strand
TCTTTCTTACCCAGGCGCAGCGCGTCGTCTTCATACAGGCGAACCACCGGGCTGGAAACCACGTTCGGATGCAGCGGGTTGGTGCCGAGCGGCGTCTCCATCGGCTCGTAGTGCTCCGGGAACGGCCCTTCTGCCAGCTTATCGAGCGCAAACAGACGCCCCACCCCTTCTGGCTGCATGATAAACGGCCCGGTCGCACTGCCCGGCGGCGCGGTGTTGAAGTCTGGGATATCGTTCCCCGCCCACTTCGTGCCGTTCCACGCGATCAGTTTGCGTTTCGGATCCCACGGCTTGCCGTTGATATCCGCCGATGCTCGGTTGTAGAGCACGCGACGGTTGAGCGGCCACGCCCAGGCCCAGCCGAGCGTATTGCCCAGTCCTGACGGATCGGCGTTATCGCGGTTGGCCATCTGGTTGCCCTGCTCGGTCCAGCTTCCTGTGTAGATCCAGCAGGAGGAGGCCGTTGAACCGTCATCGCGCAGCAGCGCAAAGCTGTTCAGCAGCTGACCTTTTTTCGCCAGCAGATTGCCGTTGGCGTCATACAGATCTTCGAGCGCATAGCCGTTGTTCTCTTTCGCGACCTCTTCCGATTCCGGATGGTCCGGCTGCTTGTAATCCCAGCGCATTTTCAGCAGCGGTATCGCCCCTTTACCACCCATTTGGGCGTACATCTCGCGCAGACGATGGTAAATACCGGCCAGAATTTCGCCGTCGTTACGCGCTTCGCCCGGTGCATCCTGGCCTTTCCAGTGCCACTGCAGCCAGCGGCCAGAGTTGGCGATGGAGCCATCTTCTTCCGCGAAACAGGTCGACGGCAGACGGAAGACTTCGGTCTGAATCGACGCGGTATCAACGTCGTTCATCTCGCCGTGGTTCTGCCAGAAGTTGGAGGTTTCCGTCACCAGCGGATCGATCACCACCATGTACTTCAGCTTACTGAGGCTGCGCACAACCTTGTTTTTATCCGGGAAAGAGGCCACCGGGTTAAAGCCCTGGCAGATGTAGCCTGTGACGTTGCCCTTATCCATCATGTTGAAATACTTGATGACGTCGTAGGCCTGGTCCCATTTCGGCAACCACTCAAAGCCCCAGTCGTTCTCTTTCTGCGCCGCATCGCCGTAGAAAGACTTCATCAGGCTGACGAAGAACTTCGGATAGTTGCTCCAGTAGTTCACCTGCTCCGGCAGTGTCGCTTTTGGCGTGTTGGCCGCGAGATAGGTCTGCAGATCGGTCTGTTTTTCCGACGGCAGCGTCAGATAGCCGCTCAGGCTGGTGGAGAGCAGCCCCAGATCCGTTAACCCCTGAATGTTGGAGTGTCCGCGCAAGGCATTCACGCCACCACCCGCCATCCCCATGTTGCCGAGCAACAGCTGGATCATCGCCATGGTACGGATGTTTTGCGCACCAACGGTGTGCTGCGTCCAGCCCAGCGCATACAGGAACGTGGTGGTGCGATCGGCCGCACTGGTCGAGGCCAGCACTTCGCACACTTTCAGGAAGTCCGCTTTCGGCGTTCCGCAGATGTTTTCCACCACGTCCGGCGTGTAGCGAGAAACGTGCTGTTTCAGCAAGTTCCACACGCAGCGCGGATCGGTCAGGGTTTCATCGCGTTTCGCAAAACCGTTTTCATCGAACTGATAGTTCCATGAGGATTTGTCGTACTGACGTTTTTCTGCGTCATAGCCGCTGAAAAGCCCGTCATCAAAGGCAAAGTCGTCCCGCACCAGCAGATTCGCGTTGGTGTAGTGTTTAACGTATTCGGCGTTGATCTTGTTGTTTTCAATCAGATACAGCAGCACGCCAGACAGGAACGTGATGTCCGTACCGGAACGAATCGGCGCATAGATATCTGCCACCGATGCTGTACGCGTAAAGCGCGGATCGACGACGATCAGCGTCGCATCGTTGTTATTTTTCGCTTCCATCGCCCAGCGGAATCCCACTGGATGGGCTTCAGCGGCGTTACCGCCCATCACCACCACGACGTTGGCGTTTTTGATATCAACCCAGTGGTTGGTCATCGCACCGCGACCAAATGTTGGAGCAAGACTTGCTACCGTTGGTCCGTGTCAGACGCGCGCCTGGTTATCGACGGCCAGCATGCCAAGTGAGCGCACAAATTTTTGCGTCAGCATGCCGGTTTCATTACTTGCCGCAGATGCGCAGAGCATCCCGGTGGAAAGCCAGCGGTTCACGGTGACGCCCTGCTCGTTCTTTTCAACGAAATTGGCGTCACGGTCATCTTTCATTAATTTGGCGATGCGGGTAAAGGCATCGTCCCAGGAGATGCGCTGCCATTTATCAGAGCCAGGCGCGCGGTATTCCGGGTAACGCAGGCGGTTGTCGCTGTGAACATAATCCAGCAGGCCCGCGCCTTTCGGGCAAAGTGCCCCACGGCTCACCGGATGATCCGGATCCCCTTCAATGTGGTAAATCGCTTCTTTGGCGTTTTTCGCGCCATCGCCCAGGCTATACATCAATAGCCCGCATCCCACGGAGCAGTATGTGCAGGTGTTACGGATCTCTTTGGCGCGCAGCAGTTTATAGTTACGCGACTGAGCCAGCGCGAGTTTAGGCATAAAGCCCAACGCAGCAGCTGTTGTTCCGGCCATACCGCCCGCGCAGATTTTAAAAAACTTTCTGCGGCTGACGTCCATTGCTGTCCTCGTTATCTGTAGGAGACTTCGCGCCGCAAACTAGCAGCAAAGCCCCTGATTTTTTTGCGTCAAATCAATCTCCTCGATCTTCGCCCCCTAAATAGTCCGCTCTGGCGGCTTTGCTTAACCCTTTGGGATTAGCGGTTTGTAGATTGATTCGCGAAAAAGCGAGAAAGAGTGCTATAAATTTGCCCCTGAATTTCGTTGGCGTTTGGGAAAGCAATGGACAGAAAAAGAGCAACATTGATTGGGCTGGCCGCGATTGTGCTGTGGAGCACCATGGTGGGATTAATTCGCGGCGTGAGCGAAGGACTGGGGCCTGTCGGTGGTGCGGCAATGATCTACACCCTCAGCGGTTTACTCTGTTTAGTCACCGTGGGATTCCCGACGATCAGACGCTTCTCACCGCGCTATCTTATTGCCGGCAGCGTGCTGTTTGTGAGCTATGAAATATGTCTCGCCCTTTCGCTGGGCTACGCCAGTACTCGTCATCAGGCTATCGAAGTGGGGATGGTGAATTATCTCTGGCCGAGCCTGACGATTGTATTCGCCATTTTGTTCAATGGACAGAAATCGACTCTGTGGATTGTGCCGGGATTATTGCTGGCCTTGTTCGGTGTCTGCTGGGTATTAGGCGGTGAGAAGGGTCTGCATATCGACGAAATAACCGCCAATGTGATCTCCAACCCGCTGAGCTATGGGCTGGCGTTTGCTGGCGCGTTTATCTGGGCGGCATACTGCACTGTTACCAGCAAATACGCTAAAGGACAGAACGGCATTACGCTGTTCGTGTTACTCACCGCGCTGGCGCTGTGGCTGAAATATCTGTTCAGCGATCAGCCGGAAATGATATTCAGCGTGCCGGTGGTGATCAAACTACTCATGTGCGGAATTGCCCTCGGATTTGGCTATGCGGCGTGGAATATCGGCATTCTGCATGGCAATGTTTCTGTGCTCGCCACCGTCTCTTATTTCACCCCGGTGCTGTCCGCCGCGCTGGCGGCTGTTCTGCTTAACGCCCCGCTCTCATTTTCCTTCTGGCAAGGGGCGCTGATGGTCTGCGCAGGCTCGCTGCTGTGCTGGTACGCCACCCGAAAATAATTCCATTCAGGGGGAAATCTCCCCCTTCTGTTTTATCTGCATAGATAAAATGTGATCTTGCGTCAGATTATCTATATTTCACATAGTGTTTACATTTAAACTCTGTTTATATTCCCCGCGCTCGTAACGTCTTCTTACATTCTTATTGACATAAACTGACACCGTACTGAGATTAATAAACGCCTATTAATCGCCCTGGATATAGCCGAGTACGCAATAGTTTATGACTGAATATTTCAGTAATGCTCGCCTGTTCTCGCAGCAAATGCCTCATAACTGTTTGATTCTTCGTTATCACCCTTCATTAAATTGCGTTAATTCATCTATAATTACGGTTAATTCCGCAATGAAATTAAAACCATCGATAATTATATTGGCAATAACTATAAATATTAGAAAATACTCAATTACCGAATAATAAATAATCAAATCTGCGGAATATTGGCCGTTTTATCAGACACCGGTCACACTAATTGAAATTATCAGCAATAAATTGAAACTTATTATTGAAATGCGGCTACAACATTTCTAAAAATAGCATGCCATTGACGAACGACCTCGTTTAGAAATCGTTTATTAATGGCTCAGGAAATGCCCAAAAGAAAATTATAAGGATTATTAAAATGAAACTTAAATTAGTTGCAGTGGCAGTGACTACTCTGTTGGCAGCAGGCGCGGTAAACGCGGCTGAAGTCTTTAACAAAGACGGTAACAAACTGGATCTGTACGGTAAAGTAACAGGTCTGCACTACTTCTCTGACGACGCTGGCAATGACGGCGACAAAACTTACGTGCGTCTGGGCTTCAAAGGCGAAACTCAGATCAACGACCAGATGACCGGTTACGGTCAGTGGGAATATGAGTTCAAAGGCAACAACGACGAATCCAACGGCGACAAAGGCAACAAAACTCGTCTGGCGTTCGCGGGCCTGAAATTCAACGAATTTGGTTCTTTCGACTACGGTCGTAACTACGGCGTAGCCTACGACATCGGCGCATGGACCGACGTTCTGCCAGAATACGGCGGAGATACCTGGACTCAGACTGACGGCTTCATGACTGGCCGTACTACGGGTGTTGCAACCTACCGTAACGCAGACTTCTTCGGTCTGGTTGATGGTCTGAACTTTGCTGCACAGTACCAGGGTAAAAACGACGACCGTGATATCACCACCGCGAACGGCGATGGCTGGGGTCTGTCTTCTACCTATGAAATCGACGGTTTCGGCGTGGGTGCGACCTATGCGAAATCTGACCGTACTGACAACCAGGTTCGCGCTGCAAGCAACCTGAACGCAGGCGGCGAAAACGCAGAAGTTTGGGCTGCTGGCCTGAAATACGATGCGAACAACATCTACCTGGCAACCACCTACTCTGAAACCCGCAACATGACCAACTTCGGTGACGGTTACATTGCGAACAAAACTCAGAACTTCGAAGCGGTTGCTCAGTACCAGTTCGACTTCGGTCTGCGTCCTTCCCTGGCATACCTGCAGTCCAAAGGTAAGGACATCGGTTCTTACGGTGACCAGGATCTGGTGAAATACATTGAAGTGGGTACCGTTTACTACTTCAACAAAAACATGTCCACCTACGTTGACTACAAAATCAACCTGGTTGACGACAATGCCTTCACCAAAGCTGCTGGTGTGAGCACTGACAACATCGTTGCACTGGGTCTGACTTACCAGTTCTAAGTGTTTGTCTGTTAAAAAAGCCAGCCCTCGTGGCTGGCTTTTTTTATCGCAGTCCACTGGCGTGATAAAGGAGTACGCCATGCACCTCTATACCGGACGCTGCCTGTGTGGAATGAGCCACTTTAGCGTCAACATCGAGGCCCTCGACGTCTATGCCTGTCACTGTACGATGTGTCAGAAATGGTCGGGGGGCATCGCGATGTATCTGGAAACTCAGGGCGAACCCATCGTGGAAGACGGTTCGATCTCCCCTTCGCACTTCTCGTCGTCTGTGCGCGGCGAACGCTGGTTCTGCCCCGGCTGCGGCTGCCCGCTGTGGTTTGAGCTTACTCCCACTGGCCGCTATTTTGTCCCATGGACGCTGCTCGAGCTGAGTGAAGATGAGCGTCGTCGCCTGGTTCTGGCCGCCGAGATCTACACCGAAACGCAGCCCGCGTTCTGGCGACTCACCGGACAATACGCCCGATTCAGCGGCACCGAGATCGAAGCGCTGGATAAAAACTGCTCGTTTACACCGTAGCGCTGACCGCCGCGCGCCTGAGCCAGGCTTGCAGCAATTTGCCATCTTCGGTCATATCCGAATCCTGACGGACGCACAGGTAATAATCGCGCCCGTCATCGATTGGCGCATCAAAGATTTTTACCAGCTCGCCGCTCTCCAGATAGGGCGCGATCAGCGGCTCGCGCATCAACGCGCAGCCCAGCCCGGCCTGCACACCCGCCAGCGTCAGTAAGCCATCCTCAAACAGCGGGCCGCTCTTGCGCGCAGGCCGTTTAACGCCCTGCTGGATAAACCACTGTTGCCAGGTGCTGCGCTCTTCATCGTGCAGCAGGGGCATCTGGAGCAGCTGTTCCGGCGTATCCATATGGCCGTGGACACGTAAAAACGCCCGGCTGCACACCGGCACCATCTGGCCTGAAATCAGTTTTTCACTCTGATACCCCGCCCACTGGCCGTTACCAAAACGAATCGACATATCCGACGCATCGCTCAGATAGTTGCGATGGTTGGCATACACCACGTTAATTTCCGTCTGCGGATTGGCGCGCATAAACGCAGGCAGGCGCGGAATAAACCAGCCCATGCCGAACAGCGGAATCAGGCTGATGGTCACCTGACGGGTCTGGGCCTGCTCAACCAGGTGCTCCGTCGCCTGACGCAGCACGTTGAACGCCGCGCGAATAGAGCGGTAATAGTCGCGTCCCTGCTGGCTCAGAACCAGCCTGCGCCCCTGGCGCTCTGTGAGCGGCATTTGCAGATACCCTTCCAGAACCTTGAGCTGATGGCTAACGGCAGACGGCGAGATCGCCATCTCCTGCGCGGCCAGCGTCACGCTCCCCAGCCGGGCAATCGCCTCAAAGGCCCGCACGGCACGCAGGGGCGGATCGTTCGCCAGACGGCTTTCGGCATAGGCAGGCAGCTGTAGGGATTGTTCTGTTTTATTCATATGTTGATTTTAGGGCCGTAATTTCGCTCAGATGACGTTTCACTATTCTCTTTAAAATCATCGCGATAAATCAATCTCGAATTATCATAAGAAATAATATATGCGTATTTTACAATTTAATTCAATTATTGGATGTTACCCGCTGAAAGAGCAATCTGTCGGGTAATAACGTTGGACACACTGATACAACAACTGATTAATGGCGTGATGCTGGGCAGCATCTACGCGCTGATCGCGCTGGGCTATACCATGGTGTATGGCATTTTGCGCATTATTAACTTTGCCCACGGCGACATTTTGATGGTCGGCGCGCTTAGCACGCTGTCGGCCCTGAACGCGCTGAACAGCACCTTCCCGCATATGCCACAGCTGCTACAGCTCGGCTTCGCGCTGGTTGTCGCCATGGCGGTCTGCGCCCTGCTGGCGATGGCCGTGGAGCGCTTCGCCTATCGACGCCTGCGCAACGCGCCGCGTCTGGCGCCACTGATCTCCGGGATCGGCGTTTCCGTGTTACTGCAAACCGTGGCGATGATTATCTGGAGCCGCAACCCGCTGATGTTCCCACAAATCCTGCCGATGGACGCGATTGCCGTCACTTCCGGCAGTGCGAACCATCCCCCGGCGATCATTACCGTCACCGGCATTGTCACGGTATCGCTGGCACTGGCGGTGATGTTCGGCCTGTGGCTGCTTGTCGAATACACCCGTCTCGGGCGCGGAATGCGCGCGGTGGCGGAAAACCCGCGCGTGGCCACGCTGATGGGGGTCAATCCCAACGCCATTATCACGCTGACTTTCGCCATCGGTGGCATCTTCGCCGCGCTCGCAGGCGTAATGATGGCGAGTAACTACGGCAACGCCAGTTTCTCGATGGGCTTTTTGCCCGGCATTAAAGCGTTCACCGCCGCNGTTCTGGGCGGAATCGGCAATATTCGCGGTGCGATGATCGGCGGNATCCTGCTTGGGATCATTGAATCGCTGGGCGCGGGNTATCTGGGNGAACTCACCCACGGCGTGTTTGGCAGTAACTACCAGGACGTNTTTGCGTTCATCGTGCTGATTCTGGTGCTGGTGTTCCGCCCGGCGGGTCTGCTGGGTGAACGCGTGGCGCACAGGGCGTAGGGAAAACTATGACAACAACATCATTACAGGCACCCGCCTCACAGCGCCGCTTCTGGTCCGGCATGACCCTGTTCGTCCTCGCCCTGCTGATTGCCCCCGTGGTGGCAAGCCAGCTCGGCGGCAACTACTGGGTGCGCGTTATCGACTTCGCTCTGCTGTATATCATGCTGGCGCTCGGGCTGAACATCGTCGTGGGGTACACCGGCCTGCTGGATATGGGCTTCATCGCGTTTTATGCCGTCGGCGCGTACCTTGCAGCGCTGCTGGCGTCCCCGCATCTGCTGGAGACGTTCCCCCTTCTCGCCGTCTGGTTTCCGGATGGGCTGCACACCTCTTACCTGCTGATTATTCCGCTGGCGGCGCTGGTCGCAGCGGTGTGCGGGATTATCCTGGGGGCACCCACGCTCAAACTGCGCGGCGATTATCTGGCGATTGTCACCCTCGGTTTTGGGGAGATCATCCGTATTCTGATGCGTAACCTTGACCGCCCGGTGAACATCACCAACGGCGCAAAAGGCATTACCGGCGTCGATACGCTCAATCTGTTTGGCCTGAAGTTCAGCGGCGTATACCACTGGTTCGGCATGAAAGTCCCGGCCCTGTGGCTGTGGTATTACCTGCTGATGCTGGTGATCGTGCTGATCATTTTTGTCTGCCTGCGCCTGCAGCATTCGCGCATTGGCCGAGCATGGCACGCCATTCGTGAAGACGAAGACGTGGCCCGCGCGATGGGCATCAACGTGCGCAACTATAAGCTGCTGGCCTTTGCGATGGGTGCCTCTTTTGGCGGCGTGGCGGGAGCGCTGTTTGGCGCATTCCAGGGCTTCGTGTCGCCGGAATCCTTCACCCTTCAGGAATCCATTGCCGTGCTGGCGATGGTGGTGCTCGGCGGGATGGGCCACATCCCTGGCGTGATCCTCGGCGCAGTGCTGCTCACCGCCCTGCCGGAGATCCTGCGCAGCCAGGCCGCGCCCGTTCAGCAGGCGCTGTTCGGCACCGTGCTGATCGACCCGGAAATCCTGCGTCAGCTGTTCTATGGCCTTGCGCTGGTGCTGGTGATGCTGCTGCGCCCGTCCGGGATCTGGCCGGTTCGCCACAAGGAGGTTAAAGCATGAGCCTGCTCACCGTTCGCAATATGTCTAAACGCTTTGGCGGCCTGACCGCCGTGGACGATGTTTCGCTCTCCATCAATCAGGGCGAAATCTACGGTTTGATTGGCCCTAACGGCGCAGGGAAAACCACCTGTTTTAACCTCATTACCGGTCTGTATCCGGCGGACAGCGGCGAGTTTTCGATTGCCGATAAGCCCTATTTCCCGAAGCAGATCGACAAAGTAACGGCTGCCGGGATCGCCCGCACGTTCCAGAACGTGCGCCTGTTTAATGAGATGTCGGTACTGGAAAACGTGATGGTCGGGCGCCATGTGCGCACCCGCAACGGCTTGTGGGCCGCGCTTTCGCATCACAAACGGGCACGCGCCGAAGAAGCGCAAACCCGCGAGCTGGCCTGGCACTGGCTGGAGTATACCGGCATCGCCAGATTCGCCCATTATCGCGCCTGCGATCTGGCCTACGGGCATCAGCGTCGGCTGGAAATCGCCCGCGCGCTGGCGACCGATCCACTGCTGCTGGCCCTCGACGAACCGGCTGCTGGCATGAATGCGGCTGAAAAAAATGCCCTCGGCGAACTGCTCATCCGCATTCGTGACGATGGCAAAACCCTGCTGATGATTGAGCACGACGTGAAGCTGGTGATGGGCATCTGCGATCGCCTGACGGTGCTTGATTACGGCAAAACGCTGGCCGTCGGCACACCCGACACCGTTCGGCGTGACCCGGCGGTGATCGCCGCCTGGCTTGGAGGCAACGCCCATGTCTGAGTTACTGAAAGTCGAACGTCTTGACGTGCATTACGGCGGCATTCAGGCGGTACGCGATGTGTCGTTCAGCCTGCAAGAAGGCGAACAAGCGACGCTGATTGGCGCTAACGGCGCGGGAAAAAGCTCAACCGTACGCGCCATCACCGGGCTGGAGAACTTCGGCGGCAATATTGCGTTTAACGGCCAGCCGGTGCGTAAACGCAAAGCCGAAGCACTGCTTCGCGACGGGCTGGTGATGGTTCCGGAAGGTCGCGGCATCTTTGCGCGCATGACGGTGCTGGAGAATTTACAGATGGGAGCCTGGCTGCGGCGCGACACGGCCAATGTGAAAGCCGAAATGGACGAGATTTTCGACCGTTTCCCGCGCCTCGGTGAGCGTCAACATCAGCTCGCCGGGCTGCTTTCGGGCGGTGAACAGCAGCTGCTGGCGCTGAACCGCGCCCTGCTCAGCCAGCCGCGCCTGCTGATTCTCGATGAGCCGTCTATGGGGCTGGCACCGAAGATGGTCGAGAACATTTTTCAGGTTATTAAAGGGCTGCGTGAGCGCGGCGTGGCCCTGCTGCTGATCGAACAAAACGCCCGGCTGGCGCTGGAAGTGACGGATAGCGCCTGGGTGATGGACAGCGGCAGCATTGTGCATCACGGCGACTCGAAAGCGATGCTCAATGACGATCAGATTGCACAGATTTATTTGGGCGAAATGCCCGTTTAACACACCAACCAACACCAGGGAAATATAATGAAAACCGTAAAAATCAGTGCGCTCAGCGCCGCTCTTCTGCTCAGTGGTTTTGCCTCTTCCGCGTCATGGGCGGCGGAAAGCGAAACCGTGGTCATCGGCCTTGCAGGCCCGCTCACCGGCCCGTCGGCACGTATCGGCAAAGATCTGGAGAACGGCGCGCAGCTGGCGATTGACGATATCAACAAACAGCACCCGACCATCAGCGGCAAAGCAGTGACCTTCAAACTGCAGTCCGAAGATGACCAGTCCGATCCGCGCACCGCGGTGGCTGTCGCTCAGCGTCTGGTCGATAGCGGCGTCGCGGGCGTAGTCGGCCACTGGAATACCGGCACCAGCATTCCCGCAGCGCGTGTGTATCATGACGCCGGTATCGCCCAGGTAGCGCCCGTCGCCACCGGCCACGCCTATACCAAACAGGGTTTTGACACCAGTTTCCGCGTGATGGGCCACGACGATGACGGTGGTCAGTTCGCAGGCGAATACGCGGTAAAAACACTGAAAGCCAAGCGCATCGCGGTGATCGACGACCGTACCGCGTTCGGCCAGGGGCTGGCGGATGAATTTATCAAATCGCTGGAGGCGCAGGGCGTGAAGATCGTCGACCGCCAGTACGTTGACGACAAAACCGTGGACTTTAGCGCCGTTTTAACCGCCATTCGCAGCAAAAACGCCGATCTGGTGTTTTTCGGCGGTGTCGATAGCCAGGCCGCTCCGCTGGCGCGTCGTATCAAACAGCTGGGCATGAACGCCACGCTGATGGGCGCAGGCGGTTTTGTCAGCCAGACGTTCCTGCAACTGGCACAGAAAGAAGGCGAAGGTGTTGTCGCGCTGGAGCCGGGTCTGCCGGTCGATCAGATGCCGGGCGGTAAACCCTTTGAGCAGGCGTATCAGTCGCGCTACCACACCCATATCGAACTGCATGCGCCGTTCGCCTATGACGCCACCCGCGTGCTGGTTGCCGCCATGGAAAAAGCTAACTCTGTCGATCCGGCTGAATATCTGCCCGCCCTGCGCGCCATCAGCTATTCCGGCGTCACCGGACAGATCGCCTTTGACGCACAGGGCAACCTGAAATCCCCGTCCTTTACCGTCTACAAAGTGGTCGATGGCAAATGGCAGCCGCAAACCGTTCTGGGCGGCGCAAAAACGAAGTAACGCAGTGAGGCAATGTGATGAGTGATAACAATGAGCTGGGCATTCTCGCCCGCCGCAAAATAGAAGCAGAAATTATTAAACCCATTTATGAAATCCTGGTACGCGAGATAGGGAAAGCCCGCGCCCAGGCGGTAATTGGGGAAGCCATCGAACAGGCGGCGATTGACGCAGGGGCACATTTTGCCCGTAAGGAGCCGAACGGCGCGGATGTGAAGAGTTTTATCGCCCTGCAATATCTCTGGGAGAAAGACAACGCGCTGGACGTGAAAGTGATCGACGCCGACGACCAGCAGTACAACTATAACGTCACCCGCTGTCGTTATGCCGAGATGTATCACGAAATGGGGCTGGGCGAGATCGGTCACTTGCTGTCGTGCGCCCGCGATGAGAAATTCATCGTCGGCTACGCGCCAGACGTCGAACTGACGCGCACCACCACCATCATGCAGGGCGGAAAATGCTGTGATTTCCGCTACCACACAAAAAAGGACAAAGCATGATCCACATCGATGCGCAGCGGCTTTGGTCCACGCTNGGGATGATGGCNCAGATCGGCGGCACGCCCGCCGGTGGCGTAACGCGTCTGGCGCTGAGCGANGAAGATCGNATTGCCCGCAACCTGCTGCGCGACTGGGCGCGGGAAGCGGGTTTTACCTGCGACGTCGACAGCATGGGCAACATGTTTATTCGCCGCGCCGGGAAAAACCGCGCCCTGCCACCGGTGATGACCGGCTCGCATGTGGATTCCCAGCCGCTGGGCGGAAATTATGACGGGATCTACGGCGTGCTGGCCGGGCTGGAAGTTCTGCGCACCCTCAACGATCATCACGTTGAAACCGAGCGCGACATCGTGCTGGTGAACTGGACGAACGAAGAAGGCGCGCGTTTCGCCCCGGCGATGCTGGCATCCGGCGTCTGGTCCGGGCAATTTAGCGAAGAATACGCCCTCGCCCGTACGGATAACGCAGGCATAACCGTAGGCGAAGCGCTGGAGGCTATCGGCTATCGCGGCACCCTGCCTGCGCGCGCGTTTCCGGTTCACGCCTGCTACGAGCTGCATATCGAACAGGGACCGATTCTGGAAGATGAGGCTATCGATATCGGGCTGGTGCGCGCCGCGATGGGCCAGCGCTGGTTTACCCTGACGCTGGACGGTTTTGCCGCGCACGCAGGGACGACACCGATGCACAGCCGTCGCGATGCGTTAACCGCCTTCGCTGAACTGGCGCTGATGGTCGAAGAGATTGGTTATCAGCACAAACCGGACGGCCGCGCGACCATCGGCATGGCGCAGATAACCCCAAATTCGCGCAACGTCGTGCCGTCGCGTGTGGTGTGCAGCGTGGAGTTCCGCCATCCGCAAAGCGACGTGCTGGAAGCGATGGAAGCCGCGCTGCGTGAGGCGGCGCAAGGTCTCGCCACACGAGGGGTTACGGCAAAGGTCGAACGAATCTTCGACTACGCGCCTATCGCCTTCGACGAGCAGTGCCTTATGCGCAGTGAAAAAGCGGTCGAAGCACTCGGCTATTCATCAAAAGCGATGGTCTCCGGCGCCGGGCACGACACCTGCTACATCAGCAAAATCGCCCCGGCCAGCATGATCTTTATTCCCTGCGAAAAAGGCATCAGCCACAACGAAGCGGAAAACGTTCTGCCGGAGTGGTCTGAGAAAGGGGCGAACGTCCTGATGCACAGTGTACTGAGTGCGGCACAGGAGAAATAATTCGTGAAAAAAACGCCCGGTAAGCGCAACGCTACCGGGTGTTTTTTATGCCTGCTCAACCCTCGCCAGACTAAACCATATCCCGCACGCCAGTATCATCAGCATGGCACCGGCGCTGCCAAGGGCGACGCTGTGCGAGGTGATAAACGCGGCTTTAGCGGCTTCAATCGTCGCGTCTGCCAGCGTCGGCGTGAGTTCTTGCGCAACTTTGACCGCTTCACCAATCGACGAAGAAGCTTTGTCGGCAAGCGTGGCGCTCAGCCCCTGCGGCAGCTCGATAGAGGCCGAGAAGCTGCGGGTAAGCATCAGGCCAAAAATCGCGATCCCAAGACCCGCGCCTAACTCGTAGGACATCGTTTCGATGGCCCCTGCCGCGGCCGCTTTTTCCTTCGGCGCGGCGGCCATGATCGCGGAAGTCGATGCCAGCAGCGCACTCGCGGCGCTAAAACCGAGCAGCACCATCAGGCTCCATGCCTGCCACTGCTGAGTGCTGAAATCGAGCATCGATAGCCCGATAAAGCTCACCGCGCTTAGCCCCATGCCGCCTGCCGCGACCAGTCGCAATCCGAGTTTTCCGACCAGCACGCCCGCAATCGGCCCGCTGAATCCGCTGGCGACCATCAGCGGCAGCATAAACATGCCCGCTTCAAACGGCGTAAAACCGTGCACAAATTGCAGCTCCTGCGCCATCAGCAGTTCAAAGCCCACCAGCGCGATCATTGCGGTCATCGCCATCACCACGCCGCTCAAAATAATGCGATGGCAGAAAAGGCGCATGTCGATCATCGGTTTGCTGGCTCGCAGCTGAATACGCACGAAGATGAACAGCATCACCGCACCGGTGAGCAACGTTGTTGCCACGATAGCCGGTGAAAGTGTGCCTTTCAGCGCTGTTTTCGCGCTGTAGACCAGTAGCAGAATTGCCACGATCAGCATTAACGCGTGCGAAATGTTCAGCGTCTGCTCCGGACGTCCCTGCTGTTTCGGCACAAAACGCGCCGCCAGTGCCACCACGACCACCACGATCGGCACGTTGATTAAAAATACCGATCCCCAGTAGAAGTGCTCCAGCAGCAGGCCGCCCACTAGCGGGCCAAACGCCGCTCCGCCGGAACCGACCGCAGCCCAGACACCTAACGCGATATTACGATGACGCGCTTCGACAAACAGCGTGCGGATCCCCGCAAGCGTCGCCGGGATAATCATCGCCGCACCAATCGCCAGCGTCGCGCGGGCGGCAATCAGCCAGGCCGCGGACGGGGCAAACGCTGCCGCCAGTGACGACAGTCCGAACAGGATACTGCCGAGCATCAGCAGCTTTTTAAAGCCGATACGATCCCCGAGCGCGCCCATCGGCAGCACCATGCCCGCCATCACCAGCGAGTAAATATCAATAATCCACAGCAATTCGTTACCGCTGGCCCCGAGCGTCATACTCAGCGTTGGCGCGGCCACATGCAGTACCGTTGCGTCAATCGCGACCGGAATATACACCAGCACGATAATCACTAACGCTAACCACCTTTGAAACATAAATTTCCCTTTCACACTAATCTGGACACGTGTCCAGGATGCGATCCTACGGAAAGTTGAACGCGTGTCCAGCTTTTTGTTACACTCGTTTCGTCGCCATTGAGAGTGAGAGAACATGAGCTATTTGAGCAAGGATGAACGGCGGGAAGATATCCTGCAGGCCGCGATGCGCGTCGCGTTAAACGAAGGGTTCAGCGCCATGACGGTGCGGCGCATTGCGGGCGAAGCGGGTATTGCCTCCGGCCAGGTGCATCATCATTTCGCCAGCGCCGGAGAGCTGAAAGCATTGGCCTTCGTGCGTCTGATCCGCGAGCTGCTCGATGCCGAGGTGGTGGGCGACTGTCGCCATCGTCTGCGCGCCATGCTCGGCAGCGATGAGGGTCTGTTCGAGCCTTATATTCGTCTGTGGCGGGAAGCGCAGATCCTCGCGAGCCGCGATCCGGACATTAAAAGCGCCTATGTGATGACCATGGAAATGTGGCATCAGGATACCGTCGCCATTATCCGTCAGGGCGCCGAAGAAAAGCTATTTACACTCTCAGACCGCCCCGAAAATATCGCCTGGCGATTGATAGGTTTAGTCTGCGGACTGGACGGTATCTACGTGTTAAATATGCCCGAAATGGATGACGACGCTTTTAATAAACATCTTGATAAATTAATTTCCTTGGAATTGTTTTAATACTCCTAATTGAGTATTTAAAACCGCGATTTTTTACAATTAGTAACACATAAAGCGAATCATCTCTCCTCTCGTAAACTCAGGGATTCGCTTTCTTATCTATCCTTTCAGAAGCATCTGAAAAACTCCAAAAACCTTAATCGTATAACGTCAGCCATCTAACTGTTTTCACTTCTCTTTTCTGTTTTTTACGGGTAAGTACGAGGGCGATATGTCACAACAAAGTGAGAAGAATAATCATTATCTTTTAAATAACTGGAAACCGGAAAACGCGGCATTTTGGGAGAATAAAGGTAAACACATCGCGCGACGAAATCTATGTATATCCGTCGCTTGTCTGCTACTGGCCTTCTGTGTGTGGATGTTATTCAGCGCGGTTGCGGTCAATCTCAATAAAGTCGGCTTTAATTTCACCACCGATCAGCTTTTCATGTTAACCGCTTTACCTTCTCTTTCTGGCGCAATATTACGCGTGCCCTATTCCTTTATGGTGCCGATATTTGGCGGACGTTACTGGACAATATTAAGCACCGTTATTCTAATTATTCCCTGCGTGTGGCTGGGGATCGCCGTGCAGAATAGCGCCACGCCCTACTGGGTGTTTATCATCATCGCCCTGCTGTGCGGATTTGCCGGTGCGAACTTTGCCTCCAGCATGGGCAACATCAGCTTTTTCTTCCCGAAAGCAAAACAAGGCAGCGCGCTGGGCATTAACGGCGGGCTGGGTAATCTCGGCGTCAGCGTGATGCAGATGGTGGCTCCGGCGGTGATCTTCCTGCCGATGTTTGCGTTTCTCGGCGTCCATGGCGTCCCGCAGGATGACGGTTCCGTGCTGTCGCTGGCTAACGCCGCGTGGATCTGGGTGCCGCTACTGATTATTGCCACTCTCGCCGCCTTTTTCGGCATGAATGATATTGCCAGCTCGAAAGCCTCGATTGCCAGCCAGTTGCCGGTGCTGAAACAGCCGCATCTGTGGTTGCTAAGCCTGCTCTATCTGGCGACGTTTGGCTCTTTTATTGGTTTCTCCGCAGGCTTTGCGATGCTCGCCAAAACCCAGTTTCCAGATGTGAACATTCTCCACCTCGCCTTCTTCGGCCCGTTGCTCGGGGCGCTGGCGCGCTCGGCGGGTGGCGTAGTGTCGGACAAACTCGGTGGTGTGCGCGTAACGCTGGTGAACTTTATCCTGATGGCCGCCTTCAGCGCCCTGCTGTTCCTGACCCTCCCCGGCTCCGGTTCCGGCAATTTCACCGCCTTTTATCTGGTGTTTATGGGCCTGTTCCTGACCGCCGGTTTAGGCAGCGGCTCCACCTTCCAGATGATCGCGGTGATCTTCCGCCAGATCACGATTTATAACGTCAAGCTGCGCGGCGGCACGGAAGAGCAAGCCCAGCAGGAAGCGGTGTCTGATACCGCGGCGGCGCTCGGGTTTATCTCCGCCATCGGCGCGGTCGGCGGCTTTTTCATTCCTAAAGCCTTCGGTACCTCGCTGGCGATGACCGGTTCCCCCGTCGGCGCGATGAAGGTCTTTTTGGTGTTCTATATCGTCTGCGTGTTTGTCACCTGGCTGGTGTATGGCCGTCGGCAGAAACACGTCAAATCATAACTATTCCGTTCAACTCTTTTGTGAGCAGTGTAACCACGGGGTGGGCGTCGCCCCGTCAGGAGAAACGTCATGAGTAAATTGTTGGATCGCTTTCGTTATTTCAAACAAAAAGGCGACACCTTCGCCGACGGCCATGGGCAGGTGATGCACACCAACCGCGACTGGGAGGACAGCTATCGCCAGCGCTGGCAATTCGACAAAATCGTGCGATCCACCCACGGCGTTAACTGTACCGGCTCCTGCAGCTGGAAAATCTATGTCAAAAACGGCCTGGTGACCTGGGAAACGCAGCAGACCGACTACCCCCGCACCCGTCCTGACCTGCCCAATCATGAACCCCGCGGCTGCCCGCGCGGCGCGAGTTACTCCTGGTATCTCTACAGCGCCAACCGCCTGAAATACCCGCTGGTGCGGCGGAAATTGATCGAACTGTGGCGCGAAGCGCTCGGCCAGCATAGCGACCCGGTGCTGGCGTGGAATGCCATCATGAGCGATCCGCAAAAGACCCGCAGCTACAAAAAAGCGCGCGGCCACGGCGGTTTTATCCGCTCTAACTGGAAAGAACTCAACCAGCTGATCGCCGCCGCGAACGTCTGGACAATCAAACATTACGGCCCGGATCGCGTCGCCGGATTCTCGCCGATCCCGGCGATGTCGATGGTCTCTTACGCCGCCGGTACGCGCTATCTTTCGCTCCTCGGCGGCACCTGCCTGAGTTTTTACGACTGGTACTGCGATTTGCCGCCCGCCTCGCCAATGACCTGGGGCGAGCAGACCGATGTGCCGGAGTCGGCCGACTGGTACAACTCCAGCTACATCATCGCCTGGGGCTCGAACGTGCCGCAGACGCGTACACCGGACGCTCACTTCTTCACCGAAGTGCGTTACAAAGGCACCAAAACCATCGCCATTACCCCGGANTTCTCGGAAGTCGCNAAGCTGAGCGATCANTGGCTGGCACCGAAGCAAGGNACCGACAGCGCCCTGGCGATGGCGATGGGCCATGTGATCCTCAAAGAGTTCCACCTCGATAACCCGAGCGAATATTTCCTCAACTACTGCCGCCGCTACACCGACATGCCGATGCTTGTGATGCTGGATGCGCGGGACGACGGCAGCCAGGTCCCTGGCCGAATGCTGCGCGCCTCGGACCTGGCCGACGGGCTGGGTGAGGAAAATAACCCGGAATGGAAAACCGTCGCCTTTGATATCGCCGGTGGCCTGGTAGCGCCAAACGGCTCGATTGGTTTCCGCTGGGGTGAAAAAGGCAAATGGAACCTGGAGCCGCTGGCTGCCGGTCAGGAGACNGAGCTGACGCTCTCGCTGCTCATCACCCACGATCAGGTCGCGAATGTGGCGTTCCCCTATTTCGGNGGCAATGAAAACCCGCACTTTCGCAGNGTGAANCAGGACCCGGTGCTGATCCGCAAAGTGCCGTCGAAAACCCTCACCCTCGCCGATGGCCGTCAGCAACAGGTCGCCAGCGTTTACGATCTGATCCTGGCGAACTACGGCCTGGATCGCGGTCTGGAAGATGACAACGCGGTAAAAGATTACGCCGAAATCAAAGCCTACTCCCCGGCCTGGGGCGAGCAAATCACCGGCGTACCGCGTCGCCATATCGAACAGATCGCCCGTGAATTCGCCGATACCGCCCATAAAACCCATGGACGGTCGATGATCATTCTCGGTGCGGGCGTGAACCACTGGTATCACATGGACATGAACTACCGTGGGATGATCAATATGCTGGTCTTCTGCGGCTGTGTCGGCAAAAGCGGCGGCGGCTGGTCGCACTATGTCGGCCAGGAGAAGCTGCGTCCGCAAACCGGCTGGCTGCCGCTGGCGTTTGCCCTCGACTGGAACCGCCCGCCGCGCCAGATGAACAGCACCTCGTTCTTCTACAACCACGCCAGCCAGTGGCGCTATGAAAAACTCACCGCTCAGGAGCTGCTCTCGCCGCTGGCGGATAGCGCCAAATTCACCGGTCACCTGATCGACTTTAACGTGCGCGCCGAACGGATGGGCTGGCTGCCCTCTGCGCCGCAGCTTTCGCTTAACCCGCTGCACATTAAAGCGCGCGCCGATGCCGCCGGGATGTCGGCGCAGGATTACACCGTCCAGGCGCTGAAATCGGGCGATCTGCGCTTTGCCTGCGAACAGCCGGACAACGGTAAAAATCATCCACGCAATTTGTTTGTCTGGCGCTCGAACCTGCTCGGCTCCTCCGGGAAAGGCCACGAGTATATGCTCAAGTACCTGCTCGGCACCGAAAGCGGGATTCAGGGCGACGATCTTGGCTCCACGGACGACGTTAAACCGGAGGAGGTGGAGTGGCAAACGGCGGCCATCGAAGGCAAGCTCGACCTGCTGGTGACGCTTGATTTCCGGATGTCCAGCACCTGTCTTTTCTCGGATATCGTCCTGCCGACCGCCACCTGGTATGAAAAAGACGACATGAATACGTCGGATATGCACCCGTTTATTCATCCGCTTTCTGCCGCCGTCGATCCGGCGTGGGAGTCCCGCAGCGACTGGGAAATATACAAAGGGATCGCCAAAGTCTTTTCCGACGTCTGCGTCGGGCATCTGGGCACTGAAACCGACGTGGTGTTGCAGCCTCTGCAGCACGACTCCCCGGCGGAGCTGTCCCAGCCCTTTGATATTCAGGACTGGCGCAAAGGCGAATGCGATCTGATACCTGGCAAAACCGCGCCGAATATCGCCGTCATTGAGCGCAACTATCCGGAAACCTACGAGCGCTTTACGTCGCTGGGGCCATTGATGGACAAACTCGGCAACGGCGGAAAAGGCATTTCGTGGAACACTCAGGATGAAGTCGATTTCCTCGGCAAGCTGAACTACGTCAAACTCGACGGCCCGGCCAAAGGGCGACCGCTGATTGATACGGCCATTGACGCCTCGGAGGTGATCCTCGCGCTGGCCCCGGAAACCAACGGCCACGTGGCGGTGAAAGCCTGGAAAGCTCTCGGCGAATTTACCGGGCGCACTCACACACATCTGGCGATCAACAAAGAAGACGAGAAAATTCGTTTCCGCGATATCCAGGACCAGCCGCGCAAAATCATCTCCAGCCCTACCTGGTCTGGCATTGAGAGCGAACACGTCTCCTACAATGCCGGGTACACCAACGTTCACGAGCTGATCCCGTGGCGCACCCTTTCCGGTCGCCAGCAGCTGTATCAGGATCATCAGTGGATGCGCGCCTTTGGTGAAAGCCTGGTGGCCTACCGTCCGCCGATTGATACCCGTAGCGTGACCCACATGCGAGAAATTCCGCCGAACGGCTTCCCGGAAAAAGCGCTCAACTTCCTGACGCCGCACCAGAAATGGGGCATCCACTCCACCTACAGCGAAAACCTGCTGATGCAAACCCTGTCTCGCGGCGGGCCGATCGTCTGGATCAGCGAAACGGACGCCAGAGAGTTAGGCATTGAAGACAACGACTGGATCGAAGCCTTTAACGCCAACGGCGCCCTCACCGCCCGCGCGGTGGTGAGCCAGCGCGTGCCGCCAGGGATGACCATGATGTATCACGCCCAGGAGCGCATTCTGAACATACCGGGATCGGAAGTGACCGGACGTCGCGGCGGCATTCATAACTCCGTCACCCGCGTCTGCCCAAAACCCACGCACATGATTGGCGGCTACGCGCAGCTGGCCTACGGCTTTAACTACTACGGCACCGTCGGCTCGAACCGCGACGAATTCATCATGATCCGCAAGATGAAAAACATTAACTGGCTGGATGGCGAAGGTCGTGATCAGGTACAGGAGGCGAAAAAATGAAAATACGCTCACAGGTCGGCATGGTACTGAATCTCGACAAGTGCATTGGCTGTCATACCTGTTCGGTGACGTGCAAAAACGTCTGGACCGGGCGCGAAGGGATGGAGTACGCGTGGTTTAACAACGTCGAAACCAAACCGGGCATTGGCTATCCGAAAAACTGGGAAGATCAGGAGGAGTGGCAAGGCGGCTGGGTGCGTGGCATCACCGGAAAACTCACGCCGCGCCTCGGTGGGCGCGTGGGCGTACTGTCGAAAATCTTCGCCAACCCGTCGCTGCCGGGCATTGACGACTATTACGAACCCTTCACCTTTGACTATCAGGATCTGCACCGCGCGCCGGAGGGCGATCATCTCCCTACCGCTCGGCCGCGCTCACTGATCAGCGGCAAACGGATGGACAAAATCGTCGGCGGCCCGAACTGGGAGGAGCTGCTCGGCGGCGAATTCGAGAAACGCGCCCGCGACCGTAACTTCGATAAGATGCAAAAGGAGATGTACGGCCAGTTCGAAAACACCTTCATGATGTACCTCCCGCGCCTGTGCGAACACTGCCTCAACCCGAGCTGTGTCGCCACCTGTCCGAGCGGCGCCATCTACAAACGTGAAGAGGACGGCATCGTCCTGATCGACCAGGACAAATGCCGCGGCTGGCGCATGTGCATCAGCGGCTGTCCGTACAAAAAAATCTACTTCAACTGGAAGAGCGGCAAGTCTGAAAAATGCATCTTCTGCTACCCGCGTATCGAATCTGGCCAGCCGACCGTGTGCTCGGAAACCTGCGTCGGGCGCATTCGTTATCTTGGCGTGCTGCTGTACGACGCGGACCGCATCGAAGAAGCGGCGAGCACCGAGCACGAAACGGATCTTTACGAGCGTCAGTGCGACGTGTTCCTGAACCCGAACGACCCGGCAGTGATTGAGGAAGCGCTGAAACAGGGCATTCCGCAGAACGTGATCGACGCGGCGCAGCGCTCGCCGGTCTACAAAATGGCGATGGACTGGAAGCTGGCCCTGCCGCTGCACCCGGAATACCGTACCCTGCCGATGGTCTGGTATGTGCCGCCGCTGTCACCGATTCAGTCCTACGCCGATGCGGGTGGTCTGCCACAGACCGACAGCATTCTGCCTGCCGTCGAAAGCCTGCGTATTCCGGTGCAGTATCTGGCGAATATGCTGAGCGCGGGCGATACCGGCCCGGTGCTGCGCGCCCTGAAACGCATGATGGCGATGCGCCACTACAAACGCTCGCAAACCGTTGAAGGGGTGACCGATACGCGCGCCATCGACGAAGTGGGCCTGAGCGTGGAACAGGTAGAGGAGATGTACCGCTACCTGGCAATTGCCAACTACGAAGACCGCTTCGTGATCCCGACCAGCCACCGTGAAATGGCGCGTGACGCCTTCCCGGAGAAAAACGGCTGCGGTTTTACCTTCGGCGACGGCTGTCACGGCTCCGACACCAAATTCAACCTGTTTAACAGCCAGCGCATCGACGCCATTAATATCTCCGAGGTGCGTGAACACGGGGAGGGAGAGTAATGCGAATTCTTAAAATTATCGCCCTGCTCATTGAATATCCCGACGAGGCGCTCTGGGAGAGCCGCGATGAAGCCCTTTCTCTGATCGCACAAGATGCCCCGCCGCTGCTGCCGTTTGCGCAGCAGCATCTTGGCGCGGCGCTGCTGGATAAACAGGCCCAGTGGTGTGAAGTGTTTGAGCGCGGACGGGCCACCTCGCTGTTGCTGTTCGAGCATGTTCACGCCGAATCCCGCGATCGCGGTCAGGCGATGGTCGATCTGATGAGCCAGTACGAGAAAGCCGGTTTACAGCTCGACTGCCGCGAACTGCCGGATTATCTGCCGCTCTATCTGGAGTATCTGAGTCTTATTCCTGACGATGAGGCGCGCGAGGGGCTGCAAAACGTCGCGCCGATTCTGGCCCTGATCGGCGGGCGGCTAAAACAGCGCGATGTCCCGCAGTATCAGCTGTTCGACGCCCTGCTTCAGCTCGCCGCCAGCAAGTTAACAAGTGACAGTGTCACTAAGCAGGTGGCAACAGAACAGCGCGATGACACCCGCCAGGCGCTGGATGCCGTGTGGGAAGAGGAACAGGTGAAGTTTATCGAGGACAACGCCACGGCGTGCGACAGCTCGCCGATGCAGCAATATCAACGACGCTTTAGCCAGGACGTCGCGCCTCAGTACGTGGACGTCAGCGCCGGAGGCCCGAAATGATGCACTTTCTGAACGTCTTCTTTTACGATATCTACCCGTATCTGTGCGGGACCGTGTTNCTGCTGGGAAGCTGGCTGCGCTACGACTACGGGCAGTACACCTGGCGCGCGTCATCCAGCCAGATGCTNGATAAGCGCGGCATGGTGCTGTGGTCGAATNTGTTCCATATCGGCATTCTGGGGATCTTTTTCGGCCACGCCTTCGGNATGCTGACGCCGCACTGGGTCTATTCGTGGTTCCTGCCGATGTCGCAAAAACAGCTGATGGCGATGATCCTCGGCGGCATCTGCGGCGTGCTGACGCTGGTCGGCGGCGCGGGACTGCTGGTGCGCCGCCTCACTAATCCGCGTATCCGCGCGACCTCGTCCACGGCGGATATCCTGATCCTCTGCGTGCTGCTGGTGCAGTGTATTCTCGGTCTGGCGACGATTCCGTTCTCCGCACAACACCCCGACGGCAGCGAAATGCTGAAACTGGTCGACTGGGCGCAGGCGGTCGTCACCTTCCACGGCGGTGCTTCCGCGCATCTCGACGGCGTGGCCTACATCTTCCGCGTCCATCTGGTGCTTGGGATGACCATCTTCCTGCTGTTCCCGTTCACCCGGCTGGTTCACGTCTGGAGTGCGCCGGTGGAGTACCTTACGCGGCGCTATCAGGTGGTGAGATCGCGCCGCTGAGTAAACTAAACCCTCCCCGTCACTCCAGGCGGGGACGTTACCATTTGACGCGCACCCCGATATTCCCGCCTGCCCCGTAGTTATCGGATGGATTATGCGGACTCGCCTGAACGCCCAGGTTGCCGTACACCTCATAGCGCCCGTCATTCCACGCCAGCGTGCCGCCAACGCCCGTCGCAATTTGTGTCCGCGCATCGCGCGATGCGAAGTTGACCTCGGCGACATCCACAGAGCGGCCATCGCCCAGCTCCTGATACACATCGAGCGTAACTTGCAGCAGCGAGCGTGTCCGGGTTTTGTCCTGCGCCTGCCATTCGTCATGACGATCGCCGCTGACACCCAGACGCGCAAGCAGACTGTTTCCCTCGCTGAGTGACACCTTGCTGTCGAACCTGTCTTCAAAACTGTCGAAATCCACGCGCGACCAGATCAGCTGCGCCTGCGGCGTAACCGCAAAACCGGTGTCGGAATCGAGACGCCAGCCCGTTTCGACGGAGCCTGCATAGCCGTTCCCTTTGTTGGAGGATGTCAGCGGTTTGCCGACCGTATCGGAATCCAGATCGCTGTCGAAAAACATCATTTGCAGCTGCCCGTCGACATAAAAACCGTTATTGCCGTACCAGGTCAGCGTCAGCCCAGGGCCGTAACCGGTGGTGTTGATACTGCCTTTGCCAGAGTAAGCGCGAATATCCGCATCCGCCCGGCCGTAGCTAAAGTTCACGCCACCCGTCAGCAATCCGTGCGCGTTTTCATGCACTGGCACATCCAGTCCGGTCTGTAGCTTCCAGAGCGTGGTTGTTCGCTGAGCGTCGGTCGTGGATGAGACCGGCTCACTGTGCGTACGCGTACCTTCAATGCGCGCCCAGGCGCCAGGCGCGCTTTCTGTTTGCGGCGCAACGCCGTCCACCCAGTAGCGATCCCCCACGCGCTGTTGCAGGGTAGGAACGCGATTCAGTTCCGCGAGGATCTG